>WNFK01215625.1_pt1 | contig 16224 bp, 16 predicted proteins | sample 5400281 | NCBI WGS metagenome assembly WNFK01 (sample SAMN13153350, study PRJNA577476) | soil metagenome | isolation source: 20 cm soil on Douglas fir-dominated hillslope | place: USA:California | collected 2013-09-17 | reverse complement strand
CGATGAGGGCGGCGAGGATGCGGGGGACGATAAGCTTCTTGACGTAGTTGACGCCGATGGCCCGGAGGGCGTCGATCTGCTCCGTCACCTTCATGGAGCCGAGCTCGGCCGTGATGCCCGAGGCGACCTTGCCGCCCACCAGGATGGCGGTGAGGACGGGGCCGAGCTCGCGGAGGATGGACAGCGCCACCACCGGCCCCACGTAGTTCTCGGCGCCGAAGCGCGCCATGTTCACCGCGGTCTGAAGGGCGAGCACCATACCCGTGAACAGCGACGCGGTGAGGGCGACCACGAGCGAGCGAACGCCGATGAGATCGATCTCGCGGGCCACGATGACGAGATAGGAAGGAGGCAGCCGGAGATTCCGCGTCACCCGGAGGGCGAGAAGGCCGAGCCCGCCGTACCAGGCCACGGACTCGCGTCCCTGCCGGCGCGCGTAGGCAAGCACGCTCACTTGCCCCCTCCGCTGAAGCTGTTCACGAAGGCCCGGAAATCCCCACGGCCCGTCTCGAAGCTCGCGGCCGGCGCGACGTAGAGGAAATCGTAAACGCACCGCTCGCCTTTGACCACCACCGCTTCCACCCCGACCGCGGTGCCGTCGAGGCTTCCCCGCACCACCGAGCGCTGGGCGGGCCGTCCGGCCACGGTGAGAGTGCCGCCGTCCTCGAGCACGCGATCCTTCAGGCCGAAGGTCAGGTGTCGAGACAGGACATTGAGCGGCCGCCCCGCCGTCTTGTCGTCACAGGTGGCGTCGGCCAGCATGCCGCCCGCAGGATCGCCCCGCTGGAGCTCGAGCTCGGCGGAGCCTCCGGGCTTCACTGCCCAGCCCTGGGGAGGCAGGCTCACCTGGAAGCCCTTGGTCGAGTAGAAAACCCCGTTCTCGATGTGGCTGGCGCTGCAGCCGGCCACGAGGACGGCCACGAGCAGCGGGCCGGTCGCGCTTCTCACCTGGACTTCTCACCGTGACGCGCGGCCAGCTCCTCGAAGACCCGGCGGAGGGGAATACCCCGCGAGGCGAGCAGCACCATGGTGTGGAACCAGAGGTCGGCGATCTCGGAGATGACGCGCGGGTCGCCCTCGCCGCCCAGGGCAGCCGTCACCACTTCCGTCGCCTCCTCGCCGATCTTGCGGCAGATCTGTGTTTCTCCCCGCGCGAAGAGGCCGGCCGTGTAGGAGCCCTCGGGGCGCTCGACCTTCCGTGACTGGAGCACGCGCTCCAGCACCTCGAGCATGGCCGGCCCCGCCCCGGAGAAGGCGGGCACCGCGCTGCCGTCCAGCCGCCCGCCTTCCAGCCGGTTGAAGAAGCAGGTGCGCGCGCCGGTGTGGCAGGCCACCCCGTCCTGATGCACCTGCACGAGCAGGGCATCGCCGTCGCAGTCGGCATAGACCCCGTCGACGTGCTGCGCGTGTCCCGACGTCTCGCCCTTGCGCCACAGGGCGCGTCGCGAGCGCGACCAGTAGTGGACGAGTCCGGTCTCGAGGGTCTTGGCGAGCGCCTCGCGATCCATCCACGCCACCATTAGCACCTCGCCCGTCGCCGTCTCCTGGGCCACCGCGGGAATGAGCCCATGGGCGTCCCACTTGAGCTCCGGCTGGAGGCTCACCGCTCCATTCTCACGGCCACGCCGCCCTCGCGCAGATAGGCCTTGGCCTCGGCGATGGTGTGACGGCCGAAGTGGAACATCGACGCCACGAGCAAGGCGTCGGCCTTGCCCTCGATTACGCCCTCGCGGAGATGCTCCAGCGTTCCCACGCCGCCCGACGCAATCACGGGCACCGAGACCGCCTCGGACACCGCGCCCGTGAGCTCGAGATCGTAGCCGTCGCCCGTACCGTCGCGATCCATGCTCGTGAGAAGAATCTCTCCCGCTCCGAGCTCCTCGACCGCGCGGGCCCACGCCACAGCGTCGCGGCCCGCGGGCCGCCGGCCGCCATGCGTGTAGACACCCCAGCGGAGCGGATTCTCCGACTCCCGCTTTGCGTCGATGGCCACCACGATGCACTGGCTGCCGAAGCGCTGGGCGGCTTCCCGGATCAGTTCGGGGCGCGCGAGGGCGGCCGTGTTAAGGGAGACCTTGTCGGCCCCCGCCCGCAGGAGCGTCCGGATATCCTCGATGCGGCGGATGCCTCCGCCCACCGTGAGCGGCATGTAAATGCCCTCGGCGGTGCGGCGGACCACGTCGAGCATGATCGCCCGCTCCTCGTGGGAGGCGGTGATGTCGAGGAAGACCAGCTCGTCCGCGCCCTGCGCGTCGTAGGCGAGGGCCGCCTCCACGGGATCGCCCGCGTCGCGGAGATCCACGAAGCGAACACCCTTGACCACGCGGCCGCCGTGCACGTCGAGGCAAGGAACCACGCGCTTACAGAGCATGATCTAGCCCGCCTCGGCGAGGGCATCGCCCAGGGTCAGCGCCCCCGTGTAGAGGGCGCGGCCCACCACCACGCCGTCCACCCCGGGGATACCGGCGAGCTGGCGGATATCGTCGAGCGAGCCCACCCCGCCCGAGGCGAACACCGGGATTCCCGCGGCCTGGGCCACCGCCTCGGTGCTCCAGACATTGGGCCCGCTCTGCGTGCCATCCCGCGCGATGTCCGTGTAGATGATCGTGCAAGCGCCCGCCGCGGTCGCATCGCGAGCCAGGGCCACCGCATCCAGATCCAGCACGCAGGTCCAGCCGTCGACGGCCACCCGCCCGTCCGACGCGTCCACCCCCACGATGATCCGGTCGGCGAAGCGTCGGCACCCGCCTCGAGAACGGCCTCGATGTGCTCAGCCGAGCGCAGGCCCCCGCCCACTTCCACGGGGATGGAGACGGCCCGCACGATGTCGCGAATGATGGCGGTCTGGGCGGGACCGCCCCCGAAGGCGCCGTCCAGATCGACCACGTGGAGGCGCGGCGCGCCTTCGGATTCCCAGCGCCGGGCCATGGCCACTGGATCGTCGGAAAAGACCGTCTCGGCCTCCGCCCGGCCCTGGAGGAGACGCACGCATCGACCGGCTTTGAGATCGACGGCGGGGATGATGAGCATCAGCTCAGTTCCGTCCATCCCGAACGAAGGCGGCGAAGTTCTCGAGAATGCGCACACCCCAGCGCTGGCTCTTCTCGGGATGAAACTGGGTGGCGAAGAGCGACCCCCGGCCCACCGCGGCGGGAAAGGTCACTCCGTAGGTGCACGTGGCCACCGCGAGGGACGCGTCGGTGATGGTCGGATAGTAGGAGTGCACGAAGTAGAAGTGCGCCCCGCTGGGCACCCCGTCGAAGATCGCGAGATCGCCCGTGTGCTCCACCGAGTTCCATCCCATGTGCGGGACCTTGAGTCCGCGGGGAAAGCGACGAACCACCCCGGGCACGACGTCGAGCCCCTTGCCCTGGCCGAACTCCTCGCTCTCCGTGAAGAGGAGCTGGTAGCCGAGACAGATACCGAGAAACGGGCGCCCCTCGTCGAGGGCAGCGCGCAGAGGCTCGAGGAGCCCTCGCGCCTGGAGATTGGCCATGGCGTCGTGAAAGGCGCCGTCGCCGGGAAGGACGAGGGCGCGCGCGTCCTCGATCACGCGCGGATCCTCCGTCACGACCGCGCGCATGCCGAGCCGGCCCAGCGCGTTCTCGACGCTCCCCAGGTTGCCCCGCCCGTAGTCGATGACCGCGATCATTCTGGTTGCCCGACTCCTGTCCTTCTGCGCGGCAGTTTGGCCTGTTCGCCCTTGGGGGGCTCATCGGGGCGTCCGGTCTTTCCTGGTCGCCCGACTCCTGTCATCATGCGCGGCAGCTTGGCCTCTTCTCGACGCAGGTTCACAGGGTCCCCTTTGTCGACAGCACTCCGGCGATGCGAGGGTTGAGGCGCGTGGCCTCGGCGAGGGCGCGACCCACCGCCTTGAAGGTGGCTTCGGCGATATGGTGCAGGTTCTCGCCGTAGTGCATGTTGACGTGGAGGGTGATCTCCGCGTTGAAGGCGAAGGCCCGGAAGAAGTCCTCGAGCAGGTCGAGATCGAAGTTGGAGATCCGCGTGCGGCGGAGCGGCACGTTGAAGACGAGAAAGGGCCGCCCCGAGATGTCCACCGCGGCGTGCAGGAGGGCTTCGTCCATGGGCAGGAAGGAAGCGCCGTAGCGCACAATCCCTGCACGGTCCCCCAGCGCCTCCCGGAACGCCTTGCCGAGACAGATCCCCACGTCCTCCACCGTGTGGTGAAGATCCACCTCGAGATCGCCGTGCGCGTCCACCGTGAGGTCCATGAGCCCGTGCTTCGACCATGCCTCGAGCATGTGGTCGAAGAAGGGAATGCCCGTCGCGACCTTGGAAGCGCCGGAGCCGTCGAGCCCCACCTGCAGCACGATCTGCGTCTCCTTGGTCTTTCGCTCCACCCGCCCCTGGCGCGGCACCTGAGGCGCCCCGCTCGTCGTCGCCGCCGTCATCTGTGGTCTCCCGTTGACTCGATGCGTATGGCCGCGGCCACCCCGTGACCGTCGAGGCCTTCCACTCGCGCGAGCTCCGCCACGTGCGGGCCCGCATCGAGCAGCCCGGCCGGCGCGTACTGGATCACGCTCAGGCGCTTCACGAAATCCTCCGTGCCCAGGGCGGACGCGAAGCGGGCCGTGCCTCCCGTAGGCAGCACGTGATTCGGGCCTGCGACATAGTCGCCCACCACCTCGGGCGTATAGCGGCCGAGAAACACCGCCCCCGCGTTCCGCACCTGGGCGAGCAGAGCGTCGGGTTCGGCCACCTGGAGCTCGAGATGCTCGGGGGCGAGCAGGTTCGCAACCTCCACCGCCTCCTCGAGGCTTCGGGTGAGGACGAGCGCACCGTGGGCGCGAAGGGCGGCCCCCGCGATCTCCCGGCGGGGCAGGGCGGCGAGCTGACGCTCCACAGCGGCCGCCACGGCGTCGACGAGCGCCCGCGAAGGAGTGAGGAGCACCGCGCGGGCCATGGGATCGTGCTCGGCCTGGGCGAGGAGATCGGCGGCAACCCACTCCGGATCGGCCGACGCGTCCGCGATCACCATCACTTCGCTCGGGCCCGCGATCATGTCGATGCCCACATCGCCGAACACCCGGCTCTTGGCCAGCGCCACGTAGATGTTCCCCGGCCCCACGATCTTGTCCACCCGCCGGATGGTCTCCGTGCCATAGGCGAGCGCGGCCACCGCCTGGGCGCCGCCGATCCGGTAGGCCTCGGTCACCCCCGCCACCCGGGCGGCGGCGAGCACAGCGGGATTGAGTGATTTGTCGGGAGACGGCGGCGAGACGAGCACGATCTCCTTGACGCCCGCCACTCGCGCGGGAATCACCGTCATCAAGACGGTGGACGGATAGGTGGCGCGCCCGCCGGGGACGTAGACGGCCACGCGATCCAGCGGCCGGACTTCCTGCCCGAGCCGGGAGCCCAGCGCATCGGTCATGCGCCAGGAACGCGGCGCGCTCTCCCGATGAAAGCGCTCGATCCGGTCCGCGGCATACTGGAGCGCCCGCATGGTGGCCGCCCCCACCACGCCCTCGGCCGCGCCCATCTCCTCCGCCGTCACCGCGAGCTCACCCGCAGTGAGGGCGACGCGATCGAAGCGCTCGGTGAACTCGAGAAGCGCCGCGTCGCCCTTGTCGCGCACGGTGGCCACGATCTCTTCCACCCGACGATGGATGTCCGCGTCGACGGCCGCCGGCGGGCGGTCGAGCATCCGGGCCACCCCGGGGGCGCCGAGGGTGGCCGTGTCGAGCCGCCTGATCACTTCGCCGCCTCCTCGCGCATCGATCCGATGAGGGCGTTGACGCGGGCGTGGGCGGTCTTGAGGGAAGCCCGGTTCACGATGAGTCGCGCCGTCGACGTCATGATCTCGGCCACCTCCACCAGCCCGTTGGCCCGCAGCGTCTCGCCGGACTGGACGAGATCCACGATGCGCTCGGCCAATCCGACCAGCGGCGCCAGCTCGATCGAGCCGTCGAGGTGGATCATCTCCACCTGTATCCCCCGGTCGGAGAAATAGCGCTCGGTGAGCGCGGGATACTTGGTGGCCACGCGGACCCACGACCACTTGGTCGGATCGTCGCGCTCCCAGAGCTCGCGGGGCTCGGCGACCACCAGGCGGCAGAAGCCGAAGCCCAGGTCTATCGGCTCGTAGACGTCGGGCTGCTGCTCGGCCAGGATGTCCTTGCCCACGATGCCAAGGTCGGCCGCTCCGTACTCCACGTAGGTCGGAATGTCCGCGGGCTTGAGAAAGATGAAGCGCAGGTCGCGCTCCGCGTCGGTGAGGAGGAGCCGGCGGGTGTCGACCTCGAGTCCCCGGATGCCCATGCTCGAGAGGAGCTGAAGGGCGGGATCGAGCAGGCGCCCCTTGGGGAGCGCGAAGGTCAGCGGCGCCATCGCTAGCGCAATCTCTCGATGCGGGCGCCGAGGGACTGGAGCTTCTTCTCCAGCCCTTCGTAGCCGCGGTCGAGGTGATAGACGCGCGCGATCTCCGTCCGGCCGCGCGCGGCCAGCCCGGCCAGCACGAGAGAGGCGGAGGCGCGCAGGTCGGTGGCCATGACGGGAGCGCCCTGATACGCGCCCACTCCCCGCACCACCGCGATGGATCCATCGGTCTCGATGGAGGCGCCCATGCGGCAGAGCTCGGCCACGTGCATGAATCGATTCTCGAAGATGGTCTCGGTGATCTTGCTCGAGCCGTCGGCGAGACCGAGGAGCGTCATCATCTGGGCCTGCATGTCCGTGGGGAATCCCGGGAACGGGCTCGTGATGATGTCGGCGGCCTGGGGGCGGCCCGGCCCCACCCCGCGAATGCGATCGCCGTCCACGCTCAGGGCGACCCCGCACTCCTCGAGCTTGGCGAGGATCGCCGTCATGTGACGGGGAGCCGCGCCGGTGATGGTCACGTCTCCGTCCGTGATGGCGGCGGCCGCGAGCAGGGTACCCGCTTCGATCCGGTCGGGAATGATGCGGTGCCGCGCGCCCCCGAGCTCGGGCACTCCTTCGATCTCGATGCGCTCGGTGCCCGCTCCCTCAATGCGCGCGCCCATCGCGGTGAGGAGCCTCGACAGATCGGCCACCTCCGGCTCGCGGGCCGCATTCTCCAGCACCGTCACGCCCTCCGCGAGCGCGGCCGCCATCATGAGGTTCTCGGTGCCCGTTACCGTGACGAGGTCGGTGGTGATCCGCGCGCCCTTGAGGCGGCTCGCCCGCGCTTCCACGTAGCCGTTCTGTATGCTGATGTCGGCGCCGAGCTTGGCCAGGCCCTTGAGGTGCTGGTCGATGGGGCGCACCCCGATGGCGCAGCCGCCGGGCAGGGCCACCCGCGCTACTCCCGAGCGCGCGAGAAGCGGCCCCAGCACCACCACCGACGCCCGCATGGTGGACACGAGCTCGTAGGGCGCCTCGTTGCTGGCGAGGCGGGCCACGGTGAACCGCGCCTGGCCCCCCGGCTCCATGGTCGTCTCGGCGCCGAGCGTCTCGAGGAGCTTGCGCATGGTGACAACGTCGGCCAGCCCCGGGACATTCTCGAGGATGACCGGCTCGGCGGTGAGCAGGCTCGCGGCCATGGCGGGCAGCGCCGCGTTCTTGGCTGCGCTCACGCGCACCTCACCCGTGAGGCGAACGCCGCCGTCGATCACGAGCCGGGTCGCCATCAGCAGCTCATCCGCTGGGCGGCGAGGCCAGTCAGGGGCACGTCGGCCGGGCCGTCCGCCCAGCGTCCTTCGATGTAGCGCTCGACGCTCCGCAGATCGCGGTGCGCCCCGATGCGAGAGAAGCCCTCAGCGGCCATGAGAGAAGCGAGGGCTCCCGCCTGCTCCCGGAGGACGCGCATGCCGTCCGGCCCGCCATCGAGGGCCAAGTGCGGCTCGAAGCGCTCGACCTCGACGGGGAGGGTGGGAATCACCTCGCTCGGTATATATGGCGGATTGGCCACGATCATGTCGAGGCTGCCGCTCAGCGAGGCGAGAGGATCGAGAAGATCGCCGGCGAGCAGTCGCACGCGCGCGCCCAAGCCGAGGCCGCGCACATTGTCCGAGGCGACCGCGAGCGCACCCAGCGACTGGTCAACCGCCAGCACCTCGAGGTCGGGCCGGGCGGCGGCCAGCGCGCAGGCAATGGCCCCGCTGCCCGTTCCGATATCGGCCACGAGGGCGCCCCGGCGATCGGCGAGAAGCTCGAGCGCGCGCTCGACGAGACCTTCGGTTTCCGGGCGCGGAATGAGCACGTCGGGGGTCACGGCGATCCGGAGACCGCGGAATTCCTCGAAGCCCACGATGTGCTGCAGGGGCTCGTGGGTGACGCGACGGTCGACCCACGCGCGGAAGCGCGCGGTCGCCTCGGCGTCCACGGAGCGCCGAGGCTCGAGGGAGAGGGAGAGGCCGTCCGCTCCCAGTGCCGCGGCGAGGAGGCGGAGGGCGTCCTGGCGCGCGCAGTCGAGGCCGGCCGCGGTGAAGCGATCCGCGCCCTCCGCGAGGAGCTCTCCCACGGTGGCGGTCACAGCGCTTCTCCGAGCTTCCGGCGCTGCTCTTCGCTGCTCAGGGCCTCGACCAGCTCGTCGAGGTCCCCCTCGAGAATAGCGGGCAGGCGATGGAGGGTGAGATTGACCCGGTGATCGGAGACGCGACCCTGGGGGAAGTTATACGTGCGGATGCGCTCGCTGCGCTCTCCCGTGCCCACCTGGCTCTTGCGGTCGGCCGCGATGGCCGCGGCCTGCTCGTCCTGCGCGCGCTCGAGGAGCCTCGCCTTGAGCACGCGCATGGCCTTGGCCCTGTTCTTGATCTGCGAGCGCTCGTCCTGGCAGGTGACGACCAGTCCCGTCGGCACATGGGTGATCCGCACCGCCGAGTCGGTGGTATTGACGCCCTGTCCTCCGGGCCCCGAGGATCGGTACACGTCCACGCGAATGTCCTTCTCCTCGACCTTGATGTCGACGTCTTCGGCTTCGGGGAGAACCGCCACCGTCACCGTCGAAGTGTGGATGCGGCCGCTCGACTCCGTCGCGGGGACGCGCTGGACCCGGTGGACTCCGCGCTCGAACTTGAGCCTGCTCCAGGCGCCCCGGCCCTGGATGAAGAGCACGATCTCCTTGAAGCCGCCCACGCCCGTGGGGTGGCTGTCCATCACCTCGACCTTCCACCGCTGACGCTCCGAGTACTTGCCGTACATGCGGGCGAGATCGGCGGCGAAGAGCCCTGCCTCGTCCCCGCCCGCGCCCGCGCGGATCTCCACGAAGACGTTCCGGTCGTCGTTGGGGTCCTTGGGGATGAGGAGGGCGCGGAGCTCGTCCTCGAGCTTGGCCTGTCTCGCCGCGAGCTCGCCCACCTCCGCCTGCGCCATCTCGCGCATCTCGCGGTCGGCGTCCTCGGCGGCCATGTGGCGGGCCTCTTCGAGCCGGGCGAGGAGCTGCTTGTACTCCTCGAATTTCCCCACCACCTCGGCCAGCTCCGAGGCCGCCTTGGCCGTCTTGGCGTAGAGCGCCTGCTGGCCTATGACGGCGGGGTCCGAGAGCGAGCCGGTAAGGTCCCGGTAGCGCTCTTCTACCTGGCGGAGCTTGTCAAACATGGCGCGCCCTCATGGGAGGCTGGGCAGACGGCGGCCTCGCCGCGCATAGGGACGGAGACGTGAAACGCTTCGGAACGCTGGCTGCGTGGCGCGGCGTGTGGCCGGCCCTGGCCCTACCCCTCCGCGAGTGGCTTCCTATTGTATTTCCGCTGGAAGCGCTCGACGCGGCCGGCAGTGTCCAGGAACTTCTGCTTCCCCGTGAAGAACGGATGGCACTTGGAACACACTTCAACCCGGATCTGCGCCTGGGTGGACCGGGTGTGAATGACCTCGCCGCAATTGCAGGTGATCGTCGTATCGATGTACTCGGGATGAATGCCAGCCTTCACGGCGCACCTCCTGAATGAATAGGGCCAATAAGGGAGGTCAAAGGTTACCAGTGAAGATGGCAAAACGCAACAAATCCACCACTTCCATGGGAAACCCCAGAGGCGCCGACTGTTCCGCCGCCCTTGCCCGGCGCCGGCGAGACTCTTCTCCCCGTGGCCGGGGAGACCCTACCCCATCTGGCTCATCGCGCTCAGGAAGTCCTTGTTGGTCTTGGTCAGCTTGACCTTGTCGAGCAGGAGCTCCATGGCCTCGACGGGGTTGAGCTGGGTGAGGGCCTTGCGGAGGAGCCAGACCTTCTGCAGCTCGTCTTTTTCCAGGAGGAGCTCTTCCTTGCGGGTGCCCGTCTGCTCGATGTTGATGGTCGGGAAGACGCGCTTGTCCATGAGGCGGCGGTCCAGATGCACCTCCATGTTGCCGGTGCCCTTGAACTCCTCGAAGATGACGTCGTCCATCCGGGAGCCCGTGTCGACGAGGGCCGTCGCCATGATGGTGAGGGAGCCGCCCTCTTCGACGTTGCGCGCGGCCGCGAAGAAGCGGCGCGGCCGCTGGAGCGCATTGGCGTCCAGACCACCCGAGAGCACCTTGCCCGACGAGGGAATGACCGCGTTGTGGGCACGGGCAAAGCGGGTGATGGAGTCGAGGAGGATCACCACGTCACGCTTGTGCTCCACCAGCCGCTTGGCCTTCTCGATGACCATGTCGGCCACCTGCACGTGGCGTTGCGGCGGCTCGTCGAAGGTCGAGGAGATGACCTCACCCTTGACCGACCGCTGCATGTCCGTCACCTCTTCGGGCCGCTCATCGATCAGGAGGACGATGAGGTACACCTCGGGGTGGTTCTTGGCGATGGCATTGGCGAGGTTCTGGAGGAGCACCGTCTTGCCCGTGCGAGGGGCGGCCACGATGAGACCGCGCTGTCCCTTGCCGATGGGGCAGAGCAGGTCCATGACCCGAGTCGTCAAATTTTCCGACTCGTGCTCGAGGCGCAGCCGCTCCATCGGATAGAGCGGGGTGAGGTTGTCGAAGATGGTCTTGTCCCGCGACTGCTCGGGGGTCTCGAAATTGATCGCCTCGACCTTGAGCAGGGCGAAGTAGCGCTCGGTGTCCTTGGGCGGCCGCACCTGGCCCGAGATCGTGTCGCCGGTGCGCAGGTCGAACCGCCGTATCTGGGACGGCGAGACGTAGATATCGTCGGGGCCGGGCAGGTAGTTGTAGTCAGGGGCGCGGAGGAAGCCGAATCCGTCGGGAAGAACCTCGAGGACACCTTCGGCGAAGATGAGGCCGTCGCGCTCTGCCTGCCCCTGGAGGATCTTGAAGATCAGCTCCTGCTTTCGGAGGCCGCTGAACCCCTGGACGCCCAGATCCTTGGCGACGGTGTTCAGCTCGGTGATGGTCTTATCCTTCAACTCGGACAGATTCATCCTGTTGCCTCCTGCCCCACCGGACTCGGACGAGGCTGCGTCGGTGGCGTCGGACTTCTGCGACGAGGGCCGTCTGGGACTACGCTGCGAGATGGTGTTCTCCGGAGGGTTGGTTATGTTCGGGGTGCGCGACGATCCTGCTCAACAAATCTCCCACAGGCGCGAGGGGGATGTCAATACAAAAGCTCAGAGCCTCATCTCGATGATGGCCTTGCTGCGAATTTCCACCAGCCATTCCTTGAGACGGAGGTCGTACTTCTGGCGGTACAGGATGTCGCGAATCTGGTTTCGGGCCTGGGCGAGCTGCTCCCCCGCCAGCGTCTCCTTGGAGTCGAGCTCGAAGAGATGGTAACCCACCTCCGAGCGGAAGGGCGCGGAGTGCTCGCCGGGTGAGAGGCGCAGGACAGCTTTCTCGATGTCGGCGGCCAGCTCGCCGCGCTTGAGAATGCCGAGCCGCCCGCCGTTCTTGGCCGTGGCTGCATCCTCGGAGAACTCGGCGGCCAGGTCTCCGAAGTCTTCTCCGGCCACCGCCCCCGCCTGGGGGAGGAACAGGATGTGGCGTGCCTCGAAGGTGAGCCCGGTCTCGAGCTTCTCCCGGTTGGCGTTGAGGTACTGATCGATGTCTTCCTCGGTCACGGTGACCCGGAGGGCCACGCGCCGCCGGATGATGCGCTGGATCATCAGCTGGTCGTACAGCCGCTTCTTCACTCCTTCGAGGGTCAGACCCTGCGCCTTGACCTGTTCCTCGAACTGGGCCTCGGTAGTGGCTCCCAGCTTCTTCTGGATTTCATCCAGCTGCTCCTTCATCTCCGAGTCCTCGACGATGATCTTTTCCTTTTCCGCCTGCTGGAGCTGGAGCCGCTTCTCGACGATCCCGTTGAGCACCTTCTCCCGGAGAGCCGTCCGCTCTTCCTCGGGAGGCGGCTGCATCTTGTTCTCGTAGAGGTAGAACGCCTCCGCCTCGTCCAGCTCATAGAGGGTGACCGCGTCGCTGTTGATGACGCATATCACGCGATCCACCACCGACTCGGAGTCGGGCGGAAGCGCGGGTCGGGACAGGATGGGAGCCCGCGATTCCGAGGTAGGGGGCGGAGGGGGCGCCGGCTCCGGCCCCTGGGGCTTGCCCGCGAGAGGCATCCACGAGGGAACGGAGCAGCCGGCGGCCGCCACGGTGAGGAGCACCGCGAAGGCCAGCCGAGCCCACCGCCTCACGCCAGCGACTCCAGGAGCGAGCGGAGGGCATCGCGAACCTTGGGCCATGGCCCAGCGGGTACCGTCGCCTCCAGGATGAACTCCTTTCGCATGCTCACTCCACTGCCCGGCTTGCCGATGACCGCGAGGATGCGCTCGGGGGTGACCGGGGTCGACGGAGCGAAGGTCACGAGGGCCCGTCCGCCGTTCGCCTCGACGCGCTCGGCATGAAGCCGCCGCGCCAAGGACCGCAAGCCTACCACGTCGAGGAGCGCTTCCACGGCCGGAGGGGGCGGCCCGAAGCGGTCGGTCAGCTCGGCCCGCATCTCCGCGATCTCTTCGTCCCCCCGCAGCTCCGTCAGGCGCTCATAGATACCCAGGCGCTGATTCACCTCGGGAACGTAGGCATCGGGCAGGAGCGCTTCGACACCCACGTTGATGACGGGCTCGACCGCCGCGCCACCAGGCTCGCCGCGCAATTCTCTCACGGCCTCCGCCAGGAGCTTGGTGTAAAGATCGAAGCCCACCGCGGCGATGTGGCCGTGCTGCTCCGCCCCCAGGAGATTGCCGGAGCCCCGGATCTCCAGGTCCCGCATGGCGAGCCGGAAGCCTCCCCCGAGCTCGGTCATCTCCTCGATGACCTGAAGCCGCCGCTGCGCCGTCTCGTCGACACTGCCCGTGGCCGGCACGAGCAGATAGGCGTAGGCCTGCTGGCGCTCGCGGCCCACCCGGCCCCGCAGCTGGTAGAGCTGGGCGAGGCCGAAGCGGTCCGCACGATTGATGATGATGGTGTTCGAGGCGGGGATGTCGAGGCCCGACTCGACGATGGCCGTCGACACGAGCACGTCGGCCTGGCCGTCCACGAACTTGACCATGACGGATTCGAGATCGCGCTCGCCCATCTGCCCGTGGCCCATGAGCACCCGCGCCTCCGGGCACAGGCCCTGGATGAAGGCGGTCATGGAGGGCAGCGACTGCACGCGATTGTGGACGAAGAAGACCTGCCCCCCGCGCGCGAGCTCCCGCTGGATGGCGTCCTTGATGATGGTGCGGTTGAAGCCGGTGACGATGGTCTCGATGGGCAGGCGGTCGAGGGGCGGCGTCTCGATGACGGAAAGGTCGCGCACGCCCGAGAGCGACATGTACAGCGTCCGCGGGATGGGCGTGGCGGTGAGGGTGAGCGCGTCCACGCTGGCCCGCAGCTCCTTGATCCGCTCCTTGTGGGTGACACCGAAGCGGTGCTCCTCGTCCACCACGAGGAGACCCAGGTTGCGAAAGGCGACGTCCTTCGAGAGCACCCGGTGGGTCCCGATGACCACGTCGACCGCGCCCGTGCGGAGACCTTCCACCACCGCCTTCTGCTCCTTGGCGCTGCGGAAGCGTGACAGCAGCTCCACCCGCGCGGGAAACGCGGCGAAGCGGTCGCTGAAGGTGTGGAAGTGCTGCTGGGCGAGCACGGTGGTGGGTACGAGGATGGCCACCTGGCGGCCATCGGCCACCGCCTTGAAGGCGGCGCGAAGCGCCACCTCGGTCTTGCCGTAGCCCACGTCGCCCGCCACCAGCCGGTCCATGGGCCGGTCGCGCTCCATGTCTCCCTTGACGTCTTCGATGGCGCGGAGCTGGTCGGGCGTCTCCTCGAAGCGGAAGGCCGCCTCGAACTCGCGCTGCCAGGGAGTGTCCGGTGAGAACGGCGTCCGCTCGGTGACGGAGCGGCGCGCGTACAGCTGGAGCAGGTGCTCCGCCATCTGGCGCACGGCCGCCCGCACCGACTCTTTGATGCGCTGCCACGCGCCACCCCCCAGCCGGTCGAGTCGGGCCGCCCCGGAGGGCGCTCCCATGTACTTGGAGATGAGGTCGAGGCGCTCGACAGGAAGATAGAGGCGGCCGCCCTCCCCATACTCCAGCAGGAGGAAATCGCCCTCGCGGCCATCCACCTTCATGGTCTGGAGCCCGTGGTAGCGGCCGACTCCGTGGGCCTCGTGCACCACGAGGTCATTGGGCTTGAGATCGGAGAAGGCGGCGATGGCCTGACCGCGCTGGAAGACGGGACGGCGGAGGCGGCGACGGCGCGCCCCGAAGATGTTTTCCTCGGCGAGGACGACCAGGCCGAGGGCAGGGAGCTGGAATCCCGCCGCGCAGTCGCCCGTGATGACGCCGAGCCCTTCCCCGCTCCACAGAGTGGCGCCCGGCCACGTCGTCCACGACGAGGCGCACCGCGAAGCCCTCGCCCCGCCACTCGCGGATGGTGGCGGCCAGCTCCTTGAAGCGTCCCTGATAGCCGCCCACCGAGCGCGTGCCCATGGAGATGCGCGGCGCGGCCCCGCTGCCCCGCTGGAGGAGCGGCAGCTCGAGCCGCTGGAATCCGGCCAGCGCCTCGGAGAGGGGCTGTGCCGACGGCGCGTCCTCGGGCGGGGCGTCGAGGAGGGCGGGATCGTCGAGCACCACGAGGGAGCCGGCGGGGAGCCACGCGGGCAGGAAAACGGAGATATCCCCGTCGACGCTCAGGGGCAGCACCATGATCTCGTCGAGGGTCTCGACGGAGCGCTGGGTCGTCGGATCGAAGAGCCGCAGCGATTCGACGTCGTCGCCGAAGAATTCCGCCCGCACCGGCCGCTCCCGCATGGGCGAGAACACATCCACGATGCCGCCGCGCAAGCTCCACTGCCCCACTTCCACCACCGTGTCCACCCGATCGTAGCCCGCGGCGTCGAGACGCTGGATGAGGGTGTCGCGGTCGATGGTCCGGCCCACCTCGAGGGAGAACTCGCGCGCGCTGAAGGCGGCGGGCGAGAGCAGCGGGGCGGCGAGGGCGGATGGGGTGGCGACCACGATGGCGCCGCCGAGGCCGAGGCGATAGCAGGCGAGGGCCCGCTCGGCCGCGTGGTCCTTGTGGCGTCCCCGCCACGAGGCGGGCTCCGCGGGCGGAAATTCCAGCACGGGCGGCAGGTCGGGGCCGCCGAGGCTTCCCAGGAAGAAGCGCATGTCCTCGGCGAGCCGGTGCCGCTCCGCCGTGCCCGGCGCCATGATCAGGGCGGCCCGGCCCGTGTGCTTCACGAGCGCGGCCACCACCAGCGAGCGGGAGGAGCCCCAGAGGCCGTCGGCCTGCAGGCAGGGAACTCCCCAGGCGAGGGCCGTCGATAGCTCTTCGAGGGCAGCCCACCGGGACAGGATCGATGCCGGCGCGATAACACTCATGAACAGCTGCTACGTGACCCGAAACCTACGTTAGCATCACTTTCCACTGCGTGCCGAACGCCAAGAGCAGGCACTGAGCAGCCGGCCGGCCGCTCAGAAAGGTCCAGATGCGAGGCGCCACCCTCGCCCGCACGCGAGGCGTACTCTCTGTACGTTGAGCGTGCGGGCGAGGGTGGCAACGAAGCATATGGGCCTTTTTCAGCGGCCGGCCCGCTAAGCTCGGGGGCCCTGCACTAGATAAAAGCTCAGCGTCTCGAGCTCGATGGACAGATCCACGCTCTTGAAGCGTACGTCTTTTGGCGCGCGGAGCCTCCCGGGAGCGAAGTTGAGGATGGCCTTGATGCCGGCGGCCACCAGCGTCTCGGTCACCGGCTGCGCGGACTCCGCGGGCACGGCCACGATGGCGAGCTGGAGGTTGCGGGCCTTGGCCTCCCTGGGCAGATCACGCAAAGGCAGGATGGGCACGCCGTCGGCCGTGCTCCCCATCTTGGCGGAATCGTCGTCGAATATCGCGGCGATCCGGAACCCCTGCCGCGCGAAGCCCTTGTAGTGGTAGAGAGCGGAACCG
>WNFK01165516.1_pt1 | contig 16226 bp, 14 predicted proteins | sample 5400281 | NCBI WGS metagenome assembly WNFK01 (sample SAMN13153350, study PRJNA577476) | soil metagenome | isolation source: 20 cm soil on Douglas fir-dominated hillslope | place: USA:California | collected 2013-09-17 | reverse complement strand
CCGCGCTGTAGAGGTCGACGGTGGTCTCCTCGAAGCCCTGGTAGAGGTCCAGGTTGAGGGACCGATCGTTGATGGTGTTGCCGATCTTCATCCCGATGCGGGTCCAGATGAAAGGCAGCACGTAGCTGAGCGGATCCATGGCGCCATCCACCGCAGTCCCGATCCCGTCACGCACGGTGAGGGGAGGGAGGAACGGCAGCACCAGGAACGGCCCGGGATTCAACCCCCAGATCCCCAGGGTCTGCCCGAAGTCGACCCGGGTCTTCTGCAGCCCGAACTCCTGCTTGGCGATGTCGAAGAGCCCGCCGATGCCCAGCGTGCTGTTGATGAGGAAGCGCCCGACCTCGGCGCCCGCGCCCTTGGGCCGCCACTGCAGCAGGTTGTTGACCACCCGCTGGACCACCAGGATGTTGTCGAACCCGCTGTCGATCATCTGCTGCACCCGGTCGGGCATGACGAAGTTGTAGCCCTTGGCGACCGGCTTCAGCACGTACTTGTCCATGTTGTAGTTGAACGAGAACATCTTCTCGTTGAACGGCTCCCACGGATCGTATTCCTCGAGGACGCCTTCCGAGGGCACCACCGGATCGGCCGCGCGCGCCTGGGCCAGCAGGGGCCCGGTGGCCTGGCTCACCAGCAGCGGGCCGATCGACGCGACCATGTAGGAGGGCTGCCGGCCCGGTGCGATCGGCTCGAACGAGGCGGGCGAGAAGGCTACGCTGGCGGCCAGCACTTGCTCGCCCGCGTGCGGCCCGACGCCGCCGCCGGTCGGCTGCTGCTCGGGCGCCAGCGCGGCCGCGACCGGGTTCGCCGGATCGGTCGCATCCGTCGGCGCGCTGGTGGCCGCGAGCAGCGACTCGCTCTTGAGCCCACCCCCGAGCGTGCCGCAGCCCCCGAGAGCCAGGCCCAGAACCACCATCACCAGCGCTGCCGGTCGCGTGCCGAATCCGAAGTGCACCGTCTCTCTCCCTTCAGGATGCCGATTGAGGTGGCTCACCAGCCCGCCGCCCGAGGCCGACGCGGCCAGAGCACCAAAAGGGAGCAAGGCAGGTGCCAGCGCGCATCAGGCCCGAGCATAGGGTATCGAGCGACATCGTTTCAAGCACTTTCCCTGTGACACGCCGTCACCTCGGGCCCCTACCTATAGTCGTGTGCCGCGCATGACTTGCCGCCGCGCTCCCGAATCCAGTCCACGGGGCGTTGACAGGCCGGGACCGGCGCGATTAGATGCTGGCACGGTCGCGGGATCCGGGGTGGTGCGATGCGAGAAAGGTGGCGGAGATGATCGAGCTGACGCTGGACATGGCCGAGCGCGCGGCGCGTGCGGCGCGGGAGAAGGCGCGCGCTCTCGGGACGCCGATCACGGTGACGGTGGTGGACGAGGCTGGCCGCCTGGTGCTGTGCGCCCGCGGCGACGGGACCGGCTTCTTCACGCCCGAGACTTCGCGGGCCAAGGCGCTCGCCGCGGCGAACTTCCGCATGTCGACCGCGGAGCTGGCCGAGCGGGTGCAGAAGGGCTCCCCGTTCTGGACTCACGTGGGCAGCGCGATCCCCGGCCAGATCCTGGCGAGCCACGGCGCGGTGCCGATCGTGGTGGGCGGCCGGGTGATCGGCGCGATCGGCTGTGGCGGTGGCACCGGCGAGCAGGACCAGGAGTGCGCGGCGGCGGGCGCGGCGGTTCTCGCCTGAGAGCTAGAGCTTCACGAGCGCGTCGAGGACGGTCACGCCCTCGCCGCGCCGGCCCACCAGGACCGGGTTCAGATCGATCTCGCTGACGACCGGCCCGAGCGCGCGCGCGGCCTCGCCGAGGCGCTCGAGCAGGGCGACCGCCGCGGGCAGGTCGAGCGGCGCGCTGCCGCGCACGCCGTCCCACAGCGCGCCGATGCGCAGCGCGCGGAGCGCCTCCTGGGCCGCCGCGGCGTCGATCGGGGGCAGGAGCAGCCGGAAGTCGCGCAGCACCTCGATGAGCACGCCGCCGGATCCCACCATGACCACCGGACCGAACACCGGGTCGGTCTTCACCCCGAGCGCCAGCTCGAGGGCCCCGCGGGCCTGGCGCTGGATCACGAAGCCCTCGACGGCGACGCCGGGCGCCTTCGCCCGCACCTCCGCGTCGATGCGCCGGCAGGCCTCCGCGACCGCGGCGCGGTCGGGCAGCCCGAGCACGACGCCGCCCACGTCGGACTTGTGGGGCAGGGCGGCCGAGCAGACCTTCACCACCACCGGGTAACCGACCTGATCCGCCGCGTCGGGCGCAGCGGCGGCTGCCGTGACGAATACCGTGTCCACCAGGGGCAAGCCGTAGGGCGCGAGCAGGCGCTGGCTCTCCCACTCGTTGAGGAACTGCCCGGAGCGACGGCCCGGCGGCAGCGTGGGCGGCGCGGCCGGCGGAGGCGAGGGCTCGGTGACCCGCGCGAGCCAGCGCGAGCGCCGCGCGGTCACCCGCGCCAGGCAGGCGAGCGAGCGGAGCGCGACGCTGCCGTCCTCGAAGGCGAGCACGCCGCCGGCCCGGAAGGCGTCCACCACCGGCCGCTGCGGGCAGCTCACCGCCACGACCTTCGAGGTGCCCCCGGCGACCGAGGCGACGTCCTGGACGAGTCGGCCCAGGTCGGTCGCGGTGCCGAGCAGCGCGATCTGGAAGACGATCGCGTCCACGCCCGGGTCGGCCTCGAGCGCGGGCAGCACGCGCGCGATCATGCCGGGGTCGGTCAGCATCTGCGCGGTGAGGTCGACCGGATTGGCGGCCGCCGCGAAGTCCGGCAGGGCCGCGCGCAGGACCGCGGTCGTCTCCGGCGTGAACTCGGCGGGCACCAGGCCCAGGTCCACGCAGAGATCGACCGAGAGCACGCCGAGCCCGCCCGAGTTCGACAGGATCGCGACGCGCGCCCCGGCGTCCCGGTAGCGCAGGAAGGCCTGGGGCAGGGCCAGCAGCTCGGCGGGATCGGCGCAGCGGATGGCGCCCCAGTCCGCGAACACCGCGTCGTAGACCGCGTCCTCGCCGGCGAGCGCGCCGGTGTGGGACGACGCGGCGCGCCGGCCCACCGCGCTGCGACCCGACTTCAGCACGAAGACCGGCACCCCGCGGCGATGGGCGCGCGCGAGCGCCTCGCGGAGGCGGCCCGCGTCCTTGACGTCCTCGAGATAGGTGCACGCCACGCGCGTCTCGGGATCCTCGACCACCTCGGCCAGGATCTCGGCCGCCTGCACGTCGGCCTCGTTGCCGGTGCTCACCCAGTAGTTGAGGCCGAGGCCGGCCGCGCGCGCCATCTCGTAGAGCATCCCGGCCATCGCGCCGCTCTGGCTCACCATCGCGATCGGACCGGTCGCGAGCCCGGTGTCGAGGAAGGGCGACGCGAAGGTCGCCACCAGGCGCGAGGGCAGGTGGGCGAAGCCCTGGCAGTTGGGCCCGATGATCCGGAGCCCGGTGCGCTCGGCCAGGGCGCGCAGCCGGCCCTGGGCCTCACGCCCGGCCTCTCCCACCTCGGCGAAGCCGCTGCTGAACACGATGGCGGCCCGGATGCCCTTGGCCGCCGCGGCCTCGAGCGACTCGAGCACCCGCTCGGCCGGCACGACCACCACCGCGAGATCGACCTCGCCCGGGATCGCGGCCACCGAGGGAAAGGCGGGGAGCCCCTGCACGGTGGCGCGCGAGGGATTCACCGGGTACACGCGGCCGGTGTAGCCGTGGCGGAGCAGGAACGCGAGCGGTCGCCCGCCGATCTTGACCGGATCGTCGGAGGCGCCCACCACCGCGATGGCGCGAGGCCGGAACACCGCGCTGAGATCGCTCACGGAGCGGGAGTATAGCCGAAGGTCACGTCGCGGCTCGGCCGCACGAGGATGTGGTGGCGCGGGTGGGCCAGCTCCGGCAGGACCGCGTTGTGATACGCGACGATCGATTCGGCCGGGAGCGTCGCGTCGACCGTGGTGTGGGCGTCGCTCACCAGCGTCACGTCCAGGCCGAGGGTGATGGCGCGGCGGCACGTCGTGTCGACGCAGAGCTCGGTCTGCATCCCGGTCACGACCACGTGGGTCACGTAGAGGCGGCGCAGCTCGTCCAGGAGTGGAGTCTCGTAGAAGGCATCCGACGCGGTCTTGCCGATGACGCGCTCGCCGTCGGCCGGGGCCACCCGGGGATGCAGGTGCCACGTGGGCGCGCCGGCCTCGAGCGGCGCGTACGTGGTGTGGTGGTGCTGGACGTGAATGATCGGCGCCCCGGCGCGTCTGGCGCGGCCGATGAGCTCCGCGATCCGGTCGAGCACCGCGTCCGCCCGGTAGGCGCCCTCGACGAGGCCGATCTGCATGTCGATCACCAGCAAGGCGGTCCGGTCGCGCATGGGTGGATCATCATCATAGCGTGTATGATCGGCGCGAGAGCATGGCGCGCTGGGACCTCCGCTTCTCGCTCGTCGTCGCGGCGAGCCTCGCGGGGCTGGTGGGCCTGGTGGCCGACCTGGCCCTCGACGCGGGCCGCCCCTATCCCGGCTTCTTCGCCGCCCCCGACTTCCGCCTTTTCCCCGCCGAGCCCGACGCGCGCGCGGCCGGCCTGCGCGTGGGCGATCGCCTCGTCGCGGTCGACGGCGCATCCCCGCTCACGCTCACCGCGCGTGTGCGGGCCGCCGCCGGCCCGGTCCACTATCAAGTCGAGCGGGCCGGCCGGCGACTTACCGTCGAGCTCGCGCCGCGCCCGCTCGGCTGGGCCCAGCTGATCGACCGCTTCGGGATCTACGTGCTCGTCTCCGCGATCATGCTGGGGGTGGGCGCCCTCGTCTACGTGCAGAACCCGGCCGCCGCGCCGAACCGGCGCTTCCTCCTCTATATGTGCCTCTGGGCGGTCTCGAACGTGGCGGTCCCGGCCGCGGTGCTGGGCGCGCGCCCCTCGGCGGCGACGGTGGTGGGCCTGGTCGCGCCGCTGCTCTCGATCCACGGCTGGGTCTTCTTCCTGACCTATCCGGCCAATCCGGCGCGCGAGCGGTGGCTCGAGCGCCACCGGGTGATCCCGCGGCTCTATCGCCTGGCGGCCGCCCTCGGCGCGGTCGGCGCGCTCGCCTACGTGCTGATCGTCTGGCGAGCTCCCGCGCTGCTGGTGGACGGCTGGATCTACCCCGCCTCCGCCGCGGTGCTCTCGCTGCTGAGCGCGCTGTCGTTCCCGATCAAGGTGGGCGCGCTGCTCGACACCAAGCGCCGCGCCGCCTCGCCGCTCATCGACCAGCAGACCACCGTGCTCCTGCTCGGCATCGCGATGGGGCTCGGCGGGTGGCTCGGCCTGATGCTCTGGCCGCTGCAGCAGCTCTACGCGAGCCCGGTGGACCCGCAGGTGGGCTCGGCCCTGATGCTGCTCTACCCGGCCGCCATCGGCTACGCCACCGTGCGCTACCGACTCTTCGACGCCACCGTGGTCATCCGGCGCTCGGTCATCTACACCGGGCTCGCCGGCCTGATCACCGGCGCCTACGCGCTGCTGCTGGCGGGCGCCAACGCGCTGCTGGCCCAGGCCGACCTCACCCGGTCGCCGTGGTTCTCGGCCGGCTTCATGTTCCTGGTGGCGCTGCTCTTCAACCCGCTGCGCGAGCGGGTGCGGCGCGCGGTGGACCGGACGTTCTTCCGCGAGCGCCACGACTGGGTGCAGGCCATGCGCACGCTGGCCCGCTCGATGTCGAGCCTGCTCGACCTCGACGAGATCACCCGCCGCCTCACCACCACCATCGAGTCCGCCATGCACGTGCGCACCGTCCGTCTGCTCGTGGACGGCCTGCCGCGCGACGTGCTCGCCGCGCTGGAGATCGCGCCGGGCGCGCTGTCCCGCTACCAGGTGGCCGCCGACCCGCGCTTCGCGGCGGCGGGCGGCGCCGCGCTCGGAGCCTACCAGGCCCTCGGCGCGGAGGTGGTGGTGCCGCTGCGCTTCCAGGCCCAGCTGCGCGGGCTGCTCGTGCTGGGGGCCAAGCAGTCGGAAGCCGCCTACACCGGCGAGGATCTCGAGATGCTGGAGGCGCTCGCCGACCAGGCCGCGGTCGCGGTGGCCAACGCGGAGGCCCACCGGCAGGTGCTCGAGTACGCGGAGCAGCTCGAGCGCAGCCTGCTCATCCGCAGTAGCCTCGCCAAGTTCGTGCCGCGCCGGGTGCGCCAGCTCATCGAGGAGTCGCCGGAGGCGCCGTCCCTCGAGAAGCGCGAGACCGACGTGACCGTGCTCTTCGCGGACATCAGCGGGTACACGCGGCTCTCCGCGCGCCTTCAGCCCGGCGACCTGGCCGCCCTGGTCGAGCGCTACTTCGGCGCATTCCTCGACGAGATCGTCAAGCACGGGGGCGACGTCAACGAGACCGCGGGGGACGGGCTGATGGTGATCTTCCACGAGGGCGAGCACGCGCGCGCCGCGGTGGACGCGGCGCGGGCGATCCACCGGCGCGCGGCCGAGATCGGCGCCGAGCTGGCCGCGCGCTTCGATCCGGTGGCCATGCACGTGGGAGTCAACACCGGGCCCGCGCTCCTGGGCGCGACCAAGATCGAGGGCAGCGCGGGCACCCGCTGGACGTACACCGCCTCCGGCATGACCACCAACATCGCGGCGCGCCTGTCCGCGCAGGCCGGCGACGGCGAGATCGTGCTCAGCGAGCCGACCCGGCTGCGCCTCGGCGCCGACCTCGCGGTCGAGGACCTGGGGGTGCGCGAGCTGAAGAACGTGGACACGCCGCTGCGGTTGTTCCGGCTGCGGTAGCGCGGCCCGGCGGGCGTTTCCCGGCCGGGGGGCGTCTTGACGGGCGGGGGGATGCGCCTATAGAATGACGCACCGCGATCGACCGCCGACGTCCGGCGCGGAGTCCCGACGGATCCCTGAAGTCCATCGAACCCGAGGAGGAGCCAACACAATGGAACTGACCCGACGCGACCTGCTCAAGGGGGCGGCCGCCCTGGGCGCCGCCGCCGCGGTGCCGCTGACTGCCGGTGGCCCCGCGCTGGCGCAGACCACCCAGAAGAAGGAGCTGATCACCGCCCAGAGCGGCGACGTCTCGAAGTTCGACCCGCACTACAGCACCTCGTCGAACGACGTCCGCGTCTCGTTCAACCTCTTCGACAACCTCACGAGCCGCCATCCGGACGGCAAGCTCTACCCGGGGCTCGCCACCGAGTGGAAGCTCGAGGGGCCGACCACGTGGCGCTTCAAGCTGCGGCAGGGCGTGAAGTTCCACAACGGCGACCCGCTCACCTCGGCCGACGTCAAGTACAGCATCGAGCGCACCTACGATCCGGCGGCCAAGACCATGGTGGCCACCGTCTTCGGCACCATCGAGAAGATCGACGCGCCCGACGCCGTCACGGTCGTGATCACCACCAAGAAGCCGGACCCGCTGCTCGCGGCGCGGCTCGCCTTCTACGGCGGACAGGTGGTGCCGAAGAAGTACCTCGAGTCGGTCGGCAGCGACGCCTTCAACGCCAAGCCGGTCGGCTCGGGCCCGGTGCGCTTCAGCTCCTGGGTGAAGGACGACCGAGCCGTCCTCGAGGCCAATCCCGACTACTGGGGCGGCAAGATCGACATGGACCGCTGGATCATGCGGCCGATCCCGGAGACCGCGCCGCGGATCGCGGCGCTGTTGAAGGGCGAGGTCGACGCGATCACCCAGCTCCCGCCCGACCAGGAAGAGCGGGTCGCCGGCAACGCGTCGACCCGGGTCGCGGGCGCGCTCTACGCGGGCCTCTACGTGCTCGCGGTGAACAGCAAGCGGCCGCCGCTGGACAACCCGCTCGTGAAGCAGGCGCTCTCGCTCGCCATCGACCGCGAGTCGATCGTGAAGGAGCTGTGGCGCGGCCGCGGCGTGGTGCCGAACGGCCCCATCGCCAAGGGCGACAACCACTTCGACACGAGCCTGCCCCCGCTGCCCTACAGCCCGGCGGAGGCGAAGGACCGGTTGAAGAAGGCGGGCTACAAGGGCGAGGAGATCTTCATCGAGACCACCGTGGCCTACGTGTCCCAGGACAAGGCGATGGCGGAGGCCATCGCGGCCATGTGGAAGGACGTCGGCGTCAACGTGAAGGTCGAGGTGATCGAGTACTCGGTGCGGGCCCAGAAGAACCGCGAGAAGAGCTTCAAGGGCGTGTTCTGGTCGGACCCCACGTCCACCCTCAGCGATCCGGACGGGATGATGTGGCGCCTCCTGGGGCCGGGCGGCCCGCAAGACTACTGGCGCGAGGCCAAGTTCGACGAGCTGGGCAACGCGGCGCGCTTCAGCGTGGACGAGAAGTTCCGCGGGCAGGCCTACAAGGAGATGACCAAGATCTTCCTGGAGCACCTGCCGTGGCTGCCGGTCATCCAGCCCTACGAGGACTACGGCATCCAGAAGTACATCGATTTCACGCCGAACCCGAACCAGCAGTTCGAGATCCGACGCTTCAACTTCAAGTTCCGCCGCGCGTAGAGTCAGTTCCCCTCACCCTGCCCTCTCCCCCGGAACGGGGGAGAGGGTGGTGGCGAGGTCTCCGATATGCGCGGATTCGTCCCGTTCCTCGGTCAGCGCCTCTTCCGCGCCCTCATCGCGCTCTGGCTCGTGTCCACCGTGGTCTTCGTGGTCATGCGCCTGTCCGGCGATCCGGTGCCGCTGCTGCTGCCCCCCGACGCGCCCACCAGCGAGATCCTGCGCGTCCGGCGCGAGCTGGGCCTCGACAAGCCGTTGCCCGCCCAGTACGTGATCTTCCTCGGCAACCTCGCCCGCGGCGACTTCGGCCGCTCCATCCACTTCCGGGAGCCCGCCTTCGACGTGGTGCGCGGCTACCTGGCCGCCACCCTCGAGCTGGGGCTCACCGCCTTCGTCCTGGCCGCCCTGATCGCGGTGCCGATCGGCCTCTTCTCCGCGATGCGGCGCAACACCCTGGTGGACCACGTGGCGATGGGCCTCGCCCTGATCGGGCAATCGGCGCCCACCTTTTTCCTCGGCATCCTGTTCATCCTGCTGCTGTCGCTCAAGGCGGATCTCTTCCCGACCTCCGGTCGCGGCGACTGGCGCAACCTGGTGCTGCCCGCGCTGACCCTCGGCGCCTTCACGATGGCCTCGATCGCGCGGCTGACCCGCTCCGCGGTGCTCGAGGTCCTGGGGGCCGACTACATCCGCACCGCGCGGGCCAAGGGCGTGGCGGAGGCGTGGGTGGTGGCCAAGCACACGCTGAAGAACGCGGCGATCCCGATCGTGACCATCACCGGGCTCCAGTTCGGCACCTTGCTGGGCGGCGCGGTCGTCACCGAGACCGTGTTCTCGTGGCCGGGCATCGGGCGGCTCGCGGTGCAGTCGATCTACAATCGCGACTACGCGGTGGTGCAGTGCACCGTCTTCCTGGCCGCGCTCATGTTCGTGGTGATCAACTTCTTCGTCGATCTCGTCTATGGCGTCCTCGATCCCCGCATCCGCGCCGGCTGACGCGGTCCTTCCCGCGCCCGTCGCGCGGCCGAAGGCGCGCCGGCGTCGCACCCCGGGCCTGGTGCTGCTCGGGGTGGGCTTCGTGGCGGTGCTGCTCCTGGTGGCGGCCGCCGCGCCGGTGCTCGCGCCGCAGGACCCGATCCGCCAGAGCCTGCGCGGCCGCCTCGCCGCGCCCACCTGGAGCGGCAGCGACGGACGGGCCCACCTGCTCGGCACCGATCACCTCGGGCGCGACGTGCTCTCGCGGGTGATCTTCGGCTCGCGGGTCTCGCTCGTGATCGGCTTCTCCGCGGTGCTGGTGGGCGGGGTGCTCGGCTCGGCGGCGGGGCTGGCCGCCGGGTTCAGCCGCGGGCGCATGGACGCGGTCATCATGACGGTGGCCGACGCGCAGCTCGCGTTCCCGTTCATCCTGCTCGCCATCGGCATCATCGCGGTGCTGGGCCCCAGCTTTCCCACCCTGGTGGTGGTCATCGGGCTCTCCGGCTGGGTCTCCTACGCGCGCATCCTGCGCTCGCAGGTGCTGGTGCTGCGCTCGCGCGAGTTCGTCGAGTCGATCCACGCCCTCGGCGGCTCGCTCGCGCGGGTGGTGCTCCGCCACGTGCTCCCCAACGTGCTCTCCTCCATCGTGGTCATCGCGACCCTCGAGCTGGCGCGGGCCATCGTGCTCGAGGCCACGCTGTCGTTCTTGGGCCTGGGCATCCAGCCGCCGACCCCGTCGTGGGGCGGAATGGTGCAGGAGGGGCGCGAGTACCTCGACTCGGCGTGGTGGATCTCCACCTGTCCCGGGATCGTGCTCATGGTCACGTCCATCGTGGTCAGCCGCACCGGCGACTGGCTTCGCGACGTGCTGGACCCGACTCTCCGCGGGGAGTAGGGCCGAAAGGATCCCCACCATGCCGGTCACCGCTTTGATCGAGTACGGGGCGGCCAGCCCCGAGGTGCGCGCGGTCTACGACGACATCATGGCCACTCGCAAGACGGACTGGATCAACAACTTCTGGAAGGCGCTCGCCAACCATCCGCCGACGCTCCGCCGCACCTGGGAGTCCATCAAGCAGATCATGGTCGCGGGCGCCCTCGACCCGCTCACCAAGGAGATGGTCTACCTCGCGGTCAGCGCCGCCAACGGCTGCGACTACTGCATCGCCTCCCACACCGCGGGCGCGCGCCGGGCCGGCATGAGCGAGGCGATGCGGGGCGAGCTGCTCGCGGTGGTGGGCATGGCCTGCGAGACCAACGCGCTGGCAAACGCCTATCAGGTGCCGGTGGACGAGCGGTTCCGCGACCCGACCTGAGCGTCGGCCGGGGCCCCGCGCTCGAGGCGCAGGTCGGCCAGGGTGTGCCCGGCCAGGGCGGTCAACACCACCGCCCCGCCCACCAGCGACGGCAGCCCCGGGTTCTCCCCGAGCGCGAGCCACACCCAGACCGGTCCCAGCACGCTCTCGAGCACCGCGATGAGCGAGGCCTCGGCCACCGGGATGCGCCGCGCGCCCGCGGTGAACATGATCATGCCCAGCCCGAGCTGGCCCGCCCCGAAGAGGGCCAGCAGCATCAGGTCGCCCGCGCCCGCCGCCCCGGGCGTGGCGGCCACCGACGCGATCGCGCTCGTGAGCGCGGCGGCCAGGGCGGCGGCGGGCAGCATCTGCACCTGACGCCGGCGGCGCAGGAGCACGGTGGCGAGCGCGAAGGTGAGCGCCACCGCGAAGGCGAGCAGGTCGCCGCCGAGCGACCCGCGGGCGGGCGTGGAGTAGAAGTAGCGCGAGACCATGACCGCGGTGCCGAGCAGCGCGATGCCCATGGCGAGCCAGGTGCGGCCGGCCACCCGTTCCCCCATCCAGATCCAGCCGAGCAGCCCGGCCAGGAACGGGCTCAGGCTCTGGATGATCAGGACGTTCGCGACCGAGGTGTGGTGGAGCGCCAGGATGAAGCACGTGGAGCCGATGGCGAAGCACACCGCCATGCCGACCCCGGCGCCGCCCATGCCTGCGAAGACCCCCGGGGTGCGCCGACCCTCGCGCACCGCGGTCACCGCGACCAGGAACGCGGCGCAGAAGAGCCCCCGCCAGAACACGGTGGTCCAGGGATCGGTGCCCACGCTCCGGGCCATCAGCCCGCCCAGGCTCCAGAAGATGGCCGCCGCCGCCACCAGGAGCCGGCCGCGCCGACGGAAGCGGGCGCCGTCCGCGAGCGCCGTGTGGCTCATCGGGCGAGCGTCACGCAGGCCACGCCGGCCAGCACCACCGCGGCCCCCGCGAGCCGGCGCCCCCCCGCGCCCTCCTTCATCCACGTGGCGCCGATGATGGCGGAGAGCGCGCTCGACATCTCGCGGGCCGGTACGGCCGCGCCGACGACGAGAAGGAGGGCGGCGACGGTCACCGGGACAGGGTAGGGGTTTCCCCGGACGACGCCAAGCGATTACTATGGAGAGCGCGCTTCCATGGCCTATTCCCTCCGGCTCATCGAGGACCGGCTCGCCGCGAACGCGACCGCTCCCGTCTCTCGCGCTCCCCGCGTGCTCTACGCGGTCGAGGGCGCGCTCCTCGCCGACGGAGCTTCCGAGCCGACGCCCGCGGTGGGCCCGGGGGCCGGCCGCGCGCGGGCCGCCGCGACGCCGGCGCGCGTCTACCGGGCCGAGCTGGTGCGGCAGCCGCCGCCGGCGGCGGGCGGGCGGGTCCTGCTCGAGCATCCGATCGACCTCACCGGGGGCTCGGCCTGGGCCGGGGGCTCGGGCTGGCTCATGCGCTGTGATCGGGTGGACTTCGATCCGGGCGGCGTCGCGCCGCCCCACCGGCATCAGGGCGGCGGCATCCGCTGTCTCCTGCAGGGCCGCCTCGAGGTGACGGTGGGCGAGGGCGCGCCACGCGCGGTCGTGCCGGGGGAGGCGTGGTTCGAGAGCGGGCGCGAGCCGGTGCTGGCTGTCGCCGCGCGCGACGGGGAGTCGAGCTTCATCCGGGTCTCGATCCTGCCCGTCGCGATTCGCGGGCGGTCCTCGATCGTCTACGTGGATCCCGCCGCCGCGGCGGGGGGCCGGCCGCGGCGTTATACCGTCTACGTGGACGAGCCGATCGCGCCCTGACCATGCGCGTCCTGATCCTGACCGCCAGCTACGGCTCCGGCCACGCGGAGGCCGCGCGCAGCCTGGCCGCCGCCTTCGTGAGCCGCGGGACCGAGCCGGTGGTGGTGGATCACTTCCGCGAGCTGGTGCACCCGGTCTTCGCCCGGGCGAGCGGGGCGACGTACTACTGGCTCCTGCGCCACGCCCCGTCGCTGTGGGCGCTCGGCTACACGCTCGGGGACCGGCTGGGCCCGGAGTCGCCGCTCGCGTTCGGGGTGCCGCGCCTCGGCATGATGCGCCTCGGCCGCCTGCTCGACACGATGCGGCCGGACGCGGTGGTGACCGTCCACGCCACCCCCGCGGCCGCGATCGCGGCGCTCGCCGCCTCGGGGCGCGCGCTGCCGCCGCACACCACCGCGGTGACCGATTTCGTGGCCCACAGTCAGTGGATGCCGCGCCCGGTGGACCGCTACTGCGTGGCCGCGGAGGAGGTGCGGAACGAGTTCGTGGCGCGCGGCATCCCGCCCGATCGCGTGGTGGTGACCGGCGTCCCGGTGCGAGAGGAGTTCTCGCGCCCGGTCGAGGGGACGGCGGCCCGTCGCGCCTGGGGTCTGGCCCCGCGGCTGCCCATCGTGGTCGCGATGGCCGGGACCCAGGGCTCGCTCGGCCGGTTGCACGACGTCGTCCACGCGCTGCTCACGGTCGCGCGTCCGCTGCAGGCGGTGGTGGTGGCGGGGCGCGACGAGCGCCTGCGCGCGCGGCTCACCCGCCTGGCCGCGGGCAGCCCGGTCCGGGTGGTGGGCTACGTCGAGGACGTGCGCACGTTGCTGGCCGCGGCGGATCTCCTCGTGACCAAGGCGGGCGGGATGACCCTGGCCGAGGCGACCGCGACCGAGGTGCCGCTGCTCCTCTACGGGAGCCTGCCGGGCCAGGAGATCGGCAACGAGCGATTCGCCTCGCGCGCCGGCATCGCGCTGGTGGCCCGCTCGCGCGGCGAGCTCCGCCGCCTGCTCGACCGCGCGCTCGCCGATCCGGACACCGTCGAGCGGATGCAGAGCTCGCTGCGCCGTCTCCGCCGGCCGGACGCGGCGGCCCACATCGTCGACCTCGTCCTCGACCAGATCGCGACCCGCCGGAGGGGCTGAGATGGGAGGGGCCGAGGCGGGAGGGTCTGAAGTGTCGCAGTTCGCCTTCTGTCTCGAGAGCGGCGATCGCGCGCTCCGGGAAGGGCGCTACGCGGACGCCGAGCAGGCGCTCGCGGCGGCGCTGGCGCTCGATCCCCGCAGCGTCAAGGCTCAGTTCAAGCTTGGCCTCACGTTCGAGCGCCAGCGCAAGTGGGCCCCCGCGGAGACCGCCTTCCGGGCCGCCATCCGGGGCAAGCGCGATCACGCCAGCGCCTGGCTGCGCCTCTCCGCGGTGTGCCGTCGCCTCGGCAAGGCCCGGGAGGAGGAGACCGCCGCGCGCGAGGCGGTGCGCCTGGCCCCGCGCAGCAGCGAGGCGCACCACGGCCTCGCGGTGACCCTCGCACGCCTCGGGCGCGCGGATGAGGCGGTGGCCGCCTTCGAGGAGACGCTCCGGCTGGCCCCCTCGAGTGCGGTCGCCCACGCCGGGCTCGGCGCGGCGCTCACCACCCTGGGCCGCCACGGCGACGCGGCGGCGGCCTTCGGCCGGGCCGCGCGCCTCGCTCCCACCTCGTACAAGGCGCACCTCCAGCACGCGGAGGCCCACCGGCGCCAGCGCCGTTGGGGCGAGGCGGCCGACGCCTACCGCGCGGCGGCCGCGCTCCGGCCCGCGGTGCCCGCGCTCCACGGGCGCCTCGGGCTCATGCTGGAGCGGCAGCGCCGCTACCGCGAGGCGGTGGCCGCCTACACGCGCGCGGCCCGACTCGACACCGCCGGCGCCCGCTGGCGCGCGCGCCTCGGTGGCGTGCTCGAGCGCCAGGGCCGCTTCGGCGACGCGGAGGCCGCGCTGCTCGAGGCGCTGCGCCGGGAGCCCGACCGCCTCGACGCGCACCTGAGCCTGGCGATGATCTACCGCCGCCAGGGCAAGTGGGGCGACGAGGCGCGCGTGTACGAGCGGGCCATCGGCCTGAAGCCGGGCGACGCCCATCTCCACGCCGACCTCGGCCTGGCCCTCGAGGCGCAGGGGCTGCTCGGGCCCGCCGAGGGACAGTTCCGACGGGCGGTCATGCTCGCCCCCGAGAACGCCGACCTGCATGTCGAGCTCGGGATCGCGATGGGCCGCCAGGGCCGCCACGCGGAGGCGGAGGCCGCGCTCCGCGAGGCGGTGCGCCTGAACCCCCAGGATCTGGTAGCTCGCGCGAACCTCGCCCTCGGTCTCGGGCGCCAGGGTCGACACGCGGAATCGGAGGCGGCGTACCGTCAGGCCTTGGCGCTCAAGGCGGACGCCGCGCCGCTCCACCGCGGGCTCGGGATGGCGCTGTACTCGCAGGTCAAGCGCACCGAGGCGGAGGCCGCCTTTCGCGAGGCGGTCCGCCTCAAGCCGAGCTACGCGCGCGCCTGGGGCGACCTGGGCGAACTGCTGACCGAGACCGGACGCCACGACGAGGCGGTGGAGGCCTTCCGGGAGGCCATCGCGGTGAAGCCCGGGCGCATCGCCTCGCACCGGGGCCTGGGCGCCGCGCGCCTCCTGCAGGAGCGTCCCGACCTGGCCGAAGCCGCGTTCCGCGGCGCGCTCGCGCTCCGGCCGGACGACTCGCAGAGCCACTTCGGCCTGTGGACCGCGCTCGAGCGGCAGGGGAAGCTCGTGGAGGCGGAGGCCGCGTACCGGGACGCCATCGCGGTGAGCGCGGAGCTGGCGGAGGCCCACTCCCGGCTCGGCGAGCTGCTGGCGCGTCAGGGGCGCTGGCGAGAGGCCGAGATCGCCTATCGCGAGGCGCTGCGGCGGTCGCCCGACGACGCGCGCTCGCGCGTCGCGCTCACCGCGGTGCTGCGCCGGTCCCGCGGCTAGGTATCGGTGGGATCGACTTCGATGTTGGTGATGCGGAGGTAGCTGACCGCCACCCGCTCGTCGCCTTGCTCCAGCAGCACGCCGTCGTCGGCGATCTGGGCGAGGCTGCCCTTGATGGGCTCGGTGGAGTTCTTCACCGAGATGAGCACCGCCCGGCCCAGGTGGCGCTGGGCCTCGGCCTGCCACATCGTCTTCTGCACCTCGTCGAAGATCCCGGCGGCCTGGCGCGCCGCGGAGGCGGCCCGGCTCGCGGCGGTGATGGTGCCGAGGCCGGGGACCAGCAGGCCGCCCGGAAAGACCGCGGCCGCCGGATTGCTGCCGGTCGCGGCCGCCGCGGGTCTCGCCGCCACGTCTCCGCCGACCGCGGGGACCGCGGAGGCCACGGCGCCGGTCCCGGCCCGTCCCGCGCCGTCCTGCTGCTCCTCGAGGTATCGCAGCACCTCGGAGAGCCGCGCCATCAGGTTCGAGAAGATGAAGAGCCCGACGAGCGCGCAGGCCAGAGCCACCCCGAGCCCCATCTGGGCCTCGGTCAGCTTGAGCTGGTTCAGCGCGTAGAGGGTGTAGGTGAAGAGCAGGAGCGGAATGACGGCCGTCAGCGCGAAGACGATCGAGGCTGCGTTCCGGAGGGTATAGGTCCGCCCTCTACTCATGGTGTCCCAAATCTAGCGCGCCCGGCCTCGCGCCCCAAGTTTTGAGAGAGCCGGCCCCGGTGGCCGCCCCCGGGCCTCGGGCCCGCGTGATAGTATCCGACCGCAACCATGAGCCCCAGCCGGCGCACCCTGCGCGACATGCGTGGC
>WNFK01042413.1_pt2 | contig 16226 bp, 16 predicted proteins | sample 5400281 | NCBI WGS metagenome assembly WNFK01 (sample SAMN13153350, study PRJNA577476) | soil metagenome | isolation source: 20 cm soil on Douglas fir-dominated hillslope | place: USA:California | collected 2013-09-17 | reverse complement strand
GCCCCGCGCCGCTTCGAGGTGACGCGCTCGGTGGACGACTCGAAGCGGCTCAACGACGTCCCGGGCCCCGGCATCATCCTCGCCGGCAGCGGCATGGCCTCGCGTCTCCGGACCGCGTCAGACCGTCACCCGCTGGCCGTCGCGCGCCACCTCCGCGCGCCAGCCGAGGGTGCCCACCACGGCCTCGCGCAGCGCCGCCGCCGCCTCGGGCTCGCCGTGCACGATATAGGTGATGCCCGGCGGGTGCTTGAAGCCGCCGAGCCAGTGCAGGATCTCGGCGCGATCGGCATGCGCGGAGTAGGCGTCGCTCACCATGATGGTGGCGCGCACGGGCACCACGCCGCCGAACATGCGCAGCTCCTTGGCGCCGTCCCGGAGCAGGCGCCCGCGCGTGCCCGCGGCCTGGTAGCCCACGAAGAGCACCGTGGTCTCGGGCAGCGGGAGCAGGCGGCGGAAGTGGTGGAGGATGCGCCCGCCGGTGGCCATGCCGCTGCCGGCGAGGATGATGCCGGGGCCCGGGACGTCGTTGAGCCGCTTCGAGTCGTCCACCGAGCGCGTCACCTCGAAGCGGCGCGGGGCGAAGGGCCCCTTGCCGGTGGCGGCGACGCGCCGGTACGCGGCATCGTGCTCCGCGGGGTGCTGGGCATAGATGGCGGTGGCCTGGATGCCCATGGGACTGTCGAGGAATACCGGCAGCGAGGGGATGCGGTCGGCCTCCTCCAGCTCGCGGAGATCGTAGAGCACTTCCTGGGAGCGGCCCACCGCGAAGGCGGGGATGAGGAGCCAGCCCCGGGTCTCCTGCGCGCGAATCACCGCCGCGGTGAGCCGGTCGAGCGGGTCGCCGGCCTCATGGAGCCGATTGCCGTAGGTGGACTCGACGAGGAGCGCGTCGGCTTCCGCGACCGGCTCCGGATCCACCATGATGGGCACGTTGTAACGGCCGAGATCGCCCGAGAAGACCACCAGGCGTCCGCCGAGCCGGCACTCGACCAGCCCCGCCCCCAGGATATGGCCCGAGGGCGTGAAGCGCGCCTGCGCCCCCGGCGCGGGGACGAAGTCCGCGCCGAATTCAATTGTGCGAAGCAGTCGCAACGAATCCGCGGCGTCCTCGGTGGTGAAGAGCGGCAGCGCGGGGTCGTGACGGGAGCTCCGGTGCCGGTTGGCGAAGGCGGCCTCTTCCTCCTGCAGATGGGCGGCGTCCGGGAGCATGACCCGCAGCAGCTCGGCGGTGCCGCGCGTGCAGTACACGGGGCCGGCGTAGCCCGTCTTCACCAGGCGCGGCAGATAGCCGGAGTGGTCGATGTGGGCGTGGCTGAGGATCACCGCGTCGAGCCGCCGCACGTCGAGCGCCGGCTCCTGCCAGTTCCGCTGGCGCAGCGCCTTGAGGCCCTGGAAGAGCCCGCAGTCGAGCAGCACGCGGGCCCGATCCGATTCGAGGAGATGCCGGGAGCCGGTGACGGTGCCGGCGGCGCCCAGAAAGGTCAGGTCCACGCTCACCGGCGGCCGGCGCCCCCGCGCGCGGCGGCGGAGGGCGGCCGCATGGGGCCCGCGCCCACGGGGAAGTCGAAGGTCTCGAGCTCGGCGCCCGTGACCCCCATCTCCACCAGGCCGGCGACGTCCAGGCGGCTCTCCACCGCGTCGATCTCCTCGCGGCTCGCGCGCGTGCCGGGGTTCTTCGGCACGAAGAGCGTGCAGCAGTCGGCATCCGGCTCGATGGAGATCCCGAAGGTGTCGATGGCCTCGGCCTGGGCGGTGATCTCGAGCTTGTCCATGCCGATGAGGGGCCGCAGCACCGGGAGGTCGGCCACCTCGTCCACCCGGGCGAGGTTGTGCAGCGTCTGCGAGGCCACCTGCCCCACGCTCTCGCCGGTGACCAGCGCCAGCGCGCCGTTGCTCCGCGCGAGGACCTCCGCGATGCGGAGCATGAGGCGCCGGTAGACGACGACGCGCAGCGGCCCCGGCACCGCCAGCACCACCGCGCGCTGGATCTCGCCGAAGGGCACCAGGAAGAGACGCGAGACGTACTGCCACGCGGTGAGCCGCTCCACCAGGGCGCGCGCCTTGCCCCGGGAGATGTCGGGGAGATACGGCACGCTGTGGAAATGCACGAAGGTCACGCGGCAGCCCCGCTTCATGAGCCGCCACGCCGCCACCGGCGAGTCGATGCCACCGGACAGCAGCGCCGCCACCATGCCGCTGGAGCCCACCGGAAGGCCGCCGGGGCCCGGTCGCCGGTCGCCGTAGACGAAGGCCTGGCCCGGCAGCACCTCGACGTGGACGTTCAGCTCGGGATGCTCGAGGCTCACCCGCACCGGGTGCCGGGCGAGCACGTGGGCGCCCAGCTCGCGATTCATCTCCAGCGACGACAGGGGCAAGGTCTTGAAGGCCCGCCGCGCGGTGATGCGGAAGGACTCGAAGCGCCGGCCCTCGGTGACGCGATCCACCGCCCGCTTCAGCGCGTCCATGTCGGGCTGGGTGCGCTCGGCGAGGGCGAAGTTGGCCACCCCGAACACGCGGCCGATCCGGTCGGCGATGGCATTGGCGTCGAGCGCGCCGTCGAGCCTCAGCACGATGCGGCCCGGGAGCTGCTCCACGCGCGCGGGGCCGAGGTCGCCGACGGCGCGCTTGAGATTTTCCTGGAGCCGGCGCAGGAAGACCGGACGGTTGCCCCGCTTGAGGCTGATCTCGTGGTAGTGCACCACCACGGTGTGCGTCATTCGATCTCTCTGGCGATCTCTCTGGCGATCTCGCTGGCGCTCCCACCGGCTCGGGGGTGCTTGGGCCGGCGCCGGTACGCGGTCTTGGGCACCTCGACCTTGGGCGGCTTGCGCGGCATCGGCTTGCGCACGCGCGCGTGGAGCGGCTTCTTCTTCTTCGGCATGGCCCCGCTAGTATAGCCCTCCGGGCCCGCCACGCCGTCGTGCAGCGCCCAGCTCCGGCCGCGCACGGTGAGCCCGGCGCCGGGGGCGCGGAACGGCGTGGCGCCGTCGAGGCCGCGGGTGAGCGCGCCGGTCTGCGAGAACTGCTCGTGGATGAGCTCCATGATCTCCCGGCCCATGATGTACCCGCAGCCGCGCCGCTCGTAGAGGATGGCGGAGTGGTAGAAGAGCGGGTCGATGAGATAGAGGTCCTTGCCGATGATCCCGCAGAAGGCCTCCATGCACTGGAGCACGCGGGCGAGCATGCCCAGCCCCCGGCGCACCTGGCCGGGCGCCAGCCCGTCCCGCATCGCGCGCGCCTCCTCGTCCAGGTTGCGGGACGCGGTGCCGAACAGGGTGTCGTGCCCGCCGGCGTCGCGGTCGATGCCGTAGCGGGGGGCGGCGGGATCGTTGATCTGGACGAAGGCCAGCTCCGGCACCGACATCGCCGACATCTCCACGTCCACCAGCAGCATGGGATCGCGGTCGCCGGGCTCCGCGCGCACCTCCACGCGCGCCCACGGCCGGTCCTCGGGCGCGGTGACGCGGACCAGCCGGGCGCCGTCGGGCCGGCACAGCGTGCTGGGGCTGATCTCGAGCCGGCGCTGCAGCTCGCCGGGCACCAGCCGGAGGTAGAGCGCCTCCGCCATCTCGCGCGGCAGCGCATTGATCTCCTGGACCGACGTCAGCCCCAGCCCCGTCGCTCGCGCGTCCATCTAGCCCGCCGCCACCAGCGCGCGGGCGCGCGCCAGCTCCTCGGGCGTGTTGACGTTCATGAACACGCGGGCGGGATCGGCGACCCGCGCGATCTCCGCCTCCGGGATGGCGAGCACGCGCACCTCCTCGAAGAAGCCGGTGATCTTGAGCTGGCCCGCGCGCAGCCGCCGCTCCATGGGGGCGAGGCACGGCTTGCCGTAGCAGGCGTGGAGCGTCTCCCACTGCTCGCCGACGCGCGGCGCCACCACGTCCGCCTCCGGCGCGCGGGAGGTCACCAGGCGGGCCACCGCCGGTGAGACGAACGGCATGTCGCAGGCCACCGTGAAGGCGACGTCGCCCGGCGCCGCGCGCAGCCCCGAGTAGATGCCCCCCAGCGAGCCGCCGGCGGGAAAGACGTCGGGCACCATGACCAGGCCCAGGAACTCGTAGAGCTCGGGCGTATTGGTCACCAGCAACACCGGGTCGGCCACGGCGCGGAGGACGTCGAGCACGCGCTCGATGATGCGCCGGCCGCCCAGCTCGAGCAGCGCCTTGGGCGCTCCGCCCATCCGCGTGCTCTTGCCGCCCGCCTGGATGACCCCGGTGATGGAGACGGTCACAGGCGGACGGGGCCCTGCCTCAGGATGCGCGGCGGCCAGACCGTGCAGTCCGCCACGGTGGACCCGGCGCCGCCCGCGGTGGGCCCGCCGTCCAGGATGACGTCCACGAGCCCGGGGAGCTGCCGCGCCACCTCGTCCGCGCAGGACGGCGGCGGCTCGCCGCTGCGATTCGCGGAGGTACCGGTCAGCGCCCGGCCCGCCGCGCGCAACAGCGCGAGCGTCACCGGGTGGCCGGGCACGCGCACCCCCACCGTGCCCGTGCCCGCGGTGATCGCCGGGGGCACCGTCGGGCCCGCCGGCAGCACGAGGGTCAGCGGCCCCGGCCAGTGCCGCGCCATGAGCGCGCGCACCTCCGTCCCGGCCCCGGCCACCAGGGTCAGCGCGCGCGCCACCGAGTCCACGAGGACGAGCACGGGCCTGGACTCCGCGCGGCCCTTGATGCGGAACACGCGCGCCACCGCCTCGGGATCGAGGGCGTCCGCGCCCAGCCCATAGAAGCTCTCGGTGGGAAAGGCCACGGTGCCGCCGGCCTCGAGGACCGCCGCGGCCGCGTCGAGCCCCGGACCGTCCGGGTGACGCGCGTCCACGCGGTGCACGGTGGTCACCGGTGGAGCGCCCTCCATGCGATGTCGCGCCGGTGGTGCTTGCCGGTGAACCGGATGCGATCCGCGGCCGCGTAGGCGGTGTCCACCGCGGCGCGCAGGTCGGGCCCCGTCGCGTGCACGCCCAGCACGCGGCCGCCCGCGGTGACGAGGACGCCGTCGCGACGCGCGGTGCCGGCGTGGAAGATCTCGACGCCGGGCAGCGCGGCCGCCTCCTCGACCCCAGTGATGGGAAGACCCGTCTCGTAGCGGCCCGGGTAGCCCCCGGAGGCGAGCACCACGCACACCGCCGCGTCCGGCTTCCAGGCGAGCCCGGCGGGCAACCCCTCGCCGCGCGCCGCCGCGGCCAGGAGCGGGAGCAGGTCGTCGGCCAGCCGCGGCAGCACCACCTGGCACTCGGGATCGCCGAAGCGGCAGTTGAACTCGACCACGCGGGGCCCGTCGGACCCGATCATGAGGCCGACGTAGAGGAAGCCCGCGAAGGGCACGCCTTCCCGGGCCATGGCCGCCACCGTGGGCCGCACGATCTCGGCCATCACGCGCTCCGCCATCGCCGCGTCCAGGATGGGCGCGGGCGAGTAGGCGCCCATGCCGCCGGTATTGGGACCGCGGTCGCCGTCGTTCACCGTCTTGTGGTCCTGGGCGCCGGCCAGCGGCAGGATGGCGGTGCCGTCCGTGATCGCGAAGAAGGACGCCTCCTCGCCCACCATGAACTCCTCCACCACCACGCTCGCCCCCGCGGCCCCGAAGGCTCCCGATTCCAGGCAGAGCGCCAGCGCCGCGTCCGCTTCCTCCAGCGACCGGCAGATGATCACACCCTTGCCCGCCGCGAGCCCATCGGCCTTCACCACCAGCGGCACCCCCAGCTCGCGGCACCAGGCGCGCGCGGGCGCGGCCTCGGTGAAGACCCGATAGCGGGCGGTGGGGATGCGGTAGCGCGCCATGAGATCCTTGGCGAAGGCCTTGCTGCTCTCGATCCGCGCTGCCGCCTGCGACGGCCCGAACACCGCGAGGCCGCGCTCGCGGAACCGATCGGCGAGGCCCAGCGAGAGCGGCAGCTCGGGCCCCACCACGGTGAGGTCCACCCGCTCGCGAACCGCGAGCTCGCGCAGCGCCTCGACTTCATCGTCCTTGATGGCGACGCAGCGGCCGTGACGCGCGATGCCGGGGTTGCCCGGCGCGGCGATGAGCTCCGTGAGCCGGGGGCTCTGGGCGAGCTTCCAGGCCAGCGTGTGCTCGCGGCCGCCGCCGCCGACCAGCAGGACTTTCATCGCTCCCGCTCGGGCTTGGCGGGCGCGCGCTCGACCGGATCGCCCTCGTCGGGGTCCGACTCGTCCAGCGCGGCCGAGTCCGCGCTCTGCTCGAGGTGGGACCGGGCGATCTGGGCCCACGGGCTGCCCAGGTCCAGCTCGAGATAGCGCCGCCAGTGGGTGGCCGCGGCCTCGGCGCGCCCCATCTTGCCCAGCACGCCCGCGAGGTTGAAGTGCGCGTCGGCATAGTCCGGGTCCATCTCGAGCGCCCGCCGGTACCAGGTGACGGCGGCGGTGAAGTCGCCGAGATCTTCCTGCAGCGAGCCCAGGTTGAAGGCGGCCTGCGTGCAGGTCTCGTCGGCGCCGAGGGCGGCGCGATAGCACTCCCCCGCGCGCTCGTAGTGCCCCATGCGGTGCTGGAGCAGCCCGAGGTTGTTCCACGCCGCCGCGTAGGCGGGGTCGATGGCGAGCACGCGCTCGTAGGCGTCCACCGCCGCCTCCCAGCGCTCCGGGTCGCCGTCCCACTCCGCCGCGCGCTCGAACCACACCTCGGCGGCGTCGCGGGGCGGGACGAGCGGGCGGACGCGCCCCCACGCCAGGGACTCCCGCGTCTCGCGCTCGAGCTCCAGCTCGGGAAAGTCCAGCAGCGCCTGCCCGGTGCGGGCATCGAAGCGGAGCTGCTCGTGGGCGACCACGATGCGCTGGTCCACCACCTGGAGCCGCAGCTCGGCCAGCGGCGTCTCCGCATTGGGCGCGAGCCGGCGGGCGCCGGCCAGGGCCTCGCGCACCTGGCGGACGCTCGCCCCCGCCTCCAGCAGCGCCGCGCCCACGCGGCACGCCACCAGCTCGCGGAACCGGTAGCCGACGGTCTCCACGCGGAGGAGACCGAGCCGCCGGAGCTGGGCGGCGCGCTTGGGCGTGAGCCGCAGGAGCCGGGTCAGCTCCCGCAGGCTGAAAACGCGCTCCCGCTGGGTCTCGGCCACGTCAGTGCTTGAAGTGCCGGATGCCGCAGGTGACCAGCGCCATGCCGTGCGCGTCCGCGGCCGCGATCACTTCCGCGTCGCGGACGGAGCCGCCCGGATGCAGCGCGGCGGTGGCGCCCGCCTCCGCGACCACCTCGAGCCCGTCCGGGAAGGGAAAGAAGGCGTCCGACGCGCACACGGTCCCCTTGGTCTCGAGCCCGTTCGCCCGCGCGCGCATCACCGCGATGCGCGCGGAATCCACGCGGTTCATCTGGCCGGCGCCCACCCCCACCACCTGCTCCGCCGTGGCGAGCACGATGGCGTTGGACTTGGCGTGCTTGGCCACGCGCCAGGCGAAGCGCAGCGCGCGGAGCTCCGCGTCGGTGGGCGCCCGGCGGGAGACGACCTTGAGCTGGGCGGGGTCGAGGTCGGTGAGATCCGCGTCCTGGACGAGCAGCCCGCCCAGCACGCTGCGCAGCTCCGCCATTCGCGCGGGATAGTCGGCGCGGGCGCAGGGCAGCTGGAAGACCCGGCACTTCTTCTTGGTGCGGCGCAGCTCCTCCAGCGCGTCCGCCTCGTAGGCGGGCGCGAAGAGGATCTCGAGGAGAATCCCCGACAGCTCCTTCACCACGTCCATCGTGAGGGGACGGTTGACGCCCACGATGCCGCCATAGATGGACACGGGATCGCAGGCCTTGGCCCGGCGCATGGCCTCGCCCACCGTGCTCCCCACCGCGACGCCGCAGGGATTGGTGTGCTTGATCACCACCGCCGCGGGATCGTCGAACTCGAGGAGGAGACCGAGGGCGGCCGACCAGTCCAGCAGGTTGTTGTAGGACAGCTCCGGGCCGTGGAGCTGGGCGGCGGCGGACAGACCGAAGGGACGGCTCGCGCCGCGCGCCTCCAGGCGGTAGAAGGCCGCCGTCTGGTGGGGGTTCTCGCCATACCTGAGCCCGTGCACGCGCTCGGCCTCCAGGCGGAGCCGCGGGGGCAAGAGCTCGTCCCCCGCCGCCGCCGGCGCGGCGCCGCGGGCCCCAGGATCGCGCAGGTAGGCGGCGATGGCCGCGTCGTACTGCGCCGTTCGCCGGAAGGCCTCGTGGGCCAGGCGGTAGCGGGTATCCCGGGAGAGCGTCCCGTCGTGAGCGCGCAGCTCCTCCAGCACCGGCCCGTACTGCGAGGGATCCGTGACCACGCCCACGCTCTCGTGGTTCTTGGCCGCCCCGCGAATCATGCTGGGGCCGCCGATGTCGATGTTCTCGATGGCGTCCGCGAGGGTGGCCCGGGGATCCGCCACTGTCTTCTCGAAGGGGTAGAGCGCCACCACCACCAGGTCGATTGGACGGATGCCGTGCTGCGCCAGCGCCGCCATGTGCTCGGGCAGCGGGCGCCGGGCCAGGATGCCGCCGTGGATCTTGGGGTGGAGCGTCTTCACCCGGCCGTGGAGCATCTCGGGAAAGCCGGTCACCTCGGCCACATCCACCACCTTGATGCCGTTGTCGCGGAGCAGCGCCGCGGTGCCGCCGGTGGAGAGAATCTCCACCCCCAGGGCGTCCAGCCCCTTCGCGAACTCCACGATCCCCGCCTTGTCGTGCACGCTGATGAGCGCGCGTCCCACCCGGCTCATGCTCGCCCCTCCTCGAGAATGCGCACCCGCCGTCCCTCGATGCGGAGCCGTCCCTCCGCGAAGAGCCGGATCGCCTCCGGATAGATTCGATGCTCCGCGGCCAGGATGCGCTCGGCGAGCGTCGCCTCCGTGTCGTCCGCGAGCACCGGCACCGCCGCCTGGAGCACGATGGGGCCGGTGTCGGTGCCCTCGTCCACGAAGTGCACGGTGGCGCCCGCCACCGCCACCCCGTGCTCGAGCGCCTGGCGCTGGGGATGCAGTCCGGGAAAGGCCGGCAGCAGCGAGGGGTGGATGTTCAGGAGGCGCCCGCGGAAGTGTTCCACGAAGGCCGGCCCCAGGATGCGCATGTAGCCCGCCAGGCAGACCAGGCCCACGCGCCGCGACTCCAGGTGATCGACCAGCGCCTTGTCATGCGCCTCACGCCCCGGATGCTCCCGGGGCTCCACCACCTCCGCCGCGATGCCGTGCGCCCGCGCAATCTCCAGCGCGCCCGCCTCCCGGCGATCCGAGAGGAGGAGGACGACCTCCGCGGGGATGCGCCCCGCCGCCGCGGCCGCCGCGATGCTCTCGAAGTTCGATCCGCGCCCCGACGCCAGCACGCCCACGCGCAGCCGCGTGCGCTCAGGCATAGCGGACGCCTCGCGGGCCGGCCTCGATCTCGCCCACCTCGAACACCGACTCGCCCGCCCCCCGCAGCAGCGCGCAGGCGCCGTCGGCGTCCTCGGCGCGCACCACGATCAGATAGCCCACGCCCATGTTGAAGGTGCGCCGCATCTCGTCCTCGTCCACGCGGGCCGCGTCCTGGATCGCCCGGAACACCGGCGGCAGCGGCCACGCCGCGGGCCGGATCACCGCGCGGCAGCCCTCCGGCAGCACGCGCGGGAGATTCTCGGTGATACCGCCGCCGGTCACGTGCGCCATGGCGCGGACCGGCAGCGCGCGCAGCAGCGCGAGGATGGGCTTCACGTAGATGCGGGTGGGGCTCAGGAGCTCGTCGGCCACGCTGCGCCCGGTGCCGGGAAAGGCGTCGCCGATTTTGAGGCCGAGCCGCTCGAAGACCACCCGGCGCGCCAGCGAATACCCGTTGCTGTGCAGCCCCGAGGAGGCCAGCCCGAGCACGCGATCCCCCGCCTGGACCGCCTCGCCGGTGACGATGCGGCTCCGCTCCACCACGCCCACCGCGAAGCCCGCCAGATCATACTCGCCCGGCGCGTAGAAGTCCGGCATCTCCGCGGTCTCGCCCCCCACCAGCGCGCAGCCCGCCTGGACGCAGCCCGCCGCGATCCCGGCCACGATGGCCTCCACGCGGGCGGGATCGACCCGATGCATCGCGAGGTAGTCGAGGAAGTAGAAGGGCTCCGCGCCGTGGACCAGGAGGTCGTTGACCCCCATGGCCACCAGGTCGATCCCCACGGTGTCGTGGCGGTCGGCGAGGAAGGCCACCTTGAGCTTCGATCCCACCCCGTCGGTGGAGGAGACGAGCACCGGCTCGCGGTAGCCGGCGGGAATGGAGCAGAAGGCCGCGAAGGACCCGATGCCGCCCAGCACCTCCGGACGCCGCGTGCGCGCGGCGAGAGGGGCGATCCGGCGGACCGCCTCGTCCCCGGCCTGGATGTCCACGCCGGCGGCCCGGTAGGTGAGCGGATCCACGGCGGCCTCGCTCAGGAGTCGAACAGCTTGAGCTGCGCGGCGTCCGGCTGCTCGAAGCCGACCTTGTACTGGCCGGTGAAGCACGCATGGCAGAAGTGGTTCGGGTCATTGCCCGTCGCCTTCAGCATGCCCTCGAGCGAGAGGTAGCCCAGGGTATCCGCGCCGAGGTAGCGCTGGATCTCCGCCACGTCGTGACTGGCGCCGATCAGCTCCTTCCGGGTCGGGGTGTCGATCCCGTAGTAGCACGGCCACTGGATGGGCGGCGAGGAGATGCGCATGTGCACCTCGCGCGCGCCCGCGGAGCGGATCATCCGCACGATCTTGCGGCTGGTGGTGCCGCGGACGATGGAGTCGTCGATGACCACCACCCGCTTGCCGGCCAGCACCTCGCGGTTCGGGTTGAGCTTCACCTTCACGCCGAAGTGCCGGATGCCCTGGCTGGGCTCGATGAAGGTGCGGCCCACATAGTGGTTGCGGACCAGGCCGCTGTCGTAGGGGAGGCCGGACTCCTCCGCGTAGCCCAGCGCCGCCCCGACCCCGGAGTCGGGCACCGCGATGACGAGATCCGCCTCCACCGGGTACTCGCGGGCGAGCTGGTGGCCGAGCGCCTTGCGGACGGCGTGCACGTTGCGCCCCCACAGCATGGAGTCGGGCCGCGCGAAGTACACGTACTCGAACACGCACTGCAGCCGCTCGGCGGGCCGGAAGGGCTTGACGCTGGTCACGCCCCGCTCGTCGATGATGACCATCTCGCCCGGCTCCACGTCGCGCACGAACTCCGCCTCCAGGAGGTCCAGCGCGCAGGTCTCGGAGGCGAGCACCCAGGCCTCGCCCAGCCGCCCGAGCGACAGCGGCCGGAAGCCGGCGGGGTCCCGCACGCCGACCATGCGGTCGGGCGTGAGCACGAGCAGCGTGAAGGCGCCCTTGACCCGCTGGAGCGCGCGGGGCAGCTGGTCCACCAGGCTCGCCCCCTCGGCGCGGGCCAGGAGGTGGATGATCACCTCGGTGTCGGAGGTGGACTGGAACACGGCGCCGTCCCGCTCCAGGCTCTGGCGCAGCTCCTCGGCATTGACGAGGTTGCCGTTGTGCCCGATGGCCACCGGGCCGTGCGCGGTCTGGGCGCTGATGGGCTGCGCATTGCGGAGATTCGACGAGCCCGCGGTGGAGTAGCGGACGTGGCCGATGGCGCGGTTGCCGGGCAGGCGCTTGAGCCGCTCCCGGCTGAACACGTCGGCCACCCAGCCCATGGCCTTCTCCACGTGGAAGGCATGGCCGTCGGTGGCGGCGATGCCCGCCGACTCTTGGCCGCGGTGCTGCAGCGAGTAGAGCCCGAGATAGGTGACGTTGGCGGCTTCCGCGTGGTTCCACACGCCGAAGAGCCCGCACTCGTCGTGGAACTTGTCGTCGTCCAGCTCGAAGCCGGGCGCGTCAGGCGACAGATCGCGCAAACCCGCTCCTCCACTCGTGGCCGAGCTGCTCCACCGTCAAGTCTACCAGGGGGGTCTCGCCCCGCCGCACGACGAGCCGGTCGCCCCCCACCCTCCCGATCCAGCGCCACGGCACCGCGAACTCCCGCAGGAGCGCCTCGAAGGCGCGCGCCGCGGAGGCCGGCACCGACGCCACGATGCGCGACGGGCCCTCTCCGAACAGCGCCAGGTCGTCACGGTCCCCGCCCGCGGGCAATTCCAGCACGGCGCCCAGGGGCGCCGGTCCGCTCACGCAGCACTCCGCCATGGCGGCACGGCAGGCCCCCTGCACCGCGCGCTCCACGTTGAGGTCGAGCGGAGCCAGCCGCCCCGCCACCCGCCGGTGCAGCGCCCAGAGATACTCGGAGCCGCCCAGGCTCACCGCGTCGGGCCCGATCAGGGCGATGCGGTCCCCGGCCTCCTCGAACCACTGGGTGCAGCGCGCTTCCGCGTCCTCGAGCAGCCCGGCCATCCCGATCACCGGGGTGGGCAGGATCGCCTGCCCGAGAGTCTCATTGTAGAAGGAGACATTGCCGCCTACCACCGGGATCTCGAGCGCCCGGCAGGCCTCGGCAATGCCGCCCACCGCCTCCTTGAACTGCCAGAGGATCTCGGGGCGCTCCGGCGAGCCGAAGTTGAGGCAGTCGGTGAGGCCCAGGGGCCGCGCTCCCGACACGGCGAGGTTGCGGGCCGCCTCCGCCACCGCCATCGCGGCGCCGCGGCGGGGATCGAGATAGACCTGGCGGGCATTGCCGTCGGTGGTGACCGCCACCGCCTTGCCGGTGCCCTTGATGCGCAGGATCCCCGCGTCGGAGCCGGGCACGACCAGCGTGTTGATCCCGACCTGGGTATCGTACTGCCGGTACACCCAGAGCTTGGACGCGAGGGCGGGCGAGCCCACCAGGGCCAGCAGCGCCCGCTCCGGCGCGACCGCGGGCAGGGTCAGCGGGTCGAAGGCCTCGAGCGCGTCCTGCCAGTCCGGACGCGCGGTGGGCTTCTCGTAGACGGGCGCCTCGTCGGCCAGCGCCTTCACCGGCACCTCCGCCACGATTTCCCCGTGCATGCGCGCGCGCAGGATCCCGTCGCCGGTGACGCGGCCGATCTCCACCGCGTCCAGCTCCCACTTGGCGAAGACCGCGCGGATCTCGGCCTCGCGGCCGCGAGAGCAGACCAGCAGCATGCGCTCCTGCGACTCCGAGAGCATGATCTCGTAGGGCGTCATCCCGCGCTCGCGCTGCGGCACGCGATCGAGGTCCACCTCCATCCCCGTCCCCGCGCGGGCCGGCATCTCCGAGCAGGCGCACGCCAGCCCCGCCGCCCCCATGTCCTGGATGCCCACGATGGCGCCGGTGGCCATGGCCTCCAGGCAGGCCTCGAGGAGGAGCTTCTCCGTGAAGGGATCCCCCACCTGCACGGTGGGGCGCCGCTCCGCCGCGCCCTCGTCGAAGGTGGCGGAGGCCATGGTGGCGCCGTGGATGCCGTCGCGCCCCGTCTTGGCGCCGACGTAGAAGACGGGATTGCCGACGCCTTCCGCGCGCGCCCGGAAGATGCGATCGGTCGGCACCAGCCCGACCGCCATGGCGTTGACGAGGGGATTGCCCGCGTACTCGGGGGCGAAGGCTACCTCCCCGCCCAGGTTCGGCACGCCGAAGCAGTTGCCGTACCACGAGATCCCCGACACCACGCCCTCGAGGAGGCGTCGGGCCTTGGCATCGTCCGGCGGCGCGAAGCGCAGCGAGTCCAGGATGGCGATGGGCCGCGCGCCCATGGTGAAGATGTCGCGCAGGATGCCGCCCACGCCGGTGGCGGCACCCTGGAAGGGCTCGATGAAGGAGGGGTGGTTGTGGCTCTCGATCTTGAAGGCCAGCGCGAGCCCGCCCCCCAGGTCCACGATGCCGGCGTTCTCGCCGGGACCCTGCAGCACCTGCGGGCCCTGAGTGGGGAGGTCACGGAGGAAGACGCGCGAGTGCTTGTAGGCACAGTGCTCGGACCAGAGCGCAGAGAAGAGACCCAATTCGGTGAAGCGCGGCTCTCGACCGAGCCGGCGGATGATGCGGTCGTACTCCTCGGCGGTGAGGCCGTGGTTGAGGGCGAGCTCTTTCGTGACCTTACGCTCCGCCCCGGTCACCCCGTCCCCACTTCATCACTCCGTCCTACCGCTTGAGAAACGTCCCGTCCTCGACCAGGCTGGCGAGGAGGGAATGGAAGATGGCGAGCCCGTCGATGCCGCCCACCGCCTTCTCGGCGGCGCGCTCCGGATGAGGCATCAGACCAAGTACCGTCCCCTCTTCGTTGACGACGCCCGCGATATTGTCGAGCGAGCCATTGGGATTGGCGTCCTTGGTGAGGCGCCCGTCTTCCTCGCAGTAACGGAAGACCACCTGGCTCTTCTCTTTCAGCGACCGCAGGGTGGGGCCGTCGCAGTAGTACTTCCCCTCACCGTGCGAGATCGGCATCTTCAGCACCTGGCCGGGACGCGTGGCCCGCGTGAAGGCGGTCTCGGCGTTGTCCACGCGGACGTGCACGAACTGGCAGCGGTACTGGAGGGAGTCATTCCGGGTCAGCGCGCCCGGCAGGAGCCGGGACTCGCACAGGATCTGGAAGCCGTTGCAGGAGCCGAGCACCAGCCCGCCCCGCGCCACGAACTCCGGCAGGGCCTCGACGACGGGAGAGCGGCCGGCCACCGCGCCGGCGCGAAGATAGTCGCCATAGGAAAAGCCGCCGGGGAGCACCACGCAATCGTACCCGGAGAGATTCGCCTCCCGATGCCAGATATAGCTGACCGGCTGGCGGAGCACTTCGCTGATGACATAGTGGAAGTCGCAGTCGCTCCACGTGCCCGGGAAGACCACCACACCGAATCTCATGGGAGTTGGTCGCTCCTCCTTTGTTGACCGCAGGACCACTGTAACCCGCGACTGCGCTTCTGGCAAGCACGGACGCGCGCTTCCGGCGCGTCGGGCTCAGTTTTCGGGGAGGATCTCCACCGTGAAGTCCTCGGTGACGGGGTTGGCGAGAAGCCGCGCGCACATCTCCTCGATGCGACCGCGCGCCCGGGCCGAGTCCGGCGCGTCGAGCTCCACTTCCAGCACCTTCCCCACGCGGAGGTCACGCACCTCGCCGAAGCCCAGGCCCTCGAGCGCCCGCTTCACCGAGGTTCCCTGCACGTCGAGGATGCCCGGCTTGAGCCGGACGAGAACGCGCGCTTTCACTTTCCCGCCGCGAGCCTACGGTAGACTTCCTGATACGCTTCCTCCACCCCACCGAGGTCCTGGCGGAAGCGATCCTTGTCGAGCTTCTCGCGCGTCTCGGCGTCCCACAGCCGGCAGGTGTCGGGACTGATCTCATCGCCCAGCATGAGCTTGCCGCCCGCCCGCCCGAACTCGAGCTTGAAGTCCACCAGGAGGAGCGCCTTCCGCGCCAGGTAGGGCCGGAGGACGGCATTGATCTGGAGCGCGGTGCGGCGGATCCAGGCGAGCTCCTTGGGAGTGGCCAGCTTGAGCATGCGCACGTGGTCGTCGTTGATCATCGGGTCGCCGAGGGGGTCGGACTTGAGGTAGAGCTCGACGATGGGCGGCCGCACCGGGGTGCCCTCGGGGAGCCCGGTGCGCTTGGCCAGGCTCCCCGCCACCACGTTGCGGACGATGGTCTCGATCTTGATGATGTCGAGCCGCCGGCAGAGCATCTCGCGGTCCGACAGGGTGGAGACGAAGTGGGTGGGGATCCGCGCCCGGCCCAGCCGCTCGAAGAGCATGGCCGACATGCGGTTGTTCACCACGCCCTTGCCCAGGATGGTGCCACGCTTCAAGGCATTGAAGGCGGTGGCGTCGTCCTTGAAGTACTGGATGACGAGGCCCGCCTTGTCGGTGGTGTAGACGATCTTGGCCTTGCCCTCGTAGATCTTGTCGCGCTTTTCCATGGGGAGCCCCGAAGTCAAATGAGGTTCAGGCGGCGGTAGATGGCGTCCACGTTCCGGAGATACCACGCGGGGTCGAAGCACTCGGCGAGCGCGGCCGGGGCCAGGCGCGCCGTCACCTCCGGATCGGCGGCCAGGAGGTCGCGGAAGGACGTCCGGTCGCTCCACGCGCGCATGGCGTTCCGCTGGACGATCTCGTAGGCGCGCTGGCGCGGCAGCCCGGTCTCGGTGAGGCGGAGGAGCACCCGCTGGGAGTACATGAGACCGAAGCTCCGCTCCATGTTCTCCCGCATGCGCTCCGGGTACACGCGCAGGCCCTCGAGGATCTCCGACATCCGGTGGAGCATGTAGTCCAGCAGGATGGTGGAGTCGGGGAGAATCACCCGCTCCACCGAGGAGTGGCTGATGTCCCGCTCGTGCCAGAGGGCCACGTTCTCCAGGGCGGCCCCGGCATTGCTGCGGATGAGGCGGGCGAGCCCGGTGACGTTCTCCGACCCCACCGGGTTGCGCTTGTGGGGCATA
>WNFK01014214.1_pt2 | contig 16232 bp, 16 predicted proteins | sample 5400281 | NCBI WGS metagenome assembly WNFK01 (sample SAMN13153350, study PRJNA577476) | soil metagenome | isolation source: 20 cm soil on Douglas fir-dominated hillslope | place: USA:California | collected 2013-09-17 | reverse complement strand
GACGTCGACCTTCTCCGCGTTGGGACGGCGCGGCAGCCCGGGCATGGTGGTGATGTCACCGGTGATGGCCACCAGGAAGCCGGCGCCCGCCGAGATGCGCACCTCGTTGACGGTGATGGTGAATCCGCGCGGCCGGTTGAGCCGCGACGGGTCGTCGGAGAGCGAGCGCTGGGTCTTCGCCACACAGATCGGCAGCTTCCCGTAGCCCAAGCTCTCGGCCTGGGCGATCTGGCGCTCGACGCGCGCCGGATACTCGACCCCGTCCGCCCCGTAGATCCGCCGGGCGATGGTGTCGAGCTTCACCGTGATGGGGTCGTCGAGCGCGTAGAGCGGCTGGAAGCCCGAGCGCTCGGTGGCCAGGAGCTTCTGGAGGCCGCGGGCCAGTTCCTCGCCGCCCTCCCCGCCCCGTCCGAACACGTCGGCCACGTGCACCTCGACCCCGAGCCGCCGGCAGCGCTCCCGCACCGCCGCGTAATCCCTCTCGGTGTCCGACGGATAGCGGTTCAGCCCGATCAGCACCGGCACCTTGAACTGCCGCACCGCCTCCACGTGGGCCTCCAGGTTGTCGAGCCCGGCGGTGAGCGCGGCCACGTTCTCCCGATCCAGCTCCGGCACCGGCACGCCCCCGTGATACTTGAGTGCCCGCGCGGTGGCCACGATCATCGCCGCGTCGGGCTTGAGGCCGGCCAGGCGGCACTTGATGTCGAAGAACTTCTCCGCCCCCAGGTCGGTGGCGAACCCGGCCTCGGTCAGACAGATGTCGCCGAGCTTCAGGGCCAGCCGGGTCGCCAGCACCGAGTTGCACCCGTGCGCGATGTTGGCGAACGGCCCGCCGTGCACGAGCGCGGGGGTGCCCTCCATGGTCTGCACCAGGTTCGGATGGATCGCGTCGCGCAGGAGCGCGGTCATGGCCCCGGTGACCCCGAGCGCGTCGGCGGTCACCGGCTTGCCGTCCGCGGTGAGCGCCACCAGCATGCGGCCGAGCCGCCGCTTGAGGTCCATCAGGTCCTCGGCGAGGCAGAGCGCGGCCATGATCTCGGACGCCGAGGTGATCAGGAATCCGCCCTCGCGCGGCACGCCGTCCATCCGGCCCCCGAGTCCGACGATGACGTTGCGCAGGGCCCGGTCGTTGACGTCGAGGATGCGCTTCCAGGCCACCTGGCGGACGTCGATGCCGAGCGGGTTGCCGTGGTGCACGTGGTTGTCGAGCGCCGCCGCGAGCAGGTTGTGCGCCGACGTGATCGCGTGGAAGTCGCCGGTGAAGTGCAGGTTGATCTCGTCCATCGGGACCACCTGCGACCGACCCCCGCCGGTGCCGCCGCCCTTCATGCCGAGCGTCGGCCCGATCGACGGCTCGCGCAGGGCGATGACCGGCCGGCCGCCCACCCGCCACAGCGCCTGGCCGAGCCCGATGGTCATGGTGGTCTTGCCGTCGCCCGCCGGGGTGGGCGTGATCGAGGAGACCACCACCAGCTTGCCGTCGGGCCGTCCCGCGCGAGCCGCGAGCGCGCCCACCCGGACCTTGGCCTTGTCGTGGCCGTACGGGATCCACTCGTCGTCGCCCAGGCCCAGATCGCGCGCGATCTGGGCGATCGGACGAGGCTTCCGGTCAGCGTCGGGCCGTGATGGGGTCGAGGTCGGCATCGGGCATGATCTCCTTCAGCCAGTCGGGAATGGGAATCATCTGGGCGGTGGCCGGGTTCCAGCACGCGTGGAGCGTGTGGCCGGTGGCGATCAGGTCTCGGGCCTCGTTGTGGATCTCGTAGGCGAAGCGGAAGCTGGCGCGCCGCCGCTCGCTCACCCGCGACGTGATCTCGAGCAGCTCGTCGAGGCGGGCCGGCTTGACGTACTTGACGAAGGCCTCCACCACCGGCAGGTGCACCCGCTCGTTGACCCGCGACATGGGCCAGCCGTACTCGCGCAGGTACTCCACGCGCCCGACCTCGAAGTAGGTGAGATAGTTGCCGTAGTAGACGACCGACATGGTGTCGGTGTCCTTGTAGCGCACGCGCACGCGCGTCACGGAGGGCACCGGGCACTTATAGGCGACGGACCGGGTCCCGTCAAGGGCTCCCGGTCCGGTCACCCATGTGGCTCGCCCGTGCCGGCGAGCAGATCTAGCGCTTGAAGACCTCCTTCAGGAGGTCGGTCGCGCGCGCCGACGGATTGGTGCGGATGTCCTTCTCCTGATCCCCGAGGACGTGGAAGAGGCCGCCGAGGCCCTTGTCCACCACGTAGCCGTCCAGGTCGAAGGTCTGCGAGCGGGCGAACGGGATCGCGTCGAAGCGCGAGACCAGGTCCTTGTATTGGCGGGTCACCCCCACGTCGTTCATCGACTTCGACACCACCGGCCGGAACGCGGTGGTGAGCTGCGGGGTCGTCTTCGAGCGGAAGAACTCGGTCGCGGCGGTGTCGCCCCCGTTCAGGATCTTGCGCGCGTCGTCGAAGCTCATCTTGCCGATCGCGTCGAGGAAGATCTGCTTGGCCCGCGGGGCCGCGCTCTCGGCGGCCCGGTTCATGCTGAGCACGAACTCGTCGACCTGCGGGCCGTAGCCCACCGTGCGCAGCCCGGTCTCGAGCGTCTTGAGCTTCTCGGGCATCAGGATCTTGATCGCCTGGTTGCCGAAGTAGCCGTCGGTCTTGCCGGTGAGGCTCACCGTCTTGCCGGTGGCCACCTGGAGCGCCTCCTTGAGCCCGTCCGCGATCTTGGCGTCGGAGAGCCCGCTGCCCTGCCCGGAGAGCCCCTTGAGCAGCTTGTCGAGCTGCGCCGGCGCGGGGGTCGTCACCGCGAGCAGCGCGATCGCCAGGGCCGCCGCCCATCCGATCTTCACGAGTGAGTGCATGCGCTCTCCCGACTGCCTAGAGATACTGCCCGTAGCGGATCTTCTCCACCACCGCGCGGATCCGCCGATAGACGTCGACCTGGCGCAGCAGGTCCTGGGTGGTGACGAGCCCCGCCTCCTGTCCCTGTCCCGCCGCGTGCACCTTCTCCTCCAGCGCGCGCCGCACGATGTCGCGGATCTCCCCGCCGCTCATGCCGCCCATCGGCGGGAGCAGCACGCGATAGTCGAGGTCGGCCACCAGCGGCCGGCCCGCGTTGTGCTCGGCCCGCGCGCGGGTGAGCGCGATGACCTGCTCCTGGGCCGCCGCGTCCGGCAGCCGCACCTCGACCAGGTGGTCCAGGCGGCCGGGCGCCACCAGCGAGGGGTCGACCGCGTCGGTGCGGCTGGTGGCCGCGATCACCACCAGGCGCGCGGAGGCGTCGAGGGTGTCGAGCTTCTCACACAGCGCGGCCACGATGCGGGCACCCGCCTCGCGGGCCTGGGCCGGCGGCAGCAGGTGCTCGAGCGCGAGCGCGTCGGCCTGGTCGAGCAGCACCACGCCCTTGCCCTGCTCGCGGGCCAGGCCCAGCACCTCCTGCAGCAGCTCGCCGGTGTTGGGGCCGAACTTGGAGGTGAGGGTGGCGAGCCGCAGGTGGTAGAAGACCGCGCCCGCCTCGGTGGCCAGCGCGCGCGCGAGCAGGGTCTTGCCGGTGCCGGGCGGGCCGTAGATCAGCATGCCCTTGGGCGGCGCGATGCCCCACTTGCCGTAGAGCTCGGGGTCGGTGAGCGCGGTCACGAAGCTCCGCACGAGGCCCTTGGCCTCGGCCAGGCCCGCGATGTCGGCGAACGACGTCTCGGCCTTGACCGCCACGTCCACGCGGCCGGTCAGCTCGGCGAGCTTCTCCCCGAGCTTGCCGAAGATCTCGCCGAGGCGACGCTGGATCGCCCACTGCTGGCCCTCGACGTCGGCCGGCGCGGCCGCGGATCCGTCGCGCGGGGTCTCGGAGGCCACGCGCCTAGATCCGCTCGCCGGGGCCCGCGGGGCCCCCGGGCAGCCGCTCGGACTTCTCGAAGACGCGATCCTCCGCGAACACCGGGGCCTTCGCCCGGATGGCGAGCGCGATCGCGTCGGACGGCCGCGAGTCGAGCTCCATCGGCGCGCCGTCCACCGTCAGGTGGAGCGTCGCGTAGTAGGTGTTGTTCCGCAGATCGGTGATGACCACCCGGGTCACCCCGACCTTGAGCCGGCCGAAGAGGGTCAGGAACAGGTCGTGGGTCAGCGGCCGCGGCGGGGTGACGTGCTCGAGCGGCAGCGCGATCGCGGTGGCCTCGGCGGGGCCGATGACCATCAGCACGCGGCGCTTGTCGCGCTTGCCCTCGATCATGACCCCGTGCTGGCCTTGCGGGTCGCTGTAGACGCCGACCACCGAGACCTCCTGCGGCCCGCCCGCCGCGGGCGCGGCGATCTCGCTCGGATTGCGCGCGCCGGACAGGACCACGCCCAGCCCGAGCACGAGGACGAAACGGCTGAGTCGGCGGAGCTTCACCATGGTCGACCGGACCTCCCCGGAAGCGTCGTGCGAGCAGTATCGACCTCCCCCACCGGGCAAGTCAACCGCGCGTCGCGCCGGAGACTGCGGGCGACGGCGCCGCGTAGCCCACCCGCAGCCGCGTGCTCATGAGCGAGCCCACCGCGAGCAGCACGGTCAGCGCGCTCCACATGATCGCGTAGCCCAGGCCGTGCGCCACGTAGCCGAACACCACCGCCCCGGTGGTGTTGCCGAGCAGGATGACCGAGCTGAAGATGCCCACCGCGCTGCCCCGGCGCCGCTCGAGCGTCACGTCCATGAGCAGCGCCGACATCGCGGGGTACAGCCAGCCGTGGGCCGCGCCGGCCAGGAAGCCGGCCAGGAACAGGAACGGCAGCACCGGCAGCCGCAGGGACGGCCAGAAGAGCAGCGCCACGATCGCGATGATGCAGGTCGCGGCGGCCTGCACGAACATGCACGGGATGATCACCGCGCGCCGGCCGCGCACGTCGATCAGGGTGCCGCCCATCACCCGCACCAGCATCGCGGCCACCGCGTACGCGGTGTAGAAGAGGCCGACGCTCGTGACCCCGAGGGTCTCCCCGAAGGTGGGGAGGAAGGTGAAGATGGTCCCGGTCCCGAGCCCGAAGAAGAACCCGAGCACCATGTGCATGTGCCGCAGCTCGAGCAGCCCCTCCCGGATGACGTGCAGCCCGGGGCGGGCGCCGAGCGCGGCGGGCCGGACGTCGCGCACGTTCCAGCACACCGCGAGCGCGCCGCCCGCGATGACGGTGGCCGCCGCGAAGAACCACGGGAACCCGAAGCGGCGGATCATGAGCTCGCCGAAGAGCGGGGCCAGCGAGGTGGAGACGAGGCCCGACAGCCCGAAGATGCCGAGGGCCCAGCCCCTCCGCTCGACCGGCACCATCTCCACCACGTGGATGTAGTTGGCGACGAAGAACGCGGAGAAGGCCACCCCCTGCAGCACGCGCAGCGCGCCCAGGAGCGGCAGCGGGCTCGACACCACGAAGAGGGCGCAGGAGACCACCAGGAGCCCGACCCCGAGGCGCATGAAGAACCGCCGCCCGAGGTAGTCGATGAGGGCGCCGACCACCGGCTGGCACACGATGCCGGCCGCGCTGTAGAAGCCCTGCACGAGCCCGATGTCCGCCTCGTCGCCGCCGAGCTGCTGGATGTACAGCGGCAACAGCAGGAACCCGTTGAGGGCGCCGAAGAAGAAGAAGTTGGTGAGCATGATCCGCGCGAACGGACCATGTCTCAGGAATTCGGCGGCGGGGCCGGTCACCCGCGTTGCGGCCGTATCCACCGCGACCGTAGAATGACCGGCGACATGAACGCTCGCGAGTATAGCACGCGGTCGCGCGCGGGCCGGACGCCCGAGACCGTCGCGCAGGTCATGGCCGCCGCCGCGCGACTCGCGCCGGACGGGCGCGGCCGGCTCCTCGCGCCCCCCGCGCTGCAGAGCTGGCCGGGCATCGTCCACGGCGGCGGGCTCGTGGCCCTGCTCGACGCGGCCGCGCACGCGCTCGGCGCGGGAGACGGGCCGCGACGCCTCGAGGGCCGCCTCACCTCGTCGGTGCCAACCGAGACCGCGCTCGATCTCGAGGGCCACGCGGAGCGCGACGCTGCCACCGTGACCATCTTGGAGCGCGCCCAGCCCCTGACCTCCGTAACCGTCAACGCGGGCGTAACCGTCGACGCGGGCATAACCGTCGACGCGGGCGTAACCGTCGACGCGGGCGCGGCGGACCCGGCGGAGCCCGCGCCGCGAGAGTGGAGCGCGGCCGGCCGCGAGGGCTGGCCGATGCCGCTCTCCGATCAGTGCCTGGCGTGCGGGGCCCACAACCCGCTCGGCCTCCAGCTCGGCCTGCGCTGGGACGACGACGGGGTGTGGGCGCGCTTCCTGCCGCGCGCGCCGTGGCGCGGGCCGGGCGATCGCCTCGACCCCGCGCTGGCGCCGGTGCTGCTCGACGAGGTCGCGTGGTGGCTCGGCGCGCTCGTGACGAAGGAGGGCGGCCTCACCAACCGCATCAGCGTCACGCTGCTACGTCCCGACGCGGCCGCGCCGGGCCCGGTCACCGCGGTGGGCCGCTTCGCCGACGTGACGCCGGTCGACCGCCGCCGCATCTTCTGGCGCACCCGCGCCGGCGTGCTCGGGGCCGACGGGACCCTGCTCGCGGTCGCGACCATCGTCTTCCGCCCCGGCGCCGAGTACTCCGCGCGGCAGATGCCCTTCTTCCGCGCGCGGACCGATCCGGAGGTCTTCGCGCGGATGTTCCCCGCTTACGCGGGCTGACCGGGCGCGCTCGCCCGCGCCTCCGCCGCCTTCGCCTGCAGCGCCTCCCACACCGCGAGCGGCACGGTCGGGTTGCCGAGCGCGCCCGCGCGCACCGACGGGCCGTGGAAGTCGGAGCCGCCGGTGGCGACCAGGCCGTACCGGCGGCAGAGCTCCACGTAGGCGCCCCGCTGAGCCGGGGAGTGCTCGGAGTAGTAGCACTCGATGCCCATCAGGCCCGCCTCCACCAGCGCGGGGATGAGCGCGTCTCGGTCCGCGAGGCCGGGATGGGCGAAGACCGGCACCCCGCCCGCCCGCCGGAGCAGCCGCACCGCGTCCTCCGGCGAGAGCTTCTTGCGCGGCACGTGGGCCGGCCGGCCCGCCGCGAGATACTTGTCGAAGGCCTCCCGCACCGTCTTCACGTAGCCGCGCTCGAGCATCACCCGCGCGATGTGCGGGCGCCCCGCCGAGCCCTCCTGGACCAGGGCGAACACGCGCGCCACGTCGATCGGCAGGCCCAGCGCCGCGAGCCGCTCGGCGGTGCGCACCACGCGGGCGCGCCGCTCCTCGCGCTGGGCGCGGCAGAACTCCTGGAACCACGCGGCCTGGTAGTCCATGCAGTAGCCGAGGACGTGGATCTCCGCGCCCTCCACGTCGCAGTTGATCTCGATGCCCGGCACGATGGTGAGCGGCGGGTGCTCCCGCGCGGCCTCCATTGCCTCCGCGAGGCCGTCGGTGGAGTCGTGGTCGGTCACCGCGAGCACCCGCACCCCGCGCCGCGCGGCCTCCGCCACCAGCTCGCGCGGGCGCAGGGTGCCGTCGGAGCTGGTGGTGTGGGTGTGAAGGTCGACGCCGCCCGCCATCGCGCGGGAAGCCCTACCGCCGGCCGTCCACGGACGCGATGTACCCGAGCAGCGTGCGCACCGTGACCCCGGTCGCGCCCTTGGGCCCGAGCGGCAGCTCGCGCTCGGTGAAGGCGGTGCCCGCGATGTCGAGGTGCGCCCACGGGACCCCGGAGGTGAACTCGCGCATGAAGAGCGCGGCCACGATGGCCCCCGCCCCGCGCTGGCTCGAGATGTTGTTGAGGTCCGCGATGTCGCTCTTGAGCCCTTCCCGGTACTCGTCGTGGAGCGGCAGGCGCCACATGCGCTCCCCCGCCGCGTCGGCGGCGGCGAGCACGCGCGTGCACAGGCCGTCGTCGCTCGCCATCACCCCGGAGAGCCCCTGCCCGAGCGCGATCACCACCGCGCCGGTCAGCGTGGCCATGTCGATCATCTCGTCCGGCTTGATGTGCTTGACCGCGTAGGCGAGCGCGTCGGCCAGGGTCAGGCGTCCCTCCGCGTCGGTGTTCCCGATCTCGACGGTGAGCCCGTTCATGGCCCGCACGATGTCGCCCGGCCGCTGGGCGGTGCCCGAGGGCATGTTCTCGGTGGCCGCGATCAGCCCGTGCACCTCGACCGGCGGCTTGAGCCGCGCCAGGGCCTGGAAGAGACCCAGCACCGCGGCGGCCCCCGCCATGTCGTCCTTCATGCGCAGCATGCCGTCCGCGCTCTTCAGATCGAGCCCGCCCGAGTCGAACGTGATGCCCTTGCCGATGATCGCGACCCGGCGCCGCGCGCGCCCCGACGGGGTGTAGGTGAGGTGGATGAACTTGGGCGGCTCCTCGCTCCCCTGCGCGACGCCGACGTAGGCGCCCATGCCCATGCGGGCGCACTCCGCACGATCCATGACCTTGAGCTTGAGCCCGCCTTCGCGCGCGATCTCGCCCGCGCGGCGGGCGAGGAAGGTGGGCGTCACCACGTTGGCCGGCTCGTTCACCAGGTCGCGGGTGAGGCACGTGGCCTCGGCCCAGATCTGCCCGAGCCGCACCCCGTCGCGGCCACCCGCCGCGCTGCGCCGATCGGGCTCGAGCACGGTGAGGGCGCGCACCGCCTTGCCGTTCTTCTCCTTCAGGTACTTCTCGAACCGATACGTGCCGAGCAGCCCGCCCTCCACGATGGCCTGCGCGCGCTCCCGCGGCGAGAGACCGTCGGGCGGCACGAAGACCGCGACGGTGGCCGCGCCCAGGTCGCGCGCCCGTCGCATCGCCGCGGAGACGGCGCGCCGCATCGGCTCCGCGTCCGCGCGCGTCCGGTCGCTCCGCCGGTGCGGGCCCAGGCCCACCACGAGCACCCGCTCCGCGGGGATCTTGCCGCCGGTGTGCACGTAGGAGAGCTGCCCCGGCTTGCCCTCGAACTTCTCGCTCGCCAGCACCTTCGAGAGCAGGCCGCCCAGGGCGCGGTCCACCGCCGCGAACTCGGCGGGCGGGCGGCCGTCGGCGGCGTACCGCCCCAGCACCAGCACGTCCGCCTTCGCTTCCGACGGCTTCCGGGTCTCCAGCGCCAGATCCATTCCGCTCATCCTCCCGTGAGGTGAACCGCGCGATGCACCATGTCGGCCAGCCCTTCGGTCGTATCGTACGCCTCGAGCTCCGGGATCGGCACCCAGCGCACCTCGGCCGCGTCGCTGCCGGCCCGCGGCACGCCGGAGTCGACGGACGCCACGTAGTCGATGATCACGTAGTGATAGTGCACGCGCGGGGCCGCCGCGCCGTCCGGCGGCGCGTGCCGCACCCGGTCGATGACCCCGCACAGCCCGAGGAGCCGCACCTCGACCCCGCACTCCTCCTGCACCTCGCGGCGCAGCGCGTCCTCGATGCGCTCGCCCAGGTGGACCATCCCGCCCGGGATGCTCCACTTGCCCTGCGACGGGGGCTGTCCGCGCTTGACCAGCAGGACCCGGTCGCGGTCGAGGATCACCGCGCCCACCCCGACGCGCGGGGCGTCGGGATACTCGCGGGCGAACGTCACCGAACGCTTCCGCGGGCCGCGCCCGGACTCGAGATGGTCCGGGCGCTGATGGACCGGCCGGCCCGGGTCCAGCGCTCGGTCCCGTACTTCTCGCGCACGAGCGTCTCCGCCCGCTCCATCTCGGGGACGGCGAGCCCGCCGGGCGAGAGCTCGAGGGCGTGGACTTCGCGAAAGCCCTCGGCCAGCGCGGTCATGGTCTCGTCGAAGCCGGGCCGGCGCCCGAGCACGGCCTCGAGGGTGGTCATGCCCGCGAGCGGGTCGCGCTCGGTCGGCCCGCTCGTTCCAGGAAAGACGCGCCGCAGCCGCTCGGGCGCGGCGCCCAGCATGACCGAGCCGTGCTGGAGGAAGCCCGCTCCCTGCCGGCGCTGCGCGCTACCCACCAGCTTGAGCCCGCCCACCTCGAGCTCGTAGGAGCCGGTGCCCGCCGCGAGCGCGGCGCCGATCCACCGGTACGTCTCGAGCAGATCGTCCGCGCCCTCGAAATCCCCCGCGCGCGCGGCCACGCTGTAGGTCAGCTCGAGATCCGGCCCCTCGTGGAGGATCGCGCTGCCGCCGGTCGGCCGGCGCACCAGGCCGATGCCGAGCGCGGCGGCCGCCGCGACGTCGATGCGGTGGTCGAGCGGCTGCCCGTACCCGAGCGAGATGGTCGCGGGCTCCCAGGCGAAGAAGCGAAGGGTGGGCGGCGCCGTCTCCGCGAGCCGGCCCTCGAGCAGCGTCTCGTCGAGCGCCATGTTGAGCGCCCCGTCGAGCGGCTCGGTGACCAGCAGGCGAAAGGGCGTCGTCACAACCCGTCACCTTCGAGCCCCTCACCTTCGAGCCCCTCACCCCGCCCTCTCCCCAGAGGGGAGAGGGTTATTGCGGCGGGCGCCACCTCAGGACGGGCTGGCGGGCGGCCAGCGTCTGGTCGAGTCGGCGCACCGGAGTCGTCAGCGGCGCCTGGTGGATGACCGCGGCGTCGGTCTCGGCCTCCCGGGCGATCTGGATCATCGCGTCGCAGAACTGATCGAGCGTCTCCTTGGACTCGGTCTCGGTCGGCTCGATCATCAGCGCTTCCTCGACGATCAGCGGGAAGTAGGTCGACGGGGCGTAGAAGCCCAGGTCGAGGAGCCGCTTGGCGATGTCCATCGCGGTCACCCCGAGCTTCTTCTGGCGCCGCGCCGAGAGCACGCACTCGTGCATGCACGGCCCCGGCGCGGAGCGGTCGTAGTCGCCCTCGAGCCGCTTCAGGATGTAGTTGGCGTTGAGCACCGCGTTCTCGGAGACCGAGCGGAGCCCGTCGGGACCCATGGTGCGGATGTAGGTGTAGGCCCGCACCAGCATGCCGAAGTTGCCCCAGAAGGCCTGCAGCTTGCCGATCGACTGCGGGCGATTCCAGTCGAGTCCGTAGGCCCCCGCGCTCGGGTCGTCGCGCTTCACCACCACCGGCGTCGGCAGGAACGGGGCCAGGTGCGCCTTGATGCCGACCGGGCCCGAGCCCGGCCCCCCGCCCCCGTGCGGGGTGGTGAAGGTCTTGTGCAGGTTGAAGTGGCACACGTCGAAGCCGAGGTCGCCCGGGCGGGTGATGCCGAGGATCGCGTTGAAGTTCGCGCCGTCCATGTACACCTGGACGCCCTTGGCGTGGCACATCTCGGTGATCTGGTGGATCTTGGACTCGAATAGCCCGAGCGTGTTCGGCTGGGTGATCATGAACGCGGCCACGTCCTCGTCCAGGTGCCGCTCCAGATCGGCCAGGTCCACGTCGCCGTTCGCCTCGGACTTGAGCTCGACCACCGAGAAGCCGGCGAGCGCGGTGGAGGCCGGGTTCGTCCCGTGGGCCGAGTCCGGGATCAGCACCTTGTGGCGACGCTCGCCGCGGGCCAGGTGGTAGGCGCGGATCATCAGCACCCCGGCCAGCTCGCCCTGGGCGCCCGCCGCGGGCTGGAGCGACACCTCGTCCATGCCCGAGATCTCGGCCAGGTCCCGCGCGAGCTCGTGCATGAGCTGGAACGCGCCCTGGCTCGCCGCCTCCGGCGCGAGCGGGTGCAGCCGCGCGAAGCCCTGCAGCCGCGCCATGTCCTCGTTGATCTTGGGGTTGTACTTCATGGTGCACGAGCCGAGCGGGTAGAAGTGGGTGTCGACCCCGTAGTTCATCTGGGAGAGGCGCGAGTAGTGGCGGATCACGTCCACTTCCGAGACCTCGGGCAGCTCGGCCGCGCTCGCGCGCACGTGCTCCTTCGGCAGCAGCGCCGCGGGATCGCTGTCCGGCACGTCGCTCTCGGGTAGCGAGTAGGCGAAGCGGCCGGGCGAGGAGAGCTCGAAGACCAGCTTGTCGTAGGCGGGCTTGGCCGCGTGCATGGCCGGCGCCTCAGGCCACCGCCGCGGCCAGCGCGGCCGCGTAGGCGTCGATCTCGTCCTTGGTGCGCTTCTCGGTCACCGCCACCAGCAGGCAGTCCTTGTAGGCGCGGTCGAAGCCCTTGAGCGGCACCCCCGCGAGCAGGCGGTCCTTCAGGAGCCGCTTGATCACCCGCTCGGGCGACTTCGGCAGCTGGAGCGCGAACTCCTTGAAGAAGGGCGCGCCGAAGCGGAGGCGCACCCCGGGGACCTTGGCCAGCTCGCGGGCCGCGTAGTGGGCCTTCGCGGTCGACAGCTCGCCGACCTTCCGGAGCCCGCGCTTGCCGAGGATCGCGACGTAGATGGTGGCCATCAGCGCGCAGAGCGCCACGTTGGTGCAGATGTTGGACGTGGCCTTCTCGCGCCGGATGTGCTGCTCGCGCGTCTGCAGCGTGAGCACGAAGCCGCGCTGCCCGTCGACGTCCACGGTGGCGCCCACCAGGCGGCCGGGCATCCGGCGCACCAGCTCCTGCTTGACCGCGAACACGCCCAGGTTGGGGCCGCCGAAGCTCATCGGCACCCCGAGGCCCTGGCCCTCGCCCACCACGATGTCGGCGCCGCAGGCGCCGGGGGGCGTGAGTAGGCCGAGATTGATCGGATCGGCCACCACCACCAGCAGCGCGCCGGCCTCGTGGGCGCAGTCCGCCGCGGCCCGGACGTCCTCGAGGCAGCCGAAGAAGTTGGGGTACTGGATCACCACCGCGGCGGTGTGCTTGGACACCGCCTTCCGCAGCGCGTCCAGATCGGTCACCCCGTCGCCGAGCGGGGCCGACTTGATCTTCAGCCCGGGTCCCTCGGCGTAGGTCTCCACCACCTGCCGGTAGAGCGGGTTGACCCCGCGCGAGATCACGAGGGTGTCCCGCCCGGTCACCGAGTGGGCCATCAGCGCGGCCTCGGCCAGCGAGGAGGCCCCGTCGTAGATGGAGGCGTTGGCCACGTCCATCCCGGTCAGCTCCGCCATCATGGTCTGGTACTCGAAGATCGAGCGCAGCGTGCCCTGGCTCGCCTCCGGCTGGTACGGGGTGTAGGCGGTGAAGAACTCGCCGCGGGAGATCAGGTGGTTGATGGGGCTCGGGATCGCGTGATCGTAGGAGCCGGCGCCGAGGAAGCACGCGTAGTCGTCGGCGCCCGCGTTCCGCGCGGCCAGCCGCTGCAGGTGCCGCACCAGGTCGGTCTCGGCCATCGCGCCCGGCAGGTTGAGCGGGCGCGAGAGGCGCGCCTTGGCCGGGATGCGGACCAGCAGGTCCTCGATGGAGGAGGCTCCGATGAGGGCCAGCATCTCCTTCTGCTGGGCGGGCGTGTTCGAGATGTAGCGCATGCCGTCCCCTTCTCCGCTAGTGGCCGGCGCCCGCGGTGAGCTTCTCGTAGTCGGCCGCGCTCATGAGACCGTCCGCTTCCTTCGGATTGCTCATCCGGATCACCAGCATCCAGCCCTGCCCGTAGGGATCCGTGTTCACCACCTCCGGCGTCTTGGGCAGTAGGGCATTGACCTCGACGACCTCCCCGGTGACCGGGGCGAACAGGTCCGAGACCGCCTTCACCGACTCCACCACCCCGAAGGTCTTCATGGCGGACACCTTCGCGCCCACCTTCGGCAGCTCCACAAAGACCACGTCGCCGAGCTGCTCCTGGGCAAAGGCGGTGATGCCGACGCGGGCCCGGTCGCCCTCCACCTTGGCCCACTCGTGCTCGCGCGTGTACCTGAGCTCCGCCGGAACGTTCGCCATCGACTCTTCTCCCCTAGGCCTTCTTGGTATGCGAGGGATGGAACGGGGTCTTCACCACCCGGGCCGGGTGCAGGGCACCCCGGATCTCGACTGTCAAAGCGGTGCCTACCGCGGTTTGCGACGACGCCACGTAGCCCATGCCGATCGAGCGTTCGACCGATGGGCCGAACGAGCCGGAGGTGACCACGCCGACCGGCGCGCCGCCCGCCAGCAGGCGGTAGCCGTGCCGCGGCACCGCACGCTCGACCATCTCGAAGCCCACCAGCTTGCGCCCGACGCCGCGCGCGCGCAGCGCCTCGACGGCGGCGCGCCCGATGAACTCGCCCTTGGCCGGCTTCACCACCCAGCCGAGGCCGGCCTCGAGCGGGTTGGTGGTCTGGTCGATGTCGTTGCCGTAGAGCGCGTACTTCATCTCGAGCCTCAGCGTGTCGCGCGCCCCGAGCCCGATCGGCTTGATGCCGTCGCCGCGCCCCGCCTCGAGGAGCGCGGACCAGAGCCGCTCGGCCTGGCCGGCCGGCACGTACAGCTCGAAGCCGTCTTCCCCGGTGTAGCCGGTGCGGGAGATGAGGCCCTCGACCCCGGCCACCTTGCCGCGGGCGAAGTGATAGTAGTCGATGCCGGTCACGTCGCGGTCGGCGAGCCGGGCCACCAGCGCTTCCGCCTTCGGGCCCTGCACCGCGAGGAGCGCGGTCTCGTCGCTCACGTTCGTCCACTGGGCGCGCCCCTCGCTATGCGACGTGACCCACGCCCAGTCCTTGTCGATGTTGGAGGCGTTGACCACCAGCATGAAGTGATCGGGGGCGAGCCGGTAGACGGTCAGGTCGTCCACGATGCCGCCCTCCGGGTAGCAGAGGGCCGCGTACTGGACCTGGCCGATCGCGAGGGTGGAGGCGTCGTTGGTGCAGAGCCGCTGGACCGATGCCAAGGCGTCGGCGCCGCGCACCTCGAACTCGCCCATGTGGCTGATGTCGAAGAGCCCGACCGCGCCGCGGACCGTCCGGTGCTCGTCGATGATCCCGGTGTACTGCACCGGCATGTCCCAGCCCCCGAAGGGGACCATCTTGGCGCCCGCCTTGACGTGCACGTCGCGGAGCGGGGTGCGCTTGAGCGGAGTCGAGGCGGTCGCGTCAGTCATCAGATCGGCGCCGTCATCTTACTGGATGGCCCCGGACGGAGCAACGATCGCGTCCCCGCGGCTCTCCATGCACGCGATCCACGCGCGCTCGAAGCGCGAGCGGCCGCCGATGCCGAGGACGCCGCCCGCGACGACCCCGGCGCCCGAGCCCGCGATGAGCCCCTCGCTGGCCGACGACACCCCGGCGGCGGGCGAGAACCCGGAGGCGACCCCGCCCACCGCGGCGCCGCCCGCGCCCAGGGTGAACACGTGGCGCAGCACGTTGAGCGCCTCGGAGTCGTCGCCGTTGTAGTCCAGGCGAGAGCCCATCTCGGCCCGGCAGTCGATCGCGTCGAGTCGCTGCTGGGTCGCGGTCTGGTCCCGCAGAGCCGCCGTCGGCGGCAGCTTCGTCGCGCCGCAGCCGGAGGTCGCCAGCACCGCGACCAGGACGACCGCCGGCCAGCGGGCCGCCGCGGGGCCGGCCATCAGTGGGCGGGCAGCCAGTCGCGCAGCGGCTTGACCTGGCAGCCCGCCTTCTCCAGCGCCTCGCGCACCGCGCGCACGATGCGCTCGGCCCCCGGGGTGTCGCCGTGGCAGCAGATGGTCTGGACCGAGATGTCGATATCGACCCCATCCATGGTGCGCGCCTTGCCCTCGGTGGCCATCAGGACCGCCTGGGCCGCGGCCCGGGCCGGATCGGTGATGAGCGAGCCCGCGACCTTGCGCGAGACGAGGGTGCCGTCCACGTTGTACGCGCGGTCGGCGAAGCCCTCCGAGGCCACCCGCGCACCCACCTTCCGGCAGGTCGCGTCGTAGCGCCCGGAGGCGAGCGTCATCAGGATGAGGTCCGAATCCATCGCGGACTGGCCCGCCGCGGTGGCGAGCGCCTCGTCGGTCTCCATCATGCCGTAGAGGATGCCGTGGGGTTTCATGTGCTGGAGCTCGGCCCCGGCCGCGCGGGCGAGCTCGCGCAGCGCGCCGGTCTGGTAGGCGAAGTAGTCCTGCAGCTCGCGCGGACTCACGTCCATCCTGCGACGGCCGAAGCCCATGAGGTCGGGGAGCGAGGGGTGCGCCCCGAGCGCCACCCCGTGCGCGAGCGCCAGCTCTACCGTCTTGCGCATCACGTGCGGGTCGCCGCCGTGGAAGCCGCACGCGACGTTGGCCGAGCTGATGAGCGGCATGATGGCCTCGTCGGCCCCGAGCGTCCAGCGTCCGTACGACTCGCCCATGTCACAGTTGAGATCGATAGTCTTCGGCATACCCCATCCCTTGCCTTTCCCCACCCCTCACCCTGCCCTCTCCCCTGAGGGGAGAGGGGCTTAGTTGAGCACGCGGCCGAGCGTCTCCACGAAGCGGTCGACGTCGGCGTCGGTCATGGCCAGCGAGCACGCCCCGAGGCCGCGCTGCGAGAGGAGCACGCCCTCGTTGACCAGGGCGAGGAAGGTGCGCGCGGTCGCCTGCGGGTCGTCGGGCCGGGCCGAGCGGTAGTCGCTGAGCTTCTTCTTGGTGTGGTGCAGCCAGAAGA
>WNFK01218045.1_pt1 | contig 16245 bp, 15 predicted proteins | sample 5400281 | NCBI WGS metagenome assembly WNFK01 (sample SAMN13153350, study PRJNA577476) | soil metagenome | isolation source: 20 cm soil on Douglas fir-dominated hillslope | place: USA:California | collected 2013-09-17 | reverse complement strand
GCACGATGGATTAGGGAGTGTGATGGGGAACTACAACCCGGCCATGCAGAAGGTGCATCTGGCCGACGTCGAAAGCGACGCACACGGATTGATCTCGAAGCGCACGGCGGAGTTCGACGGCCTGTCTGTCACGCAGGTGACCTTCGACAGGGGAGCTCGTTGGTCCAACGATCTCAAGGAGTACGCCGGCACCGAGCTATGCGAGCTACCCCATGTGGCGCTGGTAATCAGTGGTGCCCTTGGAGTGCAGATGGCGGACGGTTCGGAAGAAGTCTTCTCTGCAGGCGACGTGATGCTGCTTCCGCCAGGACATGACGCCTGGACGGTTGGCGAGGAGGCGTGCACCTTCGTCGAGTTCTCTCGTGGGAACGACTACTACGCATGACGGTTGGTGATGGGTTGCCGGTGCACCGGCACATGGTTGACAAGACAGTCGCCAGCCGCCAAGTCACCAGGCACGTCTCACAAAGGGATCGCCGAAGGGGCCATCACCGAAGACGACGTCCGGACCGAACTCGGGGGAGTCATCGTCGGCGCCCAGGACGGCCGGTCCTCGGATGACGACATCACCTTATTCGAGTCGGTCGGCGGCGGATTGCAGGACCTCGCCACCGCGGAACTCGTCGTCGCCCGCGCAGAGGAGCTCGGCGTAGGAATGCGGTTAGACCTCGGTGCGTGACGCGGATGCCCCCTTTCGGGGACGGGTGGCATCCTGGTAGCGATGAACTCGGTGTTGCACTTCGCCGGGAATTCTGGTGGCTGATCTTTCCGCTGGGCGGGATGATCGGCGGCGGCATCAGGGCGGTGGCGGTGGCCAACGAGCGGCGCGCCGAACGTCGGCTCGAGCGGTACCGGATCAAGCAGCAGACCAAGATCGCGATGGCCGAGGCGTCCGGCCGCGGCAAGATCGACGAGGCCGCCTCCCGACGGGAACTGACCAAGTTGCTCGCGCACCACGACCGGATCGATGCGCGCTGGCTGGACTACGAGATGGATGCCGCCAGGCTGCTGGACTTCCCGATGATGACGGACATGCGCCAGCCGCTCACGGTCGCGTTCCACAAGGCCCGCAGCCATGCCGACCTGCTGCGCCCAGCGACCGTCGACGACGCGATCGGTGACCGCGGCACGCAATTGGACTACCGCGACGCCGTGCACGACCATGCGGCGGCCTTCGACGTGGCCGAGGCCGATGCGATCCGGCGGCGGCGCAGCGACTTCTCGGCCGAAGGGCAGCAGCGGCTGGAACGCGCAGCATCTGCTGCGTGTGGCGTCCGACGACGCAGCGACCCCACACGAACGCCAGAGCGCCTACGCCAAGGCGCGCCACGAGCTCGATGGGCTGATGGTGTTGCCCGCCATCACGCGCGCCGGAATCGAGCGCCGGATCGCCGGGGAGATCGAGGCCTGACGGCGGCGAGTCGACCCGAATCCCGCAGGGTCGATCAGCGGTATCGCTAATTCCGCACCCGACGAGAACATCGAATGCGCCCGCCCATCGGTGAACTCGCCGACGCCGACAGCCCCCTGACGAAAACGGCCAGGACGGCCGTCGGGCCGGCAAGACCGCCGCGGATTCGGAGCACCCGTCGACGTCGCCGCAAGGCAGACGCGAACGGGCGGTCTCAGTGGATTTCGGCTCCGGCGGCGCGTAGCTGCTCCGCGGTGGCCTCCAGGAGCTCGTTCCAGGCGACCTCGAACTTATCGACGCCCTCGTTCTCAAGGACGACGAATACGTCGGTCAGATCGATCCCGACGGCAGTGAGCTTGTCGAAGACCTCCTGCGACTCGACCGCGGCGCCGGACACGGTGTCGCCGGCGACCTCACCGTGATCGGCGAACGCGTCGAGGGTCTTCTCCGGCATTGTGTTCACGGTGTTCGGAGCGACCAATTCACTGACGTACAGAGTGTCGGGATAGTCGGGGTTCTTGACTCCCGTCGACGCCCAGAGCGCCCGCTGCAGGCGCGCACCACCGGCCAGCAGACCCTGGAACCGCGGCTGCACCTCGAAGACCTGCTGGTACGAGGCATACGCGAGACGAGCGTTGGCGAGCGCCGCCTTGCCGCGCAGCGCGAGAGCCTCGGGGGTGCCGATCTTCTCGAGACGACTGTCGATCTCGGTGTCGACGCGGGAGACGAAGAACGAGGCCACCGAGTGGATGCGGGACAGGTCGCGCCCGGCCGTCTTCGCGGCCTCGAGGCCGTCGAGGTAGGCGCCCATGACCAGTTCGTAGCGTTCCACCGAGAAGATCAGCGTGACGTTGACGCTAATGCCCTCACCGAGCACCTTGGCGATGGCCGGGATACCGGCCTCGGTGGCCGGGATCTTGATGAACAGGTTCGGGCGATCGACGATCTTCCACAATTCGACGGCCTGCGCGACGGTCTTGTCAGCGTCGTGGGCGAGGCGCGGGTCGACCTCGATGGACACCCGCCCGTCGACGCCGTAGCTCGCCTCGAACTCCGGGGCGAGGACGTCGCACGCGGCGCGCACGTCGTCCGTGGTCACCGTGCGGATGGTGGCCTCGACGTCAGCACCGCGCTCGGCGAGCTCTCGGACCTGTGCGTTGTAGGCGTGCCCTTTGCTAAGTGCGGCCTGGAAGATCGACGGGTTTGTGGTGACACCGACGATGCTCTTGCTCGCGATGAGTTCGGCGAGGTTGCCGGACTCGATGCGGTCACGGGAGAGGTCGTCGAGCCACACCGAGACGCCCGCGTCGGAGAGCTTCTGGAGGTTGGGGTTCTGGGTCATGCTGTTCTATCCCTTCACTTGTGCGAGTGAGCGCCGTGCGGCCGCGGCGACGGCCTCGGCGGTGACACCGAACTCACGGAACAGGGTTGCTCCATCGGCGGAAGCGCCGAAGTGCTCGATCGAGACCGCCTCGCCGGCGTCACCGAGAAGGCGGTACCAGGAGATGGCCAGTCCGGCTTCCACTGAGACGCGGGCCTTGACCGTCGGCGGCAGCACGACGTCGCGGTAGTCCTGGTCCTGGGATTCGAACCAGTCCAGGCACGGCATCGACACCACCCGGGTGGGCACGCCGTCGGCCTCGAGCGCTTCGCGGGCGGCGACGGCGAGCTGCAGTTCGGAACCCGTGCCGATCAGCAGGACCTCGGGGTTGCCGGTGGACGCTTCGGCAAGGACGTATCCGCCGCGGGAGACACCTTCGGCGGCCTTCTCGCGGGTGCCGTCGAGGATCGGGATGTCCTGGCGGGTCAGCGCCAGCGCGACCGGCCCGGTGGTGTGTTCGACTGCCGCGCGCCAGGCCTGGGACGTCTCGTTGGCGTCTCCAGGACGGATGACCGCGACGTTGGGGATGTTGCGCAGCGAGGCGAGGTGCTCGATCGGCTGGTGCGTTGGTCCGTCTTCGCCGAGGCCGATCGAGTCGTGCGTCCAGACGTAGAGGGCGGGGGTCTTCATCAGCGCTGCAAGCCGCACGGCCGGGCGCATGTAGTCGCTGAACACCAGGAACGTGCCGCCGTAGGGGCGGGTCGGCCCGTGCAGCGCGATACCGTTGATGATCGATCCCATCGCGTGCTCGCGGATCCCGAAATGCAGGTTTCGCCCGTACGGCTGGGCGTTCCAGTCGTTGGTGGAGATGGAGACCGGCCCGAAGGAGTCCGCGCCTTCGATCGTGGTGTTGTTGCTGCCTGCCAGGTCGGCGGACCCACCCCAGAGTTCGGGAAGGACCGGGGCGAGGGCGTTGATCGCGGCGCCGGACGCCTTGCGGGTGGCCACCCCCTTCGATCTGGGTTCGTAGACGGGGAGCGCGTCCGCCCAGCCGTCTGGCAGGATGCCTTCCTGTAGGCGCGAGAACAGCTCGAAGCGTTCCGGCTCCCTGGTGGCCCAGGCATCCATCTCCTTCTGCCACTGCGCCCGGATCTTGTCGCCGCGGTCGACAACCCGACGCGCGTGCGCCAGCAGCTCAGGGTCGACGTCGAAGCTCTTGTCCGGGTCAAAGCCAAGAGCGCGCTTGACCCCGGCGACCTCGTCGGCGCCCAGTGCCGCGCCGTGCACCCCACCGGTGTTCATCTTCTTCGGCGCTGGGAAGCCGATGACGGTGCGCAGCAGGATGATCGAGGGACGATCGCTGACGGCCTTGGCGGCGTCGGCGGCCGCCAGGATCGCGGAGACGTCTTCGCCGCCGTCGACGACCTGCACGTGCCAGCCGTACGCCTCGTACCGGGTGGCGACGTCCTCACCCAGCGCGATGGCGGTGTCGTCCTCGATGGAGATCTTGTTGTCGTCGTAGAACACGATCAGATTGCCCAGCTGCTGCACGCCCGCGATCGACGATGCCTCCGACGTCACACCCTCCTCGATGTCGCCGTCCGAGGCGATCACGTAGATGTGGTGGTCGAACGGGCTCTCGCCCCCGGCGGGCTCCGGGTCGAAGAGCCCGCGCTCGCGCCGGGCCGCCATTGCCATGCCGACCGCGGATGCCAGACCCTGGCCCAGCGGGCCGGTGGTCATCTCCACACCGCGGGTGTGCCCGACCTCGGGGTGACCTGGCGTCTTGGACCCCCAGGTCCGCAGCGCCTTCAGGTCGTCCAGTTCAAGGCCGTACCCCGCCAGATACAGCTGGGTGTACAGCGTGAGGCTGGAATGTCCACACGAGAGCACCAAGCGATCCCGGCCGACCCAGTCGGCGTCCGACGGATCGTGCCGCATCACCCGCTGGAACAGGGTGTAGGCGAGCGGGGCCAGGCTCATCGCCGTCCCGGGATGACCGTTGCCGACCTTCTCGACCGCGTCCGCGGCGAGAACACGAGCCGTGTCGACAGCCTTGGTGTCCAGCTCGATCCAATCGGCGGGATACACGGCGCTCGTCGATGCGGCGCCTCCGCGATCTGCCGGTGCGGTTCGGATTTCGTTCACTGTCAATGTCATTGGTCAGTCTCTCTGCTCGTAGTGCTCGGACGGAATTTCTCGATGGTGGGTTCGGAGTAACTGAGCCGTTGCCGGGAGGTCGCGGTGATACCGCTACTTGGGACGGTCGGCATCGTTGCGGTTCAGCCGATCCCGACGGGTTCGGCGCGTCGTAAGGTGGCACGCTCGCCGAACTGGCTACGCAGCGCCGAGACGGCCTTCATGGCCGGCGAGTCGTCCTGACGGGAGGCGAACCGCGCGAACAGTGCCGCCGAGATGACCGGTGCGGGAACGGCGTGTGCGATGGCCGCTTCCAGGGTCCACCGGCCTTCTCCAGAGTCCTCGGCATGGCCGGATGGGGAGACCAGTTCGGGGTCCTCGGACAGGGCTTGTACTAGGAGGTCAAGAATCCTGGACCGGACCACGGCACCCTTCGACCAGGCACGCAGGACCGCGGGCACGTCCACGATGGACGCTTCTGCCGCGAGCAATTCGTACCCCTCGGCGTAGGCCTGCATCAGCCCTGACTCGATGCCGTTGTGCACCATCTTCGCGTAGTGGCCCGCGCCGACCGGGCCGACGTGGACGAAGGAGTCCGCCCTGTCTCCATCCGGGCGCAATGCGTCGAAGACCGGCATCAACCGGTCGATGTCGGCGGCGTCACCGCCGACCATCAACGCGTAGCCGCTGTGTCGTCCCCACACCCCGCCCGAGACGCCGCAATCGAGATAGCTGATGCCGTGTTCGGCGAGGATGTGCGCGTTGACCGTGTCGTCGGTGAAACGGGAATTGCCGCCGTCGACGACGATGTCACCGGGTGAGAGAAGGCGAGAGAGCTTCCCGATCACCTGGCGGGTTGGTGCACCAGCGGGAACCATCACCCACACCGCTCGCGGGGTGGGAAGCGACTCGATCAACGCTACGAGGCTATCCACATCGCTGTCGGCGACGTGGGGGTCGTATCCGATCACCGCGAGTCCCCGTTCACGTAGACGCCCGCGAATGTTCAGGCCCATCATTCCCAGGCCGACTAATCCCAGTTCCATAGTCACCGTTCCCCTTATCGGTTTTCAGTGTCGTGCCGTTTTCTATGTATACGGCGGTTTCGAGGCCGCCCCACCTAGCCGGACGGGGAGCTGTCACTAGCCGCTCGGCCAAGTGCATTCGCGCTCAAGGCTTTCGACACTGGTACCTGCCGCAGGTCTGAATGCGCCAGCGAGAGAGCGGGGTGCAACTGAGGTGACGATGTCTGGAGTACAGGCGAGAAATCCGCTGGTAGATGGTTGGAACCGCCATGGAGACGAGGCATTCAACGGCGATACCGGGCGTGCCGGCCATAACGACAGAGTGTGCGCCGACAGCCCAATGTCGGAGACGTCAGCCCGTGGCCACTGTGGCGCGGGCATCGAGAACGACTTTCCTGCAACAGGATTAGCGGACGAGGAAGGCCTTCGCGCCGCACATCCGCGGTACCCCGTTGCGCGGGCGGCGGCGGGTTCGAACGTGCGAGTCTTCGGGGTCCAGCCGGACGACGGCATCGAACTGCTCGTGCAATCACCGGTGGATTGAACCGAGACGAAGGAGGTGTGAGTGTGAAGGATCTGGTCGACACCACGGAGATGTACCTGCGGACGATCTATGACTTGGAAGAAGAGGGCGTCCGCCCACTTCGAGCCCGTATTGCCGAACGACTCGAGCAGAGCGGTCCCACGGTCAGCCAGACTGTTGCCCGGATGGAGCGTGACGGTCTCCTCCTGGTCGCCTTTGACCGCCACCTAAAACTGACGGAGAAGGGCCGTGAACTCGCGGTGTCGGTGATGCGGAAGCACCGCCTCGCCGAACGACTGCTGGTCGACGTTATCGGCCTAGAGTGGGAAAAGGTTCATGCAGAGGCGTGCCGGTGGGAACACGTCATGAGCGAGAAAGTCGAGCGGCGCCTGGTGAAGGTGCTCAACAACCCCACCACGTCGCCGTATGGCAACCCGATTCCGGGGCTCGGGCTGCTGGGGCTGGACCGCCCCATCAGCGACCCTGAGACACTCATCCGGCTCACGGACGTGCCACCGGGCAGGCCGACCGCGGTCGTCGTCCGGCGTCTCGCAGAGCATGTGCAGTCGGATCCGGACGTCATCGGACGGTTGCGGGCGTTGGGCATCGTTCCGGACGCGCACGTCACTGTCGAGACCAGGCGCGGTTCGGTCACCATTACGGTGTCCGGCCACGGCGGGTTCGATCTTACCGAGGAGATGGCACATGCCGTCCAGGTGAAGCAGGTTCAGGCGTAGTCATCTTCTGCTCGCCGTTGACCTTCGACGACGAAAGTCCCCGAACACCAAGGTGTTCGGGGACCTCCGTGGTGTGCAACTAGCTGGCGAGAGCTGCCTTGAGCGCCTTCGCCGCCGCTGCGGGGTCCTCGGCGCTGTAGATGGCGCCACCGGCGACGGCGACATCGGCGCCGGCGTCACGGACGGCAGCGACGGTGTCGACCTTCACGCCACCGGCGATCGAGAACGGGACACCGGCGATCTTTCCGTCGTCGAGGAGGTTCTGAATGGAGTAGCCCGGCTGGGCCTGCTCGTCGAGACCGGCGTGGATTTCGACGAACGCGACACCGAGCTTGGAGACCTCACGGGCCCGCTCGACGCGGTTCTCGACGCCGATCAGGTCTGCGACGACCTTCTTGCCGTGCTTCAGTCCTGCCTCGACTGCACCCTTGATGGTGGCATCACCGGCGACGCCGAGGACGGTGACCAGGTCTGCGCCGGCCGAGAAGGCGATATCGGCCTCGAGGAAGCCTGCGTCAGCAGTCTTGAGGTCGGCGAAGACCTCCTTGTCCGGGTGCGCAGCCTTGATTGCGCTGATGGCAGTGAGGCCGGCGCTCTTGATCAGCGGGGTGCCGAGTTCGATGATGTCGACGTACGGCGCCACCTTGTTGGTGAGCGCCAGAGCCTCGGCGGTGGTGAGCAAATCGACCGCAACCTGCAGTTTCGTCATGTGTTTCTCCTGTCAATTGTGAATCTTGTTGGGGATCTAGCGGTGTGCCATTCAGAGGTTTTCGCGGTGTGCCGGGTCAGCCGATGTTGGCGTGGCGTTCCCACAGCCGCTCGGCGGTCTGGTCTTCGTTGCTCCACAGCGCCTGGAACAGCGCGTCGAAGGCGAGGAGCACGGACTGCTCGAACAGGCTGCCTGCGTACTGACGGGTGACGGATCCGCTGTGGTCCTGCTTGTCGGCCGCCGGCAGGACCAGAACCTCGTCCGCGCGTTGGGCGAGCGGCGATTCCGAGGCCGTGGTGACGGCGAGCACCGAGGCCCCCACCTTCCTTGCGGTGTCGGCCGCGCCGACCACCGAGGCGGTGGTACCCGAACCCGACACGGCGATTAGCAGATCTCCTGCGCCGATCGCGGGGGCGGTGACCTCGCCGGCTACGTGGACGCGGAGACCGAGGTGCATCAGCCGCATCGCAGCCATCTGGGTGGCCAGGCCGCTGCGTCCGTTGCCGATCACGAACACCGCCCGGGCATTGGTGATGAGCGAGCCGGCGCGGTCCCACTGTTCTGCGGCAACGGAATTGAGCAGCCGCTCGTTCTCGTCGAGCACGATGCGGCGCCCGTCGCTGAATCGGGTGTCTGTTTTCAGGACTGTGACGGTCATGGTCCTCCTCGGTGTTGGCCGGCTGTGTTCTGTCCAAGAATGCCGATCCCGGGACGCGCCGACACCCGGCCGCACGGCGAGTCCTCGCTGGCCGGTTGGCTAGTGCCGTCCGCGGCAATACTCTGAATGGGTGATAAGCGTCGAGGATTCCGTTCGGGTGCAGGTCGTCCGCTGGATGGAGATGCGAAAGGTGATCACCGGACCGCTCCCGGAGATCGCGGTCCGCCTGTCCCAGTTCCTTGGTCACACGTCGCACGACGCCTTGGTGATCTTCACGCGTGAATGCACGGGGCGCCCACGCAAAGTGGCCGGAAACCGCGAAATCGTCGACCGGGTCACCATCGATGAGCTCGACGAGATCAAACGATCCGTCGATCCCGGAGGCGTCCGCGACGATCTAGCCGTGCTGGCCGGTTCTCGTCGCCGAATCTGGGCTGTGCGCGACGACTCCTGCGACACCCTGCTCATCCTGGTTCCGCGACCGTCCCAGACAGCCGCCCCCGACCTTGACGAGGTCGCGGCAGTCTTCGGGATTGTCGCGACCTCCATCCAGCATCAGGTCGCGCAGGCCAGCCCCGACTATCTCGCCGAGTCACGGGCCGCGTCGAGTGAACGCGCCCGCACCATCGTCGAATTGACCGAGGCGCACGAGGCGACCCTGTCGTCCATCCTCGGAACACTGCGCTCCAACGACCTCGACGATCGCCGCGCGCGCATCACCGCCAGCGAGACGGCATCGGCCGCATTGATCGCACTTCGGTCCGCGGGCGCCGCTGATCGCGCCCTGTCGGAGGAAGCGGTCACGACCGCATTCGCCAGGCTGCAAGGCGAGTTGCGCCCCCTGTTGCGGCATCGGGACATAAAAGTCGACTATGTCGATCCCCCGGCCGATGGGCGTCCGCTTCCCGGTGAGGTGGCGCACGCGGCACGGGCGATGGTGCGCGCCATCGTGCTGGCGTTCGACGCTCAACCGGAGCTGACCCGAATGCGGATCGCTTGGGACTGCGGGGGTGACAACGTCCTGATCGAGATCCGTGACCGCGGGCCCGGCACCATCGACTGCAACGCCCTGAGACTCCAACTGTCCGGACGCCTTCGCACCTTGCGCGGCCAGATGGACGTCGAATCGATTCCTGGATGGGGAAGCAAGGTGCTGCTCACCATCCCTCTCGACCCACCCGCGGCTCGTCCGGACGAGCACCTTCTGTCCGCCCTGAATCCCCGCGAGCTCGAAGTCCTCGCGCATCTCGCGGTCGGCAAACGCAATGCCGCCATCGCCGATGAGCTCGGGATCAGTCAGAGCACGATCAAGTTTCACGTCGCCAGCCTGTTGAGGAAACTCGACGTCGCCAACCGTGGGGAGGCGGCCGCGATGGGAATACGGGCCGGAATCGTTGCCAGCGAGGCACATTCGGCGCCCGGCCAGGACTAGACGCCACAATCTGGGTTCTCCGCAGGGACGGCGAGGTCGACGCCACGCGCGAGTAGAAGCCCAACACGCGGGTGGGTGACTTCTCTCGAAGGAGCGTGTCGTTCGCCGTTGGGTGCTGGTTTGGAGGGGTTGTCGGTAACACTTGGCGATATGACGGAGCACCTGCAGTGGCTTGAGTTGGTGTATCCGGCCCCCTGGGAGCCGTCGCGTCTGAGCCCGCCGCGGCGCACGGATCACTGATGACAGAACTCTGGGGCGCACTCATCGCGGTCGCGATCGGCCTCGTCATCGTGTGGATTGCCTTGCTGATCGCACTGGCCGTGATCCGGCCAGAGGACCTCAGCGTCACCGATGCACTGCGGCTGCTGCCCGACACGGTGGTCCTGCTGCGGCGCCTGGCCGCCGATCCGCAGCTAGCTCGCGGTGTCCGGGTCCGTCTGCTCCTGTTGCTGGCCTACCTGATCCTGCCGATCGACCTCGTACCGGACTTCATCCCCGTTCTCGGCTACGCGGACGACGCCATCATCGTTGCCGCCGCGCTGCGCTCAGTCGTCCGACGCGCTGGGCCCGGCGCCATCGACAAGCACTGGCCCGGCACCCCAGAAGCACTCCATGCCGTCCGACGCCTCGCTGGCATCCCTAGTCCACCAGACACCTGAAACACGCACCGGGACAAGGTCATACACAGACAGCAGAGCCAGACGCACGAGTACACGCCTACCAAGGCTAGTGGCCGGACACCTCTAGATCGGGAGCTCGACCAGCACTGTGGTGCCGCGGCCCGGGGAGGACTCCACCCGCAGGGATGCCTCGATCATGGCGCAGCGTTCGGCTATCGAACTCAAGCCGAAGTGCTGAGCCCCATCGGCGTCCACCGCGCGTGCCGTCGGGTGTTCCGTTGCGTCGAAACCCTTCCCGTCGTCGGCGCAGCCGAGAACGATCGAGTCACCGACGCCGCGCAGCGACAACACGATCCGATCAGCGTCGGCGTGCTTGACCGCGTTGGCCAGGGCCTCCTGGGTGATCCGGTACAGCGCCGCGGCGGCATGATCGGGAATGTCATCAACCGCAGCGGCCGGGTCCACGACGAGTTCGATGGACGGGCCGCCGTGACGACGGGCCATCAGGACGAGTGACTCAATCGCGGCAGTCAGGCCGAGATCGTCGAGCACGAGACTATGCAGTCCCGTGATGGCCGCCCTCGTCTGGTTGTAGGCCAGGTCGCCCAGTTTGCGTGCGTTCAGCAGTTCCGCGCGCGCGCAATCCAGCTCGCGGAGAAGCATCGAGTCCTCCGATGCCTCCTGCGCCGCCGAGATCGTGAGGTCCGCCGCCGAGAGGTGGAACGACATGGATGCGAGCGCGGTGGTGACGCCGTCGTGCAGCTCGAAGGCGATTCTGCGCCGCTCCGCTTCCTGCGCCGCAATCGCCGCCTTGATGAGCCGGTCCCTCTCGGTGCGCTGTCTGTTGACCGTGCGCCACAGCTGCTCCGCGTCCAGCCGCAACCCGAGGATCGCGGCGTACGGTTCCGCGGTGTCGAGGTCGACCTGGCCGAACGGAAGGCGCGGATCGCGGTGAGCGGCAAGGACACCAACGACATCGCCCTCCAGCCCCGGGAGCGGGATGCACATCCTGGCCACGGTCTGCTGTCGCTCGAGCTGAAGCAGCTGACGGTGCAGCACATTGCGGGGTGAGTCGGCCTCGATCAGCGCCGGTTTGCCTGTGCGAGCAACCAATCCGGTGACCCCGAAGCCGACCTGCAGCGTCAGGGAGTCGGCAGAAGGGTGGGCGGGCCAGATGTCGACGACGTTGAGGTCCTGACCGTTGACCGCGTACACCAGGACACCGTCGGCGCCGAGCAGGCGGGCCAGGTCCGTCGCGGTGGGGGCCGCCGCAGCAGGTCTCAACGAAACAGCCCTTCACGTAACGCGACGGCGACGGCGCCGCTCCGGTCGGAGACCCCCAACTTCCGGTAGAGCGCGCGGATATGGGTCTTCACCGTGTCCTCGCTGACCACCAGCTTGCTCGCGACCGCCTTGTTCGAGTGCCCCGAAACCAGCAACTCCAGTACCTCCGACTCGCGCTGGGTGAGGCCGAGGTGTGCACCGGACCAGAACTCACCAGCGCTCAGGCGTGCAGCGGAGAGCGCCACTCGACCGGCCAGCGCATGGTCGATGACGGTCTCGCCCTGGCAGACCCGACGCAAGTGCCCGACCAGCTCCTGTCCGTCGATGCGCTTGAGGATGTAACCGGAAGCACCGACCCGCAGCGCCTGGAGGAGGTAGTGCTCGTCGTCGTACACCGTCAGAAGGACGACTTTGGTGTCCGGATGCTGCGTCGTGATGTGAAGGCAAAGGTCCAGGCCGCTCCCCTCTCCGATGCGCACATCGCACAGGACGACGTCGGGCCGCAGCTCGCCCACCAACCGGAACGCCGTCGCCCCCGTTGTCGCCTGTCCGACGATCAAGACCTCCTCGGGGAAGTGGCCGAGCATGGCATCGAGCCCATGCAAGACCATCTCGTGATCGTCGACGAGCACGACACGCAGCGGGGTCGGAGGCGAATCCGGCATGCTGCCAACCCTACGGCGGTCAGCATCGTGATCCGAGTGAACCGAGCGGGAGATATCACCCGCTACCCCACCCACAGGGGTGATTGCGCCACACAGGCGTGACGCGGTCGGATGGACACAACCCGACCAGAAAGGCCGCTACGCCATGACCGATTCCAGTGTCAATCAGCCCCTCATCGTGCCGTCGGTGTTACCGGCCGACTTCGCCCGCATCGGTGACGAGGTGGTCGAACTGTGCGAGGCGGGCGTGGACCGGATCCAGTGGGACGTCATGGACGGCGTGTTCGTTCCCAACCTCACCTTCGGCCCTGACGTCATCGCGGCGGCGCGCCCGCACAGCAGTGTCGGATTCGAGGCCCATCTCATGGTCGTGAACCCCGACGAGCTCCTGGGGCGTTACGTCGACGCGGGTTGCGAGCTGGTCATCGTGCATGCCGAAGCCTGTACCCACCTCCATCGCACGCTTGCGCACATCCGCGACCTCGGCGCGCGCAGCGGCGTCGCGCTGAACCCGCACACTCCTGCCGAGGTCGTCCAGCATGTCCTGTCCGAGACCGACCTCATCCTCGCGATGACCGTGAACCCGGGATTCGGCGGTCAGGCCTACATCCCGTCCGTGGAGGCGAAGATCACGCGCCTGCGAACGATGATCGACGAATCCGGCCTGCCCATCGAACTAGAGGTGGACGGCGGCATCACCGACAAAACCATCGCAGGCGCGTCAAGCGCAGGCGCCGATGTCTTCATCTCCGGCTCCTGGATGTACGCCTATCCGGACGGCAAGGCGGCGGCCGTCAAACAGCTGCGAACCACGGCGCTGGAGAGCGCACCACGCGCAGAAGCAGTCTTCTAACCGACGACCTCCTGGCAACCATGCCGGTCGGCCCACGCTGACCGGGCGTCGGTGAAACATGTTGCAGGCCGCCAGTTCCGGGGATGCCTGTGGGGCCCGCTCCGATGGCCTAGTGGTCCGTCTGCGACTTGATCTGGCGGAGGGTGTCGCGTCCACGTTGGACTTTGGCGATGATGTCGTCGGCGGTGGCCTTCCATTCGAAGGGCTTGGGATCGCGGTTCCAATACTCGGCCCAGTGGTGATCGCCGCGGTGAGATCGGCGACACTGCTGAAGGCTCCGCGGCGCAGGCGTTTGTGGGTGAGTACCTTGAAACCAGCGTTCGATGAGGTTCAGCCAGGAACTCGAGGTCGGCGTGAAGTGCATGTTCCAGCGGCGACGGTCCTTGTGCGCCAACCATTTCGCGATCGCTGACGTGCAGTGCGCTGACAGGTTGTCCAGGATGACATGCACGTCCTGGTCGCGAGAAACCGCGGCGTCGATCTGTTTGAAGAACCGCAACAGTCGGCGCCGGTATGGCCCTTACGCAGATCGGTCAGGACCTCGCCGGCGGCAACGGTCATCGCGGCGAACAGATCTATCGTGCCGAGGCGCTTGTAATCGTGGGTCATCGTCCCCGCCCGGCCCAACGACTGACAACGGGTCTTCTCGGTGCGGACTCATGGTGATGGCCCCATGCGTTTCACCCCAGGCCGCGAATCTGATGGCCAGTGAAGGGGTTTGACCTTCGGGCAAGGGCGATCAGGCCTCGGCCAGTGGAGGCGCGACGCCGGTCTTCTCGAACTCGGATATGATGTCGATGCGGCGCTGGTGGCGTTCTTCGTTCGACCACTGCGCGGCGAGGAACGCGTCCACGATCGCGAGGGGCTCCTCGAGGGAGTGCATGCGACCGCCGAGCCCGATCAGCTGAGCGTTGTTGTGCTCGCGGGCCAGTTGCGCAGTCTCGACGTTCCACGCCAAGGCACATCGCGCACCCTGCACCTTGTTCGCGGCGATCTGCTCACCGTTGCCGCTGCCGCCTAGGACGCTGCTGATGTAGTGGCCTTGGGGGTGGTGTCGACGGCGTCTGAGTTCTGATCCGTGACGGCGTTTGAAACTTGCTCCCTGGGTGGTGGCTGGTGTCGGGGTCAGGCGATGGCCCAGCCCGTGGGTCCGTGGTGCAGGCCTAAGGTGGCCAGTCGGGCGAGGTTGATGGCGCTGGCGCGGGTGAGAATGTCGGTCAGGATGCGTTTCTGGCCGCGGCAGCGGGCTTTGCGGCCGCCCCAGGGACGGCGGGTGAAGTGGCTGATCTTGCGTTCCACGACAGGACGATGTTGCCGGTAGTCCTGCTGCCAGGCCAGGCCTTCCTGGCGGGCCTTGGCGTGCTGCAGGGCGGCTTCATGGGGATGGATGCTGATCACCCGTCCCCGAACGGCTTTCGTGCATTCCGCCCGCAACGGGCAGGGCTTGCACAGTGCACCGAAGCGGGCCGACCGGTGACGCGCGCCCCTGCCGATGGTCACGCTGTGGTGAGCCGGGCAGGTGACAGTGCCGGCGGCCAGGTCGATCGTGAACTGATCTTTGGAATAGCCGTTCGGGTTGCGCACCGGGGGCACTTTGGTGCGCATGTCGTGGCCCCGCGCCGTCTGCCCGTCCAGGGTGGCTCCATCGGCGTAGGCCGAATCCCCATACACCTCAAAGCCGTTCAACCCCGAACCATCCGCTGAAGCGCCCTCGTCGCCCTCGTCGTCGTCGCCGACGTCGGGGTCATCGGCATCGGCATCGGCATCGGCATCGGCGGCAGGCTCGCCGGTGCCGGGTTGGTCCAGCAGCTCGTCGATGACCTGGCGATCGGGGGTGTTGGCGGGGGTCACCGCCACGCCGGTGATCAGCTCGTCGTCGGGGTCGACCCCCAGGTGGGTCTTGTACCCGTCGAAGGTCCGTGCCCGTGACTTGTGGCCGTGGCGGGCCTCGGCGTCGACGATGGAGATCAGCCGATCGCGGGCCACTCTGCGGGCGATGCGAAAGATCCCGTCCTCGCCCGCCTCGACGTCTTGGCCGGCCACCAACCCCAGCAGCTCAGCAGCCTCAGCCAGCGGCCCGTCCACCTCATGACCGTCCAGGACCGCCAGCACGGCTTGGGCGTCGCGGACCAACGCATCCACCAGCGCTTCCCGGGCTTGGGGGTCGTCCCAGTCGCACGGCGGTTTGCCCACTGTGGCGTAGTCATCGTCGCGGGTCAGCGCCGCGCGCACTCCGGACACCAACCCCGGGTCGGCTCGATCCGCCGCGGTGAGCACTTTGCGGATCGCTGCCCGCAGCTGGATGACCGTGTCCTGGGTGGCCACCGCATCAAACAATGGCGTGGAATCAAGGACTCGCCGCCGCCCCCGCAACAACCCGGCCGCCCGCGCGGTGGTGGTGACGTCGTCGAACAACCGCCGCGGCCGATCCGAGGCGCGCAACCGGTTGCGCATCCCGACCAGCACCGTGGGATGAAACGCCCCCGCGCCCACTGCCAAACCGGCGGCAGCCTTCCACCGCAGGTCAAACGCCAGTCGGTCGCAGGCCTCCCGATCCGAGAGCCCCTCGTAGGCCTGCAACAGCATCACCGTAGCGACCACCCGTGCCGGCACCGTCGGGCGTCCCAACGCCGACCGTTTGAACAAATCGGCGAAATACTCATCACCGAACAGCACAGCGCCGTGCTCAGCCAACAACCGATGAATACTGCCCTCGGGCAGCTGATCGTCGACCAACAACATCACGTCATCGAAGCCGACCTGCCGATCCTCACATCCCAAAGCCACACAACGATTTTCGCGGACCACCCGCACCAAACCAGACCAGCCACGCCGAAACCCGCGCTACTAAATCAGCACCTTCCTAGG
>WNFK01179501.1_pt2 | contig 16252 bp, 12 predicted proteins | sample 5400281 | NCBI WGS metagenome assembly WNFK01 (sample SAMN13153350, study PRJNA577476) | soil metagenome | isolation source: 20 cm soil on Douglas fir-dominated hillslope | place: USA:California | collected 2013-09-17 | reverse complement strand
GACCAGTCGGGCTCGCGCTCGAGGATTCGCGCGATCAGATCGGACACGGTCTCGCCGGCAAAGGCCGGACACCCGGTGAAGCACTCGAAGAGCACGCAGCCGAACGACCACACGTCGCTTCGCCGATCCACCGGCTTGCCGCGCGCCTGCTCAGGGCTCATGTAGGCCGCGGTACCGAGAATCACTCCGGCCGCCGTGGCGTCCGGGTGTCCCGAGACCGTCGGCGAGTCGGAGAGCGAGGCGCCGCTCGCCGGTACCGCATCGCTCTTCGCGAGCCCGAAGTCGAGCACCTTCGCCGTCCCGGCCGGATTGATCATGACGTTGCCCGGCTTGAGATCGCGATGGACGACGCCGCGCTCGTGGGCGGCCTCGATCGCGCCCGCGATCTGGATGCCCAACGCCAGCGCCTCGTTCTGCGGCAGCGCCCCGCGCGCCAAGCGCGCTGCGAGCGTCTCGCCTTCGACAAGCTCGAGGACTAAGTGAGGCGCGCCGTCGGCCTCCTCGAGCCCGTAGATCGCCGCGATGTTCGGGTGATTCAGGGAAGCGAGCGTCTGAGCCTCGCGACGGAACCGGGACAGCCGCGCCGGGTCGGCGGCGAACGCGGGGGGCAGCGCCTTGATCGCGACATCCCGCCCCAGCCGCTTGTCGCGCGCGCGGTAGACCTCGCCCATGGCTCCCCCGCCGAGAGGTCCGACGATTTCGTACGGTCCGAGCCGGGTGTCGGGGGGTAGCGCCATGGACTCAACTCTAGCCGGGGCGAGCCTCCCTCGTCACCAGCTTTGCCGCGACGAGCTCTTTTCTAAGAAAGGTCACCGTCCGTTCCCACGCCAATTTCGCCGCCGCTTCGTTGTATGCGTCGGACCGGTCCGGTTCGAAGAACCAGTGCCCAGTGCCCGCGTATGTATGAAAGGTGACCGGGCGACCGGCCGCCCGCAAAGCGTCCTCCAGGCTCTTGACCTCGGATGCTGGTTCATAATCGTCGGTTTCCCCGAAGTGGCCGAGATAGGCTGCCTTCGATCCTTTGTAGTCTCCACCTCCGGTGCCATAGAAGACCACGACGGCCCGCACGCGATCCGGATCCTCCGTCGAGAGACCCAGCGCAAAGTAGACCCCGAGGGAAAAACCAATCACTCCGAGGTCTGGACCCGTAAGGTCGGCGTGCTCGCTCAAGAAGCTGACGGCCTCGGCGATGTCGGACTTGGCCTGGGTCTCGTTGAGCTCCTTGCTGCGAGTCTTGGCGTCCTCGATCGTGGCTGCAATCTTGCCGTGATACAAATCGGGCGCAAAGGCCACGAAACCCTCCGCGGCCAGCCGCCGGCAAAGCGCTTTGATGGTCTCATTCAGTCCCCACCAGGCATGCAGGACCAACAGGCCCGGACCCTTGCCCGTGGAGGGGGTGGCGAGAAACCCTTGTGGCTGCCGATTCGGCATTGGCTCTCCTCCGTTTCCTCTAGGCTACCCCCCGCGACATGCCTGGGGGCCTCCTCGAGCATACCCGAAGGCGTTTAAGATCCCTCTGGGAGAAAACTTCGCTGGAGTTTATGCATGCTGGCTCACAGCACCCCCGCGCGAATCGACGATCGTTGGGCCGACGGACCCGCGCCCGATGCGGACGAACTCGCACAGCTCGTCTACCTCTCGAACCTCATCGGGCGCGAACCCCGCCTTGTGCAGCCCGGCGGAGGTAACACGTCGATCAAGGTCGGGGATTCGTTGCTCGTCAAGGGAAGCGGCACCGACCTTCGCACCGTCGATGGCGAGGGGTTCACACGCCTATCGCTTTCGACCCTGACTGCGCTGCGGACCGCCGAGAGGATGCTCGACGTCGACATGATGCGGTTCATGGCACGCGCCATGTTGACGGATGGACCCGCCCCGAGCGTCGAGACCCCGCTCCACTCACTCCTCCCCCATCGAGTCATCGCGCACACCCACGACGTCGCGACCATGAGCCTCACCAACGTGAGCGACGCGGTGGCGGAGCGCCTCGTCGCCGAGCTGTTCGCTGGAGAAATTGTGTACGTGTCGTACGTGCGCCCGGGGTTCCCGCTGGCACGGGCGGTCAGCGGCATTGTGGATCGGTTGCCGCGCGGGGCAATCGGGCTGGCACTAGCGCATCACGGCCTGGTGGTGTGGGGGGAGAATCCGCGAGAGTGCTACACGCGATTGTTGCGCACCGTGAATGCGATCGAGGACTACCTGGCCGCGAAGCGTCGCAGCCGGGCGGTGCCGGGAGCTGTGCCGGCCCCGATCCCACCAGCAGATGTTCGCCGGCGCGTTGCCGAGCTCGTGCTGCCCGTCGTTCGCGGCGTGCTTGGCTCGAAGAATCGCGTGATCCTGCATTTCGATGACGCGGACGATGTCCTGACCGCGCTCGCGAATCAGCGCCTGCCTGCACTCGTCCGGCGCGGGATGGCGACGCCCGAGCATATCCTGCGTGCAGGGCCTCTTCCAACGTGGCTAGACCTCGATCCATCCGCACCGGCCGGCGAAATGGCCGCGGCGGTCCGCTCTCAGCTCGGGGGGCAGCGCAAGGAATACGAGGACTATCACGCGCGACACGACTCTCAGGGCAACCCTCCGCTGGACGATTGGGCAAAGGTCGTGCTTGCCCCAGGGCTCGGCATGATCACCGCGTCCCGGGATAAACGGGGCGCCGTCACGGCCAATCTGTGCTATCGGGCCGTGCTCGAGACGATCGCGAACGCGGAGGCGATCGACGCGTTCCAGTTCCTTTCCGAGGTGGACGTATTCGAGTTCGAGCATTGGCCGCTCGAGCGGCGCAAGGTCGACGAGCAGGACGAGAAAGAGAGAGCGTCCTTGCTACTCCCCCGCCACGTCGCGGTCGTGATCGGCGCCGGGAGCGGTATCGGGAGGGCGGCCGCTCGGCGCTTCGCGGAGGAAGGCGCGCACGTCGTGGTGGCTGATCTCGACCGCTCGTCCGCGGATGCGGTTGCGGCTGAGATCAGAGCAGCATACCCAGCCCGCGCCATTGGCGTCGAACTGGACGTTCGCGACGATGAGAGTCTCGCACGCTTGATTCGGCAGACGGTGTTCGAGTTCGGCGGTCTCGATTGTCTGTTCTACACGGCCGGCCAGGCACCCCGATTCGCGGGCATGACTGAGATTCGGCGCGAAGATCTCCAGCATCAGCTCGATGTCCACTATATTGGTGCCGTTCTGGCAATAGGCGGCGCGGCGTCCGTCATGCGATGCCAGCAATTGGGTGGTTCGATCGTCGCGTCGGTGTCAAAGGCAGCGATGGTCCCGGGGCGGGATGCCGCCGCGTATGGTGGGAGCAAGGCGGCGCTTCTGCAGGCAATGCGGGTAGCCGCCGTCGAGCTGGGCAACGACGGCATTCGAGTCAACGCCATCAACGCCGACCAGATTGAAACGCCGCTCTTCCTACGTTTTGTCAAGGAACGCGCCGCCATGCGGGGCGTCTCCATCGAGAATCAATTGGAGGCGTACCGCAGGCGGAACGTCATGGGCGTATCGCTCATACCGGCGGAGACCGTGGCAGACCTCGCCGCGCTGCTGGCGAGTGCGCGATTCCGCTATACCACCGGAGACATCATAACCATCGACGGCGGTCTCCCAGAGGCATTTCCGCGCTGACCCTCGGCATGTCCCCCAGAGCCACGTTCATGGGTTAGCAGAGGGCTAGTCCCGAACGTAGACTTTGTAGCTGTAATCGATCTCGGTCTTTGCTCGGGACTTGATGGGGAGTTCCCAGGTGAGCAGCGACTTCGGGTTCACCTTCTTCAATCCCCTCGCGGTCTGCTCCACTTTCGCGGCGGGCACGGTCTTCACGACCTCGCCGGACAGGCTCTTGGTGATCGTCAGCGTGATGTTCTTGTCCTTGAAGTTGGTGGCCTTGAGCTTGCCTCGCACTTCGACCAAATCGTAGCTGTACCCATAGAAGTTGGCCGCGTTCCGTGTGCGCGTCACCTCGTACTCGGCCTGCTCCGCGCTCACGTCGACGGCCTTGGTGATCCTCACCGTGGTCTTGCCGCCGGGGCTCGTATAGTTGATCAGGTCCTGCCCCAGGATCTTGCCACCCTGCATCGTTAGCGCCGGTGCTGTGGTCCACGGAACCGTGCTCGTATTCGTCAGGCGGATGCTGTGCCACACATCCTCGACCTTCTCGGATCCTCCCTCATCGCGATTGCGATACTGCTCCTGCTCGTCGAGCGCATCACCGATCTTCCACTCGTACAGATGCTCGTACGGCACCTCCGTCGTGAACAGAGGGTAGTAGCCGCGTTCACCCTTCTTGAGCGTCACGTTTCGCTGATCGTAAAAGAACAGCTCCTCGCGCGTCTGCCCCTCCTGGGGACCGGTTGCATATGCGGGGAACATCTCCTCCCGACCGCTCCGCATGTTGTCCATTACGGCCTGCTGCACGACGACGCTTCCTCTCCCTTGATAATCGGCGCCCTGGGCAGGGTTCGAGAGGTTGCTGAGGAAGGCCGCCAGGTTGCCACGCATCGCCATCGGATCGGTCACGTCGGCGAATTTTAGATTTGGAAAGCCGGTGACGAGGCTCACCGACACGTTGTCGAGATCCTCGATCTCGTCGATGATCTCGGCCTTCGTGGTGACCCGCGCCTTCTTGGGGTCGGTGATTTCGATGGCGCAGCTCGGCGCCCATGTGATGCCCTTGGCCAAGTACTGGACCACCACCCTGCCCTTCCCTCCGGGGTTCGTGCCGCTCAAGCGCAACGTCACGGTGCGCTTCCTCCGCTCGATGGTCGTCTTGAGCGGACCCTCCGCGCTGGAAAGCTGCTGAACGGTGTTCTTGTTCACCGCCACGGTCTTGCCCGAGGTCTGGAGCAGGACGAGCGAAGAGGCCTCGGCGGGCGGCCCATAGGGAGCATATGGGTATTGGGTAGGATCGGGCGCGGAGGGGCTTACGACTCGGTTCGCCGGGGCGGAGACGATTTTCGCTCGCACCGTCTCCTTCTCGCTGAGGCGCACGTCCACGGTCTGGCCGACATTGGCATCGATCATTTCCGCCACGCTGATCGCTGGCAGGCGCTCGACGGTCTCGGTCTCGAGCGCGACCACGTCCTTCACGGTCGCCTCATCGTTCGCTGGATAGACCCAAAACGTCCCGTGTGCGGGCGCTGGCAAGTCTTCGATTACAAAGGAAGTCTGACCCCTCGGGAAATCCACTTCCCGGGCGACAAATCCGAGCCCGTTCTTAAAGAGTGAGACCGATACGAGCCTCGTCTTCAGCGCGGGAGAGGTGGCTTCGATGGCTCCTGCTGAGCCGGTCGATGCCAGCTCCCAGGTCCAGCAGAACAACATCGAAGCGATGGCTGCGGCCCGCATCTGCAAAAGCATGGACGGGATCTTGCAAGACCTTCTCGTCATCAACCCCTCCGGAGGGAATCCTTCCTGGTTCCCCTGCAATATCGGCCTCTCCTCCAATATCTTGCGTCTGGAGGGTACCCTTCAGGAGCCTGCTCAATTTTCTTTGTGTTCGAAACGGCGAATTTTCCGATAACTCAGGGGCAGGCAAGACGGTGGGGTTAGGACCGCTCCCGCGATCTCAGGCTTCGGAGGTGTACGTGACCGGGACTAGTGGATACACGTCGGATCATTCACGGGCGCGGATTCTGGTGGTCGAGGACGAGGAAGCGCTGGCGAGGCTCGTCAAAGGCCACCTGGAACGGGCGGGCCATGACGTTCACGTGGAGAATGCGGGGAAACCTGCCCTGGCGTTCGCCGCCGAGCAGAGGACGGATCTAGTCGTCCTGGACCTCATGCTGCCGGACATGAGCGGCTACGACGTGTGTGTCGAGCTGCGGCGTCTCTATCACCCGTGGATTCTGCCGGTGGTCATGCTCACCGCTCTGAACCAGCCGAAACACCAGCTCCTCGGGTTCAGCCACGGCGCCGAGGCCTACCTTACGAAACCGGTCCAAACGATCGAGCTTCTGGGCACGGTCGCTGTAATGCTTCAGCGGGCGTCCGAGCGCCGGGCGTAGGCACGCTGCCGGCATCGGTCGCACCCCAAGACTGAAGCGCCCGGAATCAGTCCCTCTGACGTTCGAGAAGTGCCACCCGCTGCTTCCCGGGGTAGGGCTGGCGCGGTCCCTTGATCATGGCCCATAGGATCCGGTTGAACAGATCCTCGTCCCCGGGATCCTCGCGGGCCAGGTTCAGCCGTCGGGTTTCGCGGGCGGCCGCGGTCTGGGCCGGATTGCGCTCGTCGAGCGGGACGCTGGGAACAATCGCGGCGTACGGGCTCAGGTCCGGCTTGGGTGAGTAGATCTCCCTTAGGGGCCGCCCAAAGTGATCGAACTGCGACAGGGACTCAAGCTTCAGGATGTCCGCGATCGTCGCCACTACGTCGCTCGTGTTCGCGAAGCGATGGACCACGCCCGGCCCGTTGTAGGCGGACACGACGAGGAGGGGTGATCGATGCGAGTCGACGTGGTCGGGACCGTCCTGCGCGTCGTCCTCGACCACGAACACGATGGTGTTCTTCCAGAACGGCGAGCGGGAGAGCGCCTCGATGACACGCCCCAACGCTAGGTCGTTGTCCGCGACGTACGCGCGCGGGGTCGGCGCCCCGGCCTTCCCGCCCGCCGTATGGTCGTTCGGCAGTCTCAGGAAGGTGAGCGCCGGCATTCTTCCCGCCGCCACGAAGCCGCGAAACTCCTCGAGCCACGCGTCGACGCGCTTCTGATCGGTCGTATCGAGATCCCAGCCGGGGAAGGCGGGCGCGGTGTTCGCCGCGAGAAGCGGCTTGGTGGCGGTCCACCGCCCGGAGTGATCCCGGAGCGTGAACTCGCCATAATTCCGCATCGTGACCCCCGCGCGGGCGGCAGCGTCCCACAAATAGCCGGTCCCCGTCTCGTTGACGTCGTCCTCCGGGATCGTGTCTCGATTCTCTCCCTCGAAGTCATACGACCGGCCGCGGTCGGAGTAGAGGCTGGGGATGGTCTTCTCGACGTAGTCCGGCGCGTATGCGGCGGTCGTCCAATCATGACCGTCGCCGCTCACCTCGGCGTTCACGAAGAACCGGTCGTAGAGACCGAAGCGCTCGGCGAGAGCGTGATGGTTGGGCGTCACGGCGCGTGGGAAGTACACGAGGGAAGTGTCCCCGTCCCCGGCGCTCAGATCGCCGAACAGCTGGTCGTACGTGCGGTTTTCCTTGATGACGTAGATCACGTGCTGGAACGGTGGGTACGCTGCCCGCGCCCGCGCGCGGTTCCACCCTTCGGCGCGTGCGACGCGACGTGACAGGGCGTCGAGCGCGCGTCCGGTCGGGACAGCGATTGTCGTGAGCGAGCCGGTTGTCTGCCCAAGCGTGTAAGACCTGGCGTCGGGCGCGGTCTTGACACCAGGCTGACGTCGGCGGGGATTCGGTCCGGTGCCCAGCCCCTTGCCATTCAGCACGAAGAGAGCCTGGTCCCGAAGAAGAACGGCGGTCGGGTACCACTCGACCGGTACGCGCCCGAGAAGCTTGTCACCCCCCTCTGCGCCGGGCGCGTCCGATGTCGCGCGGCCCAGCGCGAACACTGCGGTCGCGTTGTTGTCGGCTTCGGCGACATAGAGTGTCCGGCCGTCGCGGGAGAGGGCGAGGCCGTTCGGGGTGGCGCCCTCGGGCGGACCCTGGGCGGCCGCGTCGCTCAACTCCGCGATCACAGAATCGCGACCCGTCTCCACGACCGCGATCCGATCGTAGCTCGCGCGCGCGACAAAGAGGCGCGTTCCCCGCGCGTTCAGCGCCAACGCCGACGGATGGCGCCCGACGGGAATGCGTGACCCCGCAACGAGCCGGCCTTCACGGGGGTTGAATGCCGCGATCCACGAGCCACCCCATGCGGAGACGTACACGCGCCCATCCGGTCCCACGACGACTCCATATGGGTAACGACCGGTTGCGACCCGCTGAACGACACGCCCGGAGCCCAGGTCCACGACGGCCAGTGAGTCCGCAAGATTTTCCGCGACGTAAAGCCATCGGCCGTCCGGCGAGAACCCGAGGCCCGATGGATAGCGGGCCCCCTGGCCGACCGCACCCTTGGGATCGAGCCTGATGCTGTCCGCTAGGGTTGCCGAGTCGGCGTGCCACGCGTACCGATAGACTACGTCCTGATTCCCTCCGGACGCGAAAAGGGAACGCCCGTCGGGGGCGAACGCCAGACCCAGAAACGCGGCCGGCTGGACGAGCGTCTGGCGAACTTTGCGACGTATGGGATCCACAACCTGGATCCCCTGCTCACGAAGTCCGCACAGCAGAACGACGACGCGCGCGGAATCGGGACTGAACGCCATCGCGAGGGGCATCGACCCGAGCTCGATCGAGGAGCCAGCCGGGTCCAGGCTGACCCCGGTGGGCAGGCGGCGGGTGTTTGCCTCCGGTCGCGAGCAGGCCGCGATCACAAGCGCGGCGAATAGCGGGATATGCGCGAAGCGTTGGAAGATCCGACCGGTCACGCGCGTGTCAAAGGCCATCACCATGGGTCGGGATTCTAGCGGCCGGATCCATGCAAGTCACCAATTGTGAGGCACGGAGATTCGAGGGGCGGTGTGTCCCATCTCGGCCGCCCTAGCCTCCCCCGGTACAATTCAGGTGGCCAGGGCCTGGAACGAATACCGTCGGCGACCCCTTCATCGCGCCTCACCCCAAGTCTCTCCTAGCTTTGAGGTTCTGCCAGCTTCGAGCGACCCATGGAAGGGAGGAAGCCATGAGAAACCGTTGGGAAGGCGCGGCCGATCTCGATGAGCCCGCCACAATAACCGAGCGACAATTGCGTTCGCTCCGGCGCGGCGCGAGAGCCGGCGTGCTGGCGATTCTGTTGGCGCTCGTGGCCACGGTCGCGGCAGGATGGAGCGTGCTGATGGGTCCGGATGCCCTCGCAGGCATTGAGGGAGTTCAGGATGTGAAGCACAAGGTCCTTGCGGCGATCGGTCAGCCGGCCCCTGCGGAAAACGAGCGAGTTCCGGCCCCGGCCACCAACAGTACCCCGTCGAAATCGACGGTGCAGGATTCCAGCGCCTCGCGACTCAGCGCGTCGAACGGCCGTTGAACCATAGGCAGGGCCCCGGCTTCCAAGCTGGGGCCCTCATTCCTTTCCACACGGCGCGAGCTGCGCGCGGGGACCGGCCCGTACCTAGTACTTGACGCTGCACCCGTACGGCTGGGTCGCGGCGGTCTCTACCTTCTTCCCGGACATGGCCGCGTCCACTGCCGCGACAAGGTAGTTATGCGCGGTGGCGATGTCGGCCTGCTTGGTCGAGGGCTTGTCGTCGATCGCACCGTTGTAGATCACCCTTCCCTGTTGATCGATCACGAACATGTGGGGAGTCGTCTTGGCGCCGTATGCTTTCCCCACCACTCCTTTCGGGTCGAGCAGGAAACGGCTTGGTGCCGCGCCCTTCTCCTTTTCGAGGGCGTTGGCTTCCGATCCGGTCACGTATCCTTGCTTGCCCGGCGCGGAGGAACAAACCGAGAGCCAGACAACGCCCTTCTCGGTGTACTCCTTCTGTAGCTTTTGCATGTGGCCGCTGCCGTAATGCTTGCCCACGAACGGGCACTGAAAGTTCACCCACTCCAAGACGACGAGCTTTCCTTTGAACGCGTCGAGTCGGACCTTCTCGCCATTGGAGTCACGCAATTCGATCGGTGGAGCTGCCTTTCCGACAATTGCGGTTGCGTGCGCCGGGGCATTCGAGCCTAAGAGCAGCAGAAAAGCGAATGCGGCTATTCGAGTCACGGTCTCTCCCCATCGGGTTGAAGTGAACTGGGATGGTGCCTCTGACATCACTGTATCCCCGGGTCGCCGCTTCTAGTTCCTCGTTGGGGGATCCCCCCGGCCGCGACGGGCCCGCGCCGCGCCACGCAGAACGAGCGCCAAACCAAGCCCCACAACGCCAAGCGCCGCAGTGTAAGCCACCGCCGGCAGGGACGACCGCGTCGATTGCTCCCTCGCAGGCGCGGGGTCCCCCGGGCTCACCGCAACGTCCACCTTGACGGCGGTCCGTGCTCGCGTGCCCGCGCGATTCTCCACGACCAAGACGCCGGTCAGACGCTCGGGCCGCCCCGACGCGTTCGGAGCGGGCGTCGCCGTGACTCGATAGCCGTCACCGGTGCGCTCGAAGCCTTGAGGCGACGCATACTCCACGAGGAGCGGCTGGTCGACGAAGAGGTACGCCCCTCGCGGCGACATGCGGGTTGCCGCGCGGAATGCGAGAGAAACCGCCCGCGGCCCCGCCTCCGCGGACAAAGACCACCCGGCGGGCGGCTGAGGCATTCGAGATCGCGTTTCCAGGAAGGCCGGCGGGTCCGGGCTGGCTGCCGGCGGTTCCGACCGCACCGGGAGAGTGAGGTCCAGGACCGCCGAGCCGGGAAGACAGGCTTCCTTGCACTCGAGCCATTCGAAAGAGCCCCTGATCCTGACCGAGGCCGCGGGGATCCGATCGGGCGGCCGGATCTCGATCGGGATCAGTACCTCGTCGCTGTAGCCATAGCTCATCAAGGATCCCGTCGGAATTCGCTCGGGCGCGGGCCACTCGATTCCTCCTGCCGAAAACCCGCCCGGTAGCTTCCACTCGATTCGGAGCGGCAGCCCGGCGTCGCCCGGATTCTTCCAATAGGTATGCCAGCCCTTGCGCATCCGCATGCGAAGGCCGACGTAGAACGGGCGGCCGGCCTGCACCGATGCCCTCTCGGACACGAGGGTCACGGTGGTGTTCTGGCTCACGCCCGTCGCCGCCCCCTCCCCCGTGCCCGCGGAGGTGGCCAGGATGAGGCATGTGAGAAGGATCAGGGCTTTTTCTCGGGTTCGCAAACCGGGCAGCCCTTGTCGAACACGACCCTCCACCGGCCGTCCGGTTCGTGGCGCCAGATCGTTGTGAATGTACCGATCAGCTTGCCCTCCGGATCATGCACCGGTCCGCTGGTCAGCGCGAGAGAGCCGGAGCCGAGGACTTCCACGACCTCGGGCTCCCACGAGAAGGGCGGATCCTTGGCCTCGAAGAAGCGCTTCCAGCCTTCGACCACCGCTCCCCTCCCGCGAAGCGGGCCCTTTCCGCCGAAGAAAACCCCTTCCTCCGAGACATAACCCGAAAAGGACTTGAGGTCCCGGGTCGCCATCGTCTTGGCGAAGGCGCGCTCCGCCGCGCGAACCTCAGCGGCCAGATCGCGCTCCGCGCCTGGCGCCAAGCCGACGATGACCGCGTTGCCAAGGGCCAACAATCCAATGACAAATCTCTTCATGCCATCTCCTCCTGCAATACCCCTGTTGGAGCGCTCTCCGTGCGGGCCCGCGCCAAAACTCCGCCCACACTGAGCTGCCACAAGAATACGCCGATGTAACCGGCCACGGTGGGCCCCGCGCCGAGAACCGCCCCGGCGCCCGCGGCGAGCGCTACCATGGTCGCCACGGCTCTTGCTTTCAACCTGAGGGGCACGAGCAGTCGTGCCGCAATACCCACTAGCAACGCGCCTATTACCCCGCCGATCGCAGCGTTTGTCGGGCCCTGGATGAAGCGGTAGAGCCAAGCGCTGCCCATAATGGCAAGGCTCAACGCACCCCACGAGGCCCCGACGAGCAAGGCCACCCGCAGCCAGACGTAGCGATCGCGTCGCGCGAGTGGGACAAGGCAGAGGGCGGCGAAGACGATAGCCCACCATGGGGGATCGAGGTGGATCGCGGTACCCGCGGCAGACACGAGTCCCGCGAGAAGCGGGGGTATGAGCCAGTGTATCCGGAGCCCGATCAACCCTGTGCCCCCCTGAGGCGGCATGCAAGCCTTGGCCCGTCCATCCGGCCGGGACATTTGGCCAGCTTGCGCCCGCGAGATCTAAACCCTACCGGCAAAGCCCTGGGGACCAAAACGCAAAGTGATTCCGCGCCCGCCCACCGCGTGGGTCTGCTTGTATTTAGCCCGCCCTTACAGGGCTGAAGAAGTGCCCCGTCGCGCCGATAAGTATGATGCATCTGCGCGGCCCCGGCAGGTCCGGGGCGCCGCGCCCTCTCGTCCCTAGGACCAACGTCAACGGAGCGCGCTTCGTGAAGAAACGCCGGCTGCGCAAGACGCAGCTCATTCAACTCGCTCTTCGGGTCGCCAAGTTCCTGCTCAAGAGCCAGCTCCTGACGCTCTTGTTCGCGCTGTGCGCGTTGGGTTTTGTGGTCGGGAAGCAAGTGCACCCCGACCCCAAAGCCATCCCCTTCGAGGAGCTGTTCGAGAATCTGAGCGTGGTGTCCTACCGCGAGACGCCGTCCGACTCGGCCGCCCGCTTTGTGGTCGAGCTCTCGACCCGCGGCCGTGTCTTCCGGCAGTACGATATCGACGAGCAGCGCTTCGAGGCGCCGGTACGCGGCCATGACTACCGGCGGGCGATCAGTATCACGCGCTACCTCCCTCTCAAGGTACGCGGCCACGTGGACCGGGGCTTCTGGCTCGAGCTTCCTGATTCTTCAACGCACGCACTCCTTCCCGGGCAGTTCGACGAGCTCTACCAGACGACCCTCGATTTCGTGAAACCGGTCTCTGCCGCTGCCGTCGTGCTCGGAACGCTCTCGGGGTACTCCATGGGCTACCGCATCGGCACGTGGAGCAGCTCGCTCTCCAACCCGAAGGTTCAAGAGCGCGTGCTTGCTGTTCCGGGCATCGGACGCGTGATCGCGCGGGAGGCCTGGCGGCGAGTCCTCCTGGAGCCGGTCGTGATGGCCCAGGAGAGCGATGCCGCGCGCTTCGCGTCCGTTCGCGGGACGCAGCGGATCTACACCAACTTCTTCAGGCTCGCCCTGGGCGACAGCAACGGCTTCGTCACCCACGAGGCCGCCCGTCTTGACTCGGCCGGCTGCACCCGCGAGTCGCGCGCCATGCGCTCATTCGCGCAGGCGGTGCAATGCGCGGCCCAGGACACGTGCGACCTCTCGAGCGCAGACTTCGCCGCCGGCGAGAATTGGGCGAACCTGCTCGACCGTCGCGGGCATTGGGCCTACAGATCGACCCCGCCGCGGGGGGAGGAGCGCATGCGGTACCTGGGCACGCGCGCCTGGTACGGGGTGGCTCCCACCGAGCCCGACGAGCAGCGCATCTGGGTGGGACGCCGCTTTCTCGTGCGCTACGGGGACACGGAAGGTTTTGTCGCGGATGAGATCCCGCTGACGCGGATCGGGTGCCCGATCGCCTGGCGCGACTGGCTGCGTGGCGACAGCCAGTACCTGGGCACGAACGCATGGACCGCGCAGTTCATGCGGGAGTCGCGGCAGTTCGCGCCGGTCGTGCAGCTCGGGCGCGGGATCGCGGACAAGCTGCGCGGGGGGAAAGACTGAGTCCAGGTCCTCGGCCCCGTAAGTAGTTCCTTCTCACCTGAGTGACCTGCATGACGCCGCCCCGCGACCGATTTTCCGCTTCGTAGGCCGGAAATCCGCTTGACAGCCGGAACCGCGCGCGGCAGATTGGCGGGGAGAGTCTTCCCCCCTTGCGCTTCCCCCTCGCGCTCCCCCGACGATTTGCGAACAGCCGGCGATGGCTCCCGCGTAAGCCGATCTGCCATTCCGACCGGGCACCCCAGACCGGTTGGGCGTTTCCTCGTTTCGCATTCGATCGAGCCGGGAAGTTATCAGGGGGAATGGTCGGATGAGATCCACGCTATCGATCCTTGGCATCGTCGCACTCTGGGTCTCCGCCTGCGCATTCATGCAGCTCGAGCCGGTACCGGGTCGTACGGGTCAGCACCCCGTGTTCCGCAACGACGGCAAATTCGTTCACACTGCCGGCCAGTTGCATCTGCAAGTCAGCAACTACGGTGTTACGGGGAGCCCCTTCTACGGGGTCTTCTCGAACGTGCCGGGTGCCGAGTGGCCCCCCGGCTCGGGGAATGATTACCTCTACGCTGCAGGTCTATGGGTCGGCGCGCTCGACGCGAGCGGGATTCCGCATGTCACCACGAGCATCGGTAGGACCATCCGTGACTTCGAGATGTCCCCCACGTTCCTGCCGCGAAATCCATGCGTCCCCCTTCCTCTCGACAAGGTGGCCGACGTGCGGGAAACATACGAAGGGGCACCCGGAGGAAACCGGATCATCTCGGCCAGCTTGAATCCCGATGATGATGGTGACGGCCGGATCGACGAGGACTTCCTGAACGGCGAAGACGACGACGGGGATGGGCTCTGCGACGAGGACTTTGCCGCTATCGGCCAGCAAATGTTCGCCAGTGAATACTTCGACGACGGAGAAAATACCCGGGCCGCGAGCCCCGAGCACGTTCCGCTCGGGATCAAGATCCAGCAGACCTCCTATGCGTGGGCGACTCCGGGGCAAAACGATTTCGTCGGCATCGACTACAAGATTATCAACCGCAGCGGCATCGCGTTGAGGAACGTATTCGTCGGCATCTTCGCCGACATGGACATCGGGAGCCGCGCAGCGTGCCCCGATTGCTACTACCTCGACGACGAGGCCGGCCTCTTCGATTCAACCGTGACCTACGTGGGATCGACCGGGGATCTGGTGAAGCGACGGATCCAAATGGGATACATGTGGGACAACCCGGACGATCCGGCTCGCAGCCAGGACAACAAAGGGGGGGACGCGCCCGGCTTCATTGGGTGCATGTTCCTGAATCATACGACCGACCCGACCGGGGCAACGGCCCCGCGAAGAGTGGGCATCACCTCGTTCAAGTTTTTCGCGGGAAATGCGTCATTCCCGAACGGAGGGGATCCCACCAACGACGTGCAGCGCTACCTGCTCATGTCCGATCCGACCTTGAACCCCGATCTCGTGGGGCAGATCACGTCCTCGAGGCCGCTCGACTACCGAGTCACCATGGCGACAGGGCCTTTCCGGTCCATCCTGCCCGATTCGTCGCTCACGATTTCCGTGGCGTTTGTTATGGGCCTTGGCCGAGGGCCGACCCCTGCCGGCGGGGCCCTGGTGGACAACGCGATCCGGGCCCAACAGGTATTCGACGGGCTGTACACCGACCTGGACGGCGACGCGCTCACCGGAACTTGTGGAAAGGAGACCTGCCTTCTCAACGACCAGGTCGGCGGGAGGGGGTTCGTCTACCAGATTCCCGAGTCCTCGCTCCGAACACGCCGTGCGAGCTTCAGCAGGCTGGGAAATACGTGTGCCAGGACATCCTGGGGGGAACGATCCCGGACGGCGCGCACTGCGCCAGCGAAGATACCATCACCACCGTGATCCTGGCGCCGACCTGCACCTATGTGGATTTCGACTGCGACGTGGCCACGGGCCAGGGCGGGAAGGAGCATCTTGTCAATTGGGTAGCCGCCGCGCCCTTGCCGTTGCCCTTCTACGCCGGGCAGAGCGGCCGGGGCGAGGTCCCGGATTTCATGAGCCATTACACCACCCACAACGACTCGGCAGGCACGTCCGCCTGGTTTTTCCCAGGCGACCGGAAGGTCACCCTCAAGTGGAATAACTTCGCCGAGCACGTGCGCGATGTCCAGCACGGGAACCTCAAGACCTTCATCGGTTACCGGGTCTATCGCGCGGCCGGGTGGAATCGTCCTCTCGGGACAAACGCCCCGGGTCGGGACCTCTGGTCCCTGCTGGGCGAATGGAGGGCAGATCCCAAGGGGACTTCGGCCAGGCCCCTTTCGGAGCTGATTGACCCATCCTTGCCCTTCATCAACATAAGTCCGGTTCTGGTTCATTGGGATTCGAACCAACGTCGGGTTCGCAACGATACGACGTATGTGGAGATCGACACCTTGTTCGCCGTAGGGCGGTACAGCTTCGTGGACACGCACGTGCTGAACGGCTTCCCGTACTTCTATTCCGTCATTCCGCTGTCGTCGGTGCCCGGGGACTCGGCGGCCTCGGACGCGATTTTGCAGGGTAACCCGAGCGCGTCGAACGCGCAGGTGGTGTATCCGCGAGGAGATTCGCGGAACGACCAGAAACAGGTGTTCGTCGTGCCGAATCCCTTCAAGGGAGGGGCGGAGTGGGATCTGGTGCCCGCGGGGGATGATCCTACCGGAACGAAGGTCACGTTCATGAACCTGCCGCGGACGAAGGGGACGATTCACATTTTCACCTTGGCGGGGGATCTCGTGAAGGACATTCCCTTCGATGGAAGGCCCCCCAGTGATCTTCAGTATGGGAAGGACCCGGTGACCGCAGGTCAGGGATCGGTTCCCTGGAACCTGATCTCCCGTAACGGCCAGTCGATCGTGTCCGGGATTTACCTTTTCTCCGTCGACTCCGAGCTCGGGCACGGGATTGGGAGATTCGTGGTCATCCG
>WNFK01165264.1_pt1 | contig 16252 bp, 14 predicted proteins | sample 5400281 | NCBI WGS metagenome assembly WNFK01 (sample SAMN13153350, study PRJNA577476) | soil metagenome | isolation source: 20 cm soil on Douglas fir-dominated hillslope | place: USA:California | collected 2013-09-17 | reverse complement strand
GGGTGCATGGGTGTCGTTTTTCTCGGTGTGGCTTGAAAGGGAGGGTTTGGCATAGGCATGCGACCCGCGGCGGAGACGGGGAAGGTTCGTGGTCCCGTTTTAAACCTTCACTCCCTCTCCCTCGCTTCTCTATCGAACCGAAGGCGACAGCACCCGCTCCGGGGGCCTCCTGAAGGAGTTTTAAGGATAATTGGTGGTCTCGGCCGCTGAACCTAAAGATTCTGAAACGAGTACATGGTGGTGTCACCCCTCTTTCGGAGCATATACGCTGTCCGCCGACGAACGAGTTCCTCCCCGTCCGCAGCACCCCCTTTTTTAAAGGAGAAAAAATTTTTTGTCACGGCAACAGGACCAGCTCGGCTGAGGGCCCCTCCCGGCTACAATGCTAGAGGAGGACCGTCCGAGGTCGAGAGTCTCTCGCGGCACATCACCACGTCTGGAGGGACGTGCGTGTATATGCGGAGAGAGTGTCCTAAATCTAGATCAGCGGCACACGCCGCGAACCATTTGAGCCAGACTCGCCGTTCCCGAGCGAGAAAAATAATAGTTGGGAGGCGAGCGAGCCCGGGCGCGCGAAAGAGCGCGCGTGCGAGGGAGCGGAGCTGGATTACGAGCCAAGGCCAACCAGCAGTGAACTGAGTCCGCCCCCTACGACGCGCGGCGCGCCGCTTGCCGCCTCCTTTGCGAGACCGATGATAATTCAGCGGGGGCAAACCAGCCCCCCCGTTCCCCGTCTCGCGTTCTCATCATCGGCCCATGACATGCACCCGCTCCCTACTCCGCACCACGCAAACACAGCACGCACCCCCGGAGAACCAGCTGCCATGTGGTTCTCTCGGATGGCTGTAGTCGTCGTGCGGGTTGAAAGGGGGGGGGAGATGGTGGGACTAACCGACGTGACCGAGGCGGGGAGGTTCTTTGGAGAGAGCGAGCTCCCGTCCATTATTGAATAACCGAAGGAGAGAGAGAGAGAGAGACAGGGACAGACGAATCCCCACCCAAGGCGGGGGGAAGGTTCGTGGACAAAAAATATATATGAGGCACGAAGGCAGGTAACAAGGAACTGCCTTCACGCGCCACCGAGAGGGTAGAGTGACCCCTCGCGAGGAAGGGAAGAAACAATGGATCCGACTAGGTCAAACCGGTAGGGCGAGGACTACGCCCTCTTCCACCTGACCTTCTTTCTCGGACCCATCTGACTCCCAAGACTCGCGAGGATCCCCCTTTCGGGCCCCGGCCGCCGCCTCCTCCTCATCATCATCATAATCATGCATCATGCCACCACAAATGAGCACGGCCGCCCTGCCTCCGAGAGGGGGCGCGCCGACGACACCTGGAACCCCCTGCGTACGTGTATATCTCCAATTCCGCCCTAGATCAGCCCCCCCCCCGGGGGGTTGGGTAGGCTCGGGTGCCTTAAGGAGGACAAGACGGACGCAAATGAGGGGGGGGGGAAGGGTGTCGACAACAGGGCCGCCGAGCCCTCTCACTGCTGATCTCCGGCCCGTGATCTCCACGCGAGTCCATGGTCGCCATCACCCCACTAGGTACGGGGTGCCGCGCCTGGCTTGCGATAGGTGGAGGGTAGGGTGTCGCGCGCTCATAGGCCTATAGGCCCCACGCAAGAGGGGCAAATGGCGAGCGGGCAGTGTAGGAGGCCTCGGCGCGGCCGGAACCGTCTCTGCCCGGCGGCCATGAAAGACCTGCTCCACCGCTCCCCTGCCCAGACGTTCTATCCTCTGCTTGACAAGTCTTTCGTTGGGTTGGAAGGGGAGAGAGGTGGATAGAGAAATATTGGGCCCCTGCATGGTCGCGCCGAGACGGGGAAGGTTTTCCCCCCATGCATCTGCTTCATCACGCAATCGGGGGGGGTTTGGTGGGTGACAAGTAGACGTTACTCCCTCCCTCCCGGACCTCGGCCAGGACTGGGCCGGGGCCGAAAAAAAAGCCTCGTCCGGGCCCCGCAGCAGGGCCGCTCAACGGGACAAGAGAGAGAGAGAGAGAGAGAGGCGAATGGGTGTGCTTTTTTTTCCTCACCCATTATAGGGCGACCACGAGTCGCTCGAACGATGCTCGAAACGGGGGGGGTGAGTCGCACACCCTAATACACCCCATACTCGAAAGATGGAGATTATACGGGCCAAGGGCCAAAAAGCCTCGTCCGTACCAGGCCGGACAAGAGAGAGAGAGAGAGAGAGAGAGAGAGAGGCGAAAGGGGGTGACCGAAAGCACCTCCTGGGGACGCTAACCGCCCCGAACTATTTTACCCTGAACTCGGTAAAAACACCGGCCAAGTGCCAAGAAGCCTCGTCCGGGCCCAGCTGCAGGGCAACCCCGGCCGGACAGGAGAGAGGAGGCGAAAGGGTGGTGTGGCTCCGCACACCACCGAGGAGGGGAAAACACCGGCCAAGGTGTAAAAAAAATGCCGAGAGGGCGCTCGAAGACGAGCGCTCGGCACAAAATGCTCATCCAAGGAAGGAAAAACACAGCCTCGTCCGGGCCCGTGCGCGGGCCGGCTGGACAAGAGAGAGAGAGGGAGAGAGGCGAAACACCCAGTGCTCTAAAACAAAAAGCGATCTCCCATCTTTCTCAGCCCGTAGAGATTCCGGGGGTGAGGAGACGCTAAATTGACCGCCGAACAAAAAGAAAAGGCGGCTACCTGGTTGATCCTGCCAGTAGTGATATGCTTGTCCCAAGGGCTAAGCCATGCACGTCTCAGTAGAAGCAGCCGCCTCCGGGCGAGCGAGACCGCGAATGGCTCCGTACAACAGTTCCAGTTTACAGGACGATCGGAGGAAACTGAGTTGGATAACTGTGGCAATTCTAGAGCTAATACATGCACCCGAGCTCGGACTCTCTCCTCCCGTGGGCCCGGAATGTTCGGCCTCGGCCGCTTCCATCAAAGCCCATTGGGAGGTTCGGGGGAAAGAGCGCAATTATTAGCTGAAAGCCGACCGGGCTTAACCATAGCCCGATTTCCAATCGGCGAACCGAAAGAAAACTTGGCCGATCGCGAGGTTGCCCCCACCCCCCCCCTCTTCGGAGCGGCGGGGGGGGGATCAGGTAGCCCGCGACGCGTCTCTCATGCATCTGCCTCATCAGCTTTGGACGGTGGGTTACACGTCCACCATGGCGCCTACGGGTAACGGGGAATCGGGGTTCGATTCCGGAGAGGGAGCCCGAGAAACGGCTACCACATCCAAGGAAGGCAGCAGGCGCGCAATTTACCCATTCCCGGCACGGGGAGGTAGTGACGAGTCGTACCGCCGCGGGCCCCCGCGCGGGGCCGCGTAGGCGGAATGAGCACATTTCAAGTCCTTTAGCGAGGAACAATCGGAGGGCAAGTCTGGTGCCAGCAGCCGCGGGAACTCCAGCTCCGATGGCGTATGTTAACGCTGCTGCGGTTAAAGAGCTCGTCGCCTGAACTCGGTCTCGGAGGGGCGGTTCGCCGGAGGGCGAGACTTCCCCCTGTCCGGGCGCAGTGGCGCATTTTCTCTGGGTGCAAGGCCGCCTGAAAAAAAGGTCCGCGCGCGGATCGGAGCTCCGTTTCCCGGAAGGCTCTCTCGCGCATCCCGGCCCGCCTTTGAAGCCGCATCTCCCCACTCGAAAACCACGTCGGTCCCCACCTGGTCGCTCCTCGGGCGCGGTGCCTCACAGTCTCCGGACTGCGAGCCCGCAACCCGAGGCTTCCTAAACGGGTTCCCCCGGTCGTGGGATAGGAGCGGAGGAATCGAGAGGTGTTCAAGGTTCTAAGAGGCGGTGTTTCCGGGTGTGCGAGGGGTAGGCAAATGAGGGACCGAACGGATGTCTTCCCCCGCCGGCCTTAAAAGGCCATATGCACATTCCGGGGAAAAGAATTATTGATATGCTTGTTCCCTTCCCCTTCCCCCCCCCCTCCCTCAACAGAGGGGGGGGGGGTAAGGATCGTGGGTTGTGGTAACTTATAGTATGTGGAAGCGCCGGTTTCCTCGAGAAAATCGGAGTGCTCGGAGCAGGCCTAAAGCTTTTTTTACCAAAAGCTCGCACGATAGTGCATGGAACTATAACCACACACGGCCCCGGCCCGTCTTTGCAGTCGGCTTGTCGGGGGCCGGGGACCAGTAGTCGATGGGGACGGTACGGGGGCATTGGTACCGCCACGTTAGAGGTGAAATTCAGGGATCGTGGCGTGACCTCCCACAGCGAAAGCATTTGCCCAGTACGTTTCCGTCGGCCGAGAACGAAAGTCGGAGGCTCGAAGGCGATCAGATACCGCCCTAGTTCTAACCATAAACGATGCCGACCGGCGATCCGCCGCAGGAGGCGCGCGTTTGCGCCTCGGCGGGAAGCCCGCCCGGGAAACCCGAGTGTTCGGGCTCCGGGGGGAGTATGGTCGCAAGGCCGAAACTTAAAGGAATTGACGGAAGGGCACCACCAGGAGTGGAGCCTGCGGCCTAATTTGACTCAACACGGGGAACCTCACCAGGTCCAGACCCCGGCAAGATTGACAGGTTCACACGACACAGCCCTTTCTCGATCCGGTGGGGGGTGGTGCATGGCCGTTCGTGGTTCGTGGAGCGATCCGTCTGGTTCATTCCGGTAACGGGCGAGGTCCCGGCCAGCTAACTAGAGCGGGGGTCCCCGCACAGGGCCCCCGGCTCAGGGAGGAATCAAAAGTCGGGTAGTAGCGGGCGGGCGGGAGGGTTTTGGTAATCGGGCGCCACGCGCCGGCGACGGAGGGAGCTCATTAGTATCCTCGGGTATAGGGGGTGCATCCTGGATGGGGCCACGGCTTCGGCCGTCCCCCAACTCCAGGGCGCTCGACGCCCGCGAACAGGTGCTATTGCCCCCTGCCTTAAGTCGGTAGCGGCGTCCGTTGCCTCCCCAAACTCCGCTCTCCAACCCCGGCTTTCCTCCCGGCTCTTCTCAGCGGGACGGGCGGCGGAAAGCCGCACGAAGTCGGGGCAAGAACAGGTCCGTGATGCCCTTAGAAGTCCTGGGCCGCACGCGCGCTACACTGACGGAGGCAGCGCGCAATCGACTTTTCTTTATTCCCGGCCCGAGATGGGTCTCACCAGGGAACCGCTGAACCTCCGTTCGTGCTTGGGGACTGGGGACTGCAAACGTCCCCACGAACGAGGAATTCCTCGTAGGCGCGAGTCATCAGCTCGCGTCGATTACGTCCCTGTCCTTTGTACACACCGCCCGTCGCTACATCCGATCGAGCGATCGAGCGAGGTCTTCGGACCGGGCGCGGCGGCGAGGGTGGCATGCTCGAGGGGTGGCGGCCTCCGGGTCGCCAACTCACTCACTTGCACACACCCGCCGTCGGCAGCCTCCTGAGGGAAGTTGCCCGAGCTGGATGGCTCAGAGGAGGTATAAGTCGTAACAAGGTTGCCGTAGGAGAACCTGCGGCAGGATCATGTTCCACATTTCCCACAGTTCCCCCTGTCAGGGATTGGCAGGGAGGGAAGGATGGAACCAAAAAATTTTTATTAACGGGAACTAGGTACAGAGCAAAATTCTCATTTGCCCCCCTCGCCTCCACCCCTGTCGGGGCTCTGGTTGAGGGGGCTGGCCCCACCGACCAACAGAGGGTACGGTCGGTGGGTCACCCACCCTTCACCCAACACCCGCGCCTGCCAGGAGGAGGAGGAGGAGGAGGAGGAGGAGGAGGAGGCGGCAGCGAGAAATGTGTGTAGGGCAAGGAGGGAGATTCCTCGCGACCGGAACGGGGCGCCGGTCGGAGAGAGGCGGCTGTGCGGGACGTAGCGGCCCCCGCACAGGCTCTCCCAAGGGTGAGAGCGTGGAGCAAAGAACTGCGGTTCGAGGAGGGAGGCGAATCCCACTTGACTGGGAAGGTTCGAGGAGAGACGAATCATGTTCCATTTCCCACAGTTCCCCCTGTCAGGGATAGCAGGGAGGGAAGGATGGAACCTAAAAATTTTATTAACGGGAACTAAAGTCGTGTAGTGAGGACCACACACGCGACTTTGAGAGGTACAGAGCAAAAAAGCAAAAGCGCCAAGGTCCCCAATTTCGCAGCCCGTGGCGGGGAGGGGAGGCGCATCACCGGGTACGAGTTACCCGTAACGAGCACGAGGCACGGAGAACCGGAGGGGCCGCGGGCCGCCGGCGAGGTCAAGTCTGGTTCATTCTGAAAAAGTACCCTCCGACCGAGAGACCCACCACGAGTGGCCGGCGGGGGAAGGACGGTAAGGGGAAGTATCTCTTCCCGGGGGTCTCCTTCTAGGGCGAAGTGAGGGGTCCTGCCTAACCTGATGGTGCTACATAATGGCGGCAGGACCGGCTCTCCGACCTGACCAGCTCGCAATAGGCGAGGACGATGGTAGGTACGGAGGGGCAAAAGTTCCATTTCCCAAAGTTCCCCCTGTGAGGATTGGCAGGGAGGGAAGGATGGAACCGAAAATTTTTGACGGGAACGAAAGCAGTAACAAGGCTCTGCTGCTTGGGGTGTGACCAACAAATAAAAACACACGCACAAGCGATCCGGTCCTCGAACCGTCAAGGCGGCGGCGACGGGACCGGGAGGTCACACCCTCCGAGACGCGTGAGGAGTTGACGGAATGAATTATTAGTGCCCTATGGGCCGACTGGAACACATATGACGGGGCCTGCCACCGGTTGGGTGAGGGCCCCCGCTGCCCGAATAAATAAAGTAGCCAAATGCCTCGTCGCCCAATTAGCGACGCAAAGTCCGGAGATGGGTGCCCGGCCGGGTTTGATCACCCCGAGAGAGCGAGTAACAGGACTCGCATGGAGAGAGAGCGGGGCGGACCCTTATGGCGCCGACCCCCCTCCCCCGCGGCCGAGAGCACGGTTAAGCGGGGAGAAGCGGTCCGGGACCGGGCGGTAGGGCCTGACCAGCCCCCCGCGGGAGAGATCCGGCGAGAAATGAGAGGGCAAGGCCGCCTCCTCCATCCCCCAAGTCCAGGGGGGTGGTTGGATCAGTGGAGTCTGCCGGGTGGTGGTGGTGGTGGTGGTGGTGGTGGTAAGGATGGTAGTGACGAGGATGAGTGGAGCGGGAGACCGGAGGGCGGATGTCGGATGCGGGCGGCGGATTCCCGGGGAGGGGGATATGAGACCAACGCGATAAGGAGGGTGCACACTCCTGTTGGTCCCCCCCTGGGATGAGAGCCAAGTGCCCAACTAGGCGTCGGACTTTTTCCGATCCGGTCTCCCGCGAGGAGAGGGATAGAGAGAGATAGAGAGAGAGAGAGAGAGAGAGAGAGAGCGCGCGCGAGTGCCCGATTTTGGCGGGGTGGACGGCCCATCCCACCCCGCCAGTACGAGCGCGCGCTCTGCCTATAGGACCTGCCGTCTACTTGCGACAGGGCCGCCCACGTGGGAAAGAGGGGGTTTTTCGAAGTCGAAAGGGTGCAAGTCAGACGGCCCCTTCGTTCATTGATAAACCCGTCTAGTCTGGTCTTTCCCCCCGATTTTGGGCGGTCCCTAGCTTGGGAGGCGGAGGCAAGGCAATATCCCCGAGACCTGGGGTGGCGCCTCTAAAAAAAAGTGGGCTCCAATCTGACCCCGGTTTCAAAATAGGCGCCATGGCGCCGAGACCACCAACCAACCAACCAACCAACCCAAACCACCAAGTACCAAGTAATTCGCTCTAGCAGTCGCTCCCAACTAGCAAAAAATTTATACACACAGGCCCGAGCGGTGGATCACTCGGCTCGCGGGTCGATGAAGAACGCAGCAAAATGCGAGACGAGACGCGAACTGCAGGACGCGAACTTCGTCGAGTCGAATGCACCTTGCGGCCGGGGACGTCACAATCCCCGGCCACGCCCGTCCGAGGGTCGTTGCCAAAAACAAAAAAATCTTTCGCGGCGCGCCCCCATTTCATATGACCCCGTCCCCCGGTGGGGGGAACGGGGGGAGTGGTGGGGGAGGAACGCAGTCCGCGCATTGGACCGACGTCACGATAATACGGTGGCCGAATTTCCCCGATAAACAGGGTCGAGAACGCACCACGTGAACGCGGTCTTAATTTTGGGTGAAGGGTAATTTTAAACCCCCTCTCCCCGCACAGAAACGGCGTGTGAGACAGGCACACGACCGCGCATCCGACATCGGAAGTCATGGAGCTCACGTAATATAGGACGAAGTCCGCGGCGCACGGGAGAAGCCGGGGCAAGCCTCCGGAGAGGTGTGAGGACGGGTTAAGCGAACTTGCACTCCGTCCCCGCCTTCCCGGCCGGAGGCCCCTCGGTGCTCGCTGCCAGGAGGTGGTGATAAAAGTGTGTGACGATGGGTACAGGCGATAGATAGAGAGGGTCCGGACGACAGCCGCTATAGGGGAGGGAGCTCGCCCACTGCCGACTCCCCCGCGGTGACAGTCGTTTTTTATCCGGATGTCCCGACCAGACCAGAGCCTCTCCGCTCTATTGTACCCACGCACAGAGAGAGAGACACTATCCCACGCACCCCTCGGTAAGCGAGAGCGCCGCGCGACGGGCTCGAGAGGCCGAGTCACCGGAGGAATCCACCGTGTGCTCGCCATTCCAAAAAAAAATTGGAAGCGGAGCTTCTGTCGGATGTGGCGGGAAGAGGGAGGCCGCGGACCCCCTATTAACTTGCGCGCTGCCATGGCGCAGGTTTAGGACCGCGTGCCCCCCCCCGAACCCAGAGGTACGGGCAACGCCATAAGGCCCCCCGCCCTCCTGCCTATTTTTCCCTTCCCCTAACTACCAAAAACCTCTGCCGTTTCACCCCCCCCGGCTGGCCCAAGTTGAGTTTCGCGCTGCCATGGCGAAATGTCGATAGTTGTGGGCCGGGAGGGTAGAGTCGAGCGGCGCTATGCGGAGGTGGCGGTGGATAAGGAGGCTGTCAGTGGAAATTGCAGGAGGAGGGAGGGAGGGAGTCAAGTCTGTCCTCCTCGACCAAACAAAAAGTGCAACAAAAATCGACCTCGGATCGGGCGAGAATACCCGCTCAACTTAAGCATATCACTAAGCGGAGGAAAAGAAACTAACGAGGATTCCCTCAGTAGCGGCGAGCGAAGCGGGAGAAGCCCATCTCCGAACCGGCGCGGGGCGCCTCATCCCCCACCTCTGCGGGCCCGCATGGGCATCAACGGGGTGCGTGGGGGGGGGTTCAACCCCGGTGCAGAAAACGCCGGAGTGTGGAGTGAGGGGACCTTGGGGGTAGAGCGGGGCTCCGGCCTCCAAACTACCCCTTCCCGATCGGCCGGGGGTCGCTATGATGCATTGTGGAAACACGTGCTTGACCCAGAGACCGCGCGCAAGTCTCCTCGAAAGGGGCCACGGCCCAGAGAGGGTGACAGGCCCGTAGGCGCGGCGGCGGCTCGGCTCGGGGGTCCCGCAGAGTCGGGTTGCTTGAGAGTGCAGCCCTAAGCAGGTGGTAAACTCCACCTAAGGCTAAATATGACCGCGAGACCGATAGCGAACAAGTACCGCGAGGGAAAGTTGAAAAGAACTTTGGAGAGAGAGTTCAAGAGGGCGTGAAACCGCTCGGGCGAAAAACGGGTGGCACCTCGAAGGAATCGGCGGGGGAGTCAGGGCCAGTACCCGACAGGGCAGGAGCGAATTAAAGTGCGACTCGGATGGGGTAAGTGGTGAAAGGCGTGCCTTGCGCTACGGTTTCGACCGTCCGCATAGAAGCGTCCGCGACCCGCCTCCCCTAAGGCTGCGCTCCAGATTAGGCCCACGAGGTCGGGGAGGGATCCCGCACTTCCTCCGCCAAGACGCCGCAACCGGTTGCAGGGAGGTCCGAGGGCCCGGTGTGGTTCAAAGAGAGGGGGACCGGGAGTCCAGTGCAGTGTTCGGTCTCGGCCGCCTGCCAGGTCGGACGAGCGGTCTTCCTACCCCCGGTGTTTTCCTGGCCTCCCACAGTGGCGACCGATGAGAGCAAAAAAGAGTCAAGGAGTAAAAAAAGGGGGGCTCGGAGTTGACGGAGAGCGAGGAGGTGGGCCCTACGGGGCTTAACTACCCGCCTCCGCCGAGCACACCCCCCCAAAACATCCCGTCCTTAGTGGCGGCGAAAGTGACGATCGGCGGTCCACCCGCCCCGTCTTGAAACACGGGCCAAGGAGTCTAACACGTGCGCAAGTCAACGGGAGTGATTTCGAAACCCGGAGGCTTAGCGAAAGCGAAGGCCCCGCCTAAAGAGCGGGCCGAGGGGAGATCCGGCTGGCTGGAAGTAAAAACGAGTCGATCCATTTCATATACCGCCGTTGGCGGGATGCCACCCCCACAGAGGGGGGCTGTCCCGACCCGCCCGGCGAAAACCACACACTTCCAGGCCTCAAAAAGAAAGCCGGCGCATCCCCGGGGCGGGCAAAACTCACCCCCGAAAGACGGGGGCCATGCACGCACCCAGAGCGCACGCGTCGGGACCCGAAAGATGGTGATCTATGCCTGGCCAGGACGAAGCCGGGGAAAACCCGGTGGAGGTCCGAAGCGGTTCTGACGTGCAAATCGATCGTCGGAGCTGGGTATAGGGGCGAAAGACCAAACGAACCGTCTAGTAGCTGGTTCCCTCCGAAGTTTCCCTCAGGATAGCTGGTGCTCATCGGGAACGGAGTCTCATCCGGTAAAGCGACTGATTGGAGGAGCCCGGGTCGCCGAGACCTGGACCTACTCTCAAACTTTGAATGGGTGCGAAGTCGGGCATGCCCGAAAAAAGATTGCCGATGGCAAAAATGATATTCCTTACACGAGAGAGCGTGACTGCTCAGATTGACATGCAATGTCAGAAGGGTGTTTTGGGCCACCGGCCGAGCGGAGGGTAGCCCCGCCGTGTCGAGGTGGTCGCGAGCATCAGAAAAACGGAGCAAAAAATATATTGAGGTGAAAGAGCAAAATAAAGTGCACACATACTGGTGTAACGGAAGATTACACGAAGCCCGCACTCGGATCCGAGTGCCTAGTGGGCCACTTTTGGTAAGCAGAACTGGCGCTGTGGGATGAACCAAACGCCGGGTTAAGGCGCCCGAATTGCCGCTCATCAGATCCCACGAAAGGAGTCGGCGGCTAAAGACAGCAGGACGGTGGCCATGGAAGTCGGCACCCGCCAAGGAGTGTGTAACGACTCACCTGCCGAAGCCACCGGCCCTGAAAATGGATGGCGCTGAAGCGGCGTGCCCATACCCGGCCGTCGGCGCAGAGAATGGCCCTGAAAAAAAACTGAACTAATACATGCAAAAACAAAAACGATGACCTTCCATTACCCGGGAAAAGATCTATATAATAGATCGGGCCGGGGGGGGGGGGGGGGGCCCACGGCCGCCCCCCCCCCCCACTAATAAAAACTGTGGATATTCGATGCCCGGGGTGGAAGAGGAGAGGTTGGACTGAAACACGGATCAAACGGGCCAAGGGCCAAGGAGGGAGAGAGAGATGGGAGAGAGACCCGTCGGGACCGAGGACCTCGCAGAGGGCAAGCACGTCAGTGGTGTATAGCAAAGACCCCCACGGTGGGGAAGGAAAGGACGTGAGCGAGGGTCACTTAGGTCGCCGACGAGTAGGAGGGCGCGGCGTTGGCACAGAAGGGACCGGGCGCGAGCCCACCCGGAGCCGTCGCCGGTGCAGATCTTGGTGGTAGTAGCAAAGAATCCGGCGAGACCCCGGAGGACCGAAGTGGAGTAGGGTTTCGTGGCGCCGGCATTCGGCCACGAGTGAGTCGATCCTAAGCCCGCTGGTAATTCTTGCCAGCGGAGGGGGCAAAAAGCACATTTGAAAAACATAGCCCCGGGCGGAGGAGGGTAGCGGGTGAGAGAGAGCTGGGTACCCCGCCGAGAGAGCGGGGACCTTGTCCGCTAAAAACCCCCCCGACCCCCACCACCAGCCGAGAGAGCGCTGGAAAGAAAAACTGAGCAGAGAGCAAAAAAAAAAAGCACAAAAATAATTGTCAAGGCACGAGTCGGGTGCCGGCGGGGAGGACGGGGCGGCCCCCCTCCTCCCCCCAACAAGCCCGAGATATATGCAGCAGAAGTCCGACTGCTGAGAGAAGGGGCAAACGTCCCCGCACATGGGGTAGCGGGAGTGAGAGCTGGGTACCCCAGAGGTGGAGAGGGGACCTTTGCCGCTACCCCCACCGATAACCACCACCAGCGAATCCCACTTGACTGGGAAGGTTCGAACACAGACCGACCACAGACCTGACCTGACCTGGGAGAGAGAGCGCGGACGTGGGGAGGACCGGTACATGCCAAGGCGTCGAGGCGCCCCTAGCAACGCCTTGGCTGTTTAACCGGACCGGCTCCTTCCTCACCATCCGGCTCGATTCCATAAAACAACATTTCAATATTGGAATCCTCTCCGCTGCGGACGAAAGGGAAGCCGGTGCAAATTCCGGCACCCGGTCGCGGGCTCGAACATTGAAGGGACCTCCCTCACCCGACCCTCGCCACCCCCCCCAAACCGAACCGTGACCGACCTCCAGCCCGGATCTCCATGCGGACCCACCCTACGGGGCTGGGCGAGCATCTGTGGGGGATGGGTTCACAACAGGAGGCTTCGAGTCACGGGGAGAGAGAGAGAGGGGTTCAAGGCGGGCGGACCCGGGCGGAGGCCCACGGGGCGACCCAAACTGACTCGGTGACGCTGTCGCGGCCGCCGGGAAGAGTTGTCTTTTCTGCCTGAGCCGCTAAATCCCTGGAAGGCCGTCGCCGCGCGGTAGGGACGAGGCGGCGAAGAGCGCCCCGCATGGCCGTAGGCGCCGGGGCGTCCGGCCGGTCGTGGCGGCCCTTGAAAAACCGAGCGAAGGCGACGAAGAGCTTCGCGCCGGGCCGTACCGAATTTCCGCAGCAGGTCTCCGAGGTGCGCAGCCTCTGGTCGATAGAGCAACGTAGGTAAGGGAAGTCGGCAAACTGGATCCGTAACTTCGGGAGAAGGATTGGCTCTGAAGGTTGCGGAGGTCGGGCGCGGCCCGAGAAAAGTGGACATGCACATGTGCTTTTTCCTGATCCGAGACGGGACCCGTGCCCGGAAGGCTGGCCCCACAAGCTGGGGTGGAGCTGGAAGGGCGCCCGTCGAGGACCGTGCTAGTCCGGATTTTTTTTTGCTTGGACCCCATTTCGGCTTCCCAAGGGATGTCCGGAGGGGCCGGCAAAGAAAAAAATTGAAAAATGCCGAAAGACGGCGACCGCCATGAGGCGACCACATCAGAACTGGCACAGACCAGGGGAATCCGACTGTTTAATCGAAACGTAGCCTTGCGAGGGCCCTGTCGGGTGTTGACGCAAGGTGATTTCTGCCCAGTGCTCTGAATGTCAAGGTGAAGAAATTCGGGGAAGCGCGGGTAAACGGCGGGAGTAACTATGACTCTCTTAAGGTAGCCAAATGCCTCGTCGCCCAATTAGCGACGCGCATGAATGGATTAACGAGATTCCCACTGTCCCTATCTACCATCTAGCGAACCCACAGCCAAGGGCACGGGCTTGGGAAGATCGGCGGGGAAAGAAGACCCTGTTGAGCTTGACTCTAGTCTGACGCGCGGGGAGTCGCGGGGGGTGTAGAGTAGGTGGGAGGCGGGCGAGGCCGCACGTCCGCCGGTTCGGTCGGGATTCCGCCTGCCGGTGGCTGCGGGCCAACCTCGCCTTAGCCGTCGTTGAAACACCACCACCCCCGCCGTCTCCTCGCTCACCCGTTAAAGCGGGCAAACGACCGGAACCCCGGACCCGTACGAGGTCGGCGGGCCGCCCTCCTATCACCCCCCCTTCGCGGGGGGTCTTTTAGGATCAGGCGGATTCCCCACCTCCATGCGGGCGGGCCGGCGGCATATTTGCAAACCAAGGGGTGGAAAAAGAAATGTTCGGGTGATGCTGAAAGAAAGAAAGGAAAGGAGGAAAAAAGACATGAATGATCGAGGGGGGAAGGAGCCGGTGCAACCAGATAGGCCCGAAGGGGAGATCCGTCTCTCTGGCTGGGCAGGGGATCCGGCACACCACCCCCCAAAAGCACGAAGGGAAAAATTACCTTCTCTCCCTCAAGATTTTTTGCATTGCAAAAAATGCGGTACATACCCCCAACCCGAGACGGGAAAAACCGTCAGGCGGGGAGTTTGACTGGGGCGGTACATCCGTCAAAAGGTAACGCGGGTGTCCCAAGGTCGGCTCCGGAGGGACGGAAACCCTCCGCGGAGCAGAAGGGCAAAAGCCGGCCTGTCCCCGGGCGTCGGCGGCGCCCGGGGCCGCGAGAGCGCGGCCTAGCGATCCTTTCCGTTGGAAAATAATATTTACCCCCGAGTTTGGGGCGAGAGGTGTCGGAAAAGTTACCACAGGGATAACTGGCTTGTGGCGGCCAAGCGTTCGTAGCGACGTCGCTTTTTGATCCTTCGATGTCGGCTCTTCCTATCGTGGCGAAGCAGAATTCGCCGAGCGTCGGATTGTTCACCCGCCGACAGGGAACGTGAGCTGGGTTTAGACCGTCGTGAGACAGGTTAGTTTTACCCTACCGACGGCTAGGTCGTTGCAACGGTGGGCTCGCCTAGTACGAGAGGAACCGCGGGCCCGGGCATATGGTTTGGCGCCCGGCCGATCGGCCGAGGGCGCGAGGCTAAGCCCGCGGGCGAACACCTGAACGCCTCTAAGGTGGGTTCCCGTCCGGGTAGTTCCACGGAACGAGCAACGATGTATCTCAAAATTGGTGCCCTTGCGCCGGTCGCGCGGCCACAGGCTGCCCACAGACCGGGTAGGCGGGGAGGGGAGATCGTGGTATCTCTGATGCGCGCGGGCGGGGACTCCGGTCCCCCGTCCCGTTCACCGTATTAAGGGCCCGACCCCTGTCCCGCGCGGAGCCACTCGTCGGGGACAGCCCGATTTTTATAGGGAGGGAAACCGGAAGCGGTCCCTCCCTGCAGTCCCCGGCCAAACCACTCGCAGCGATGTGCGGGCACGGAATCGTCTGCAGACGACTTAGGTCCCGGCCGGGGTGTCGTAGTCGGCAGAGCGGTCCCCACGCCGCGATCCGTCGAGACTCATCCCCTGACCGGCGGTTCGTCATGTTGGCTTGACGTTAGACCAGAGAAGCCGGTTCAGGGAGGTCCGACTACGGGCCAGGCACCCCATACAGGCCGCCATGGATGGATGGATGGATGGATGGGACGGAGGTCCCGGAGGTCCCGGCCGAAATAGGTCACCGGCCAAAGGGGAGAGCAGGCATATCCCCGCGGGACTCGTTGAGAGTCCCGCCACCGCCCCGAGAGGGCGAAGAAAAGAAAAACACATGCACATATATTATCGGACCGATGGTGGTCCCGGCCGGGTGGTTTTGTTTAACCGGCCAGGGGAGCATCCAGATCCCCGCGAGGCGCAAAGTCTCGCTGGTCTCAGAAAAAAGCCCAGAGTTGGATGGATGGATGGATGGATGGTTGGGGCGAGGCCAAAAATAATAATAATACAAAATACAAGGAGTGTCCCCCAAAGGAGGGAGCTCCCGCCCCGATACCGGTGGGTGGAGGGCTGGTCGTGTCGGCTCGACCATGCCCCGGATGCCCGATAGGCCGGTGGAAGGGTGGGAGGAGAGCAGGAGCCTCGAAGCAGGGCGGAGAAGGGAGAGCTCGCTCCCCCCCGGCCGGCCGGCCGATCGGCCGATCGGCGGGTCGCCATGTCGGCTTGGCGGTACCCGCAGGAGAAGCAGGGGCCGGGGGGTAGGCGGAGCGGGAGCGAGCGAGCGAGCGCGGGAGCGAGGCCCGTTGGCGGGCGGAGGAGGAGGCGACCTCGAGGGGGTCGGAAAGTCCCGTGGCTGGACTCTGCCGTTTTCACGAGTCGGGAGGAAAACCGAGGAGTGCCGGCAAACAGGGGCACCTTAACCGAATTCGCTGCCGGATTATTCCAAAACTGGGCGAGAGGGAGGGGGCCCGCGGGGGTGCGAGGCGCGCGAGGAGGCGTGCGCGAGGGGGTGAGGAGAGCGGGCGAGAGAGGCGTGCCTGGAGGGGTGAGCTGGGCGGGCGAGAGAGGCGTGCGCGGAGTGGTCGGAGGGCGGGAGAGGAGAGGCGAAGGAGGCCGGCGAGAGCAGGGGAGGGTGCCGGATTATTACGAAACTGGGCGACACGGGCAAGGGCCCGAAGTCGGTCACCGGCGAAGGAGGCGAATCGTCTGCAGACGGCCTCTGGGCGTGGTCGGGGTCTCTTACTCATTGGTGTCTTATGGTCTTACGGGGGCCTCGGGTTCGGGGGCTCGTCCCCCCCCCCTGGTGGGTCGCCCTCGGCGCGTGTATCAGCGTGTCGGATATTCCGTGGGCTCGGCGTCCGCTGCTCTCATGTTGTGTTGTGTTGTGTT
>WNFK01188636.1_pt1 | contig 16262 bp, 18 predicted proteins | sample 5400281 | NCBI WGS metagenome assembly WNFK01 (sample SAMN13153350, study PRJNA577476) | soil metagenome | isolation source: 20 cm soil on Douglas fir-dominated hillslope | place: USA:California | collected 2013-09-17 | reverse complement strand
CGACTCGAGCTCGGCGCGCTGACCCTGGTGACCTTGCTGCTCGGCGGCATGGCGGCGGCGCTGGTAGCGCGACGGATCGCGCGGCCGGTCCAGCGGCTCGCCGAGGGGGCCGCCGCCATCTCTCGCGGCGAGCTGAATCAGCGGTTCGAGCCCTCGACGGCGGACGAGATCGGGCGCCTCGCGACCGCCTTCAACGAGATGGCGGCGCAGCTTCTCCACCAGCGGACGGCGCTCGAGGAAGCTCACGGAGGGCTCCGGCGGCAGTTCGAGGAACTGGCCGACCTCAAGAGCTACACCGACAACATCCTCGGGTCGCTCACGAGCGGCATCGTGACGATCGACCTCGACGGCCGGGTGGTCACCCTCAACCCGGCGGCCGAGCTGCTCACGGGGTTCTTCCGCGGCGAGGCCTCCGGGCGGTACTGCACCGAGCTGTTCGCCCACACGCCCGACATCAGCGACCTCCTGACCGAGACCCTCGCGAGCCATGCGCCGATCACCAGCGTGCCGCTCACGCTCCGGCGCCGGAACGGCTCCTCGCTGCCGATCGAGTTCAGCACGGCGCCGCTCAAAGGCGGCGAGGGCAAGGACCTCGGCGCCATCGGCGTGTTCCGCGACGTGACTGGGCACGCTCGCGGCCGGTCTCGCCCACGAGATCAAGAATCCATTGACCTCGCTCCTCACCTTCAGCCGGCATCTGGACCGGAAGGTCGACGACCCGAACTTTCGCGAGCGCTTCAGAAACGTCGTCCCGCGCGAGCTGGAGCGGATCAACGGGATCGTCGAGCGGCTGCTCGAGCTGGCGCGGCCGTCGCGGATGAGCTTTACCCTCACGAGGCTCCCGGAGCTTCTCGAGCGCGCGCTCGAGCTCTACGTCGAGCAGCTCGACGAGCGTCACGTCGAGGTCGTGCGCGAGTACGCGCGGGACGTGCCGCCGATCCAGGCGGACAAGGACGCGCTCTACCGTGTCTTCGTCAACCTGATCGCCAACGCGCTCGACGCGATGCCGCGCGGCGGCCGGCTGACGGTACGGGCCGGCTGGGCCGGCACCCGCGATCCGGTGCGCGCCGCCCGGCGGCAGGCCGCGAACCGGGTGAAGATCGAGATCGAGGACACCGGCGTCGGGATCCAGCCGTCGGATACCGACCGCGTCTTCAATCCCTTCTACACCACGCGCGACAGCGGAACGGGCCTCGGCCTCGCCCTCGCGCACAAGATCATCGAGGACCACGGTGGGGTGATCAGCTTCGAGAGCGTTCCCGGCCGAGGGACGACGTTCAAGATCGTCCTGTCGTTGATCCCGGATCCGCCGAGCCTGCCCGGCGCCGAGGCGTCGCGATGAGCGAGAGCGGCGCGGTGTCCGCCCGCGATCCGTCCGCGCGGCTCGAGGAAGCGCTCGCCGACAACGCGAACCTGCGCCGGCACGCCAGCAGCGTCGCCCACGACTTCAACAACCTGCTCGCGGTCATCACCGGCTACACCGAGATGATGCTCAAGCGTCTGCGCGCCGACGATCCCCTGCGGCGGAACGCGGAGGCGATCAAGCGAGCGACCGAGTGGGGATCGGCGCTGGCGCAGCAGATCCTCTCAGGGAGTCGCCGCGGGGCTCCCGCGCCGGTGCCGGTCGATCTCAATCAGCTGGTGGGCAACGTGACCCGCGTGCTCCAGCCGCTGCTCGGCGAGGCCATCGAGCTGGTGACGCGGCTCAGCCCAAGCCTGGCGCGGGTGAGCGCGAACCCGCACCGGATCGGCCAGGTCATCATGAATCTCGTGGTGAACGCGCGCGACGCCATGCCGAGCGGCGGCCGCCTCACCATCGAGACCAGCAACGTCGGCCAGACCGTGATGCTGGCGGTGGGTGACACCGGATCCGGAGCCGTATTTCACGACCAAGGAGCCCGGACGGGGTAGCGGGCTCGGGCTGGCGACCGTCTACGACGTCGTCACGCAGTGCGGCGGCCAGATCAGCGTGACGAGCGACGCCGGCGCCGGGTCGACGTTCAAGATCTATCTGCCGCGGGTCCCCGAGACGGCAGCTCCCGCCGAGACATCGGCCGCGCCGGCCATACCGGCGGCGCCGGCGCCTGAAGTCCGGACCGTGCTCGTGGTCGAGAACGAGCGCGAGGTACGCGACCTGATCCGCGAGATTCTCCAGCTCCAGAACTACGTGGTGCTCGAAGCGGGCGATCGGGACGAGGCACTCGCGTTCAGTGCGCAGCACGCCGGCCGGATCGACCTGATGGTGGTCGACGTCGGAATTCCACCGTCGTCCGCCGACGAATGGGTGGTACGCGTCAGGGCCTCGCGCCCGGAGATCAAGGTCCTCTACGTCTCGGGCTATCTGAGCGAAACCGCGTCGGTCAACGCGCCCAAGCTCGGCCCGCTGCTCCAGAAGCCGTTCACGGTGGGAGCGTTCACGAAAGCGATAGGCTTGGTCCTGGGCCGCCCGAAGTAGTAAGACGTAGTGGATGGAATATCTCATCGTGCGGTTTCCCGGGACGCGAGAGGTCCGAGTTGATGGCGTTCCGCACGGCCGGACCAATATCGTCATGCAGTTCGAGTCCGGAATCCATGTCGTGACGCTCGGGCCTCCGTGGAACTTCGCGCCTCTCGAACAGAAGGTCTTGCTCTACAACACTGCGGCGCTCGATCCCTACCGGATCGAGTTTCGTATCCTGCCGCCCGCCTCGATCCCGATCTCGCCTGGAAGCCCCCCGTGACGCGCCGGGCGCGGCTCGGTGCCCTTGTCCTCCTGTCGATCGTTGCCCTCGGCTGCGCCCACTACCCGCTCAATGCGCCGCTTCCGCCGGCCGGAGACACCGGGCCGGGCTACCGCTTCCCGGCCATGGTTGTCGACAAGTCGGATCCGGCCGACGAGATCTTCGTGTGTCTCTCGTTCTCGGGCGGAGGCACTCGCGCCGCGGCCTTCGCGTACGGGGCACTCCTCCGGCTGAAGGACATCGAGATCGGGCGAGCCGGGAGCCGCCGAAGCCTCCTGGACGAGGTCGACTGCGTCGCCGGGATCTCCGGCGGGGCGTTCACGGCGGCGTACTACGGCCTGAACGGCCCCGACACCTTCAACAGCTTCTACGATCGATTCCTGGTGCGGGACATCCAGCGAGAGCTGGTCCTGAGCACCTTGAATCCAGTCAATCTCGCGCGCCTCGCCTCGCCGTACTTCAGCCGCATCGACCTCGCGGCCGAGCTCTACGACAGCTCGGTGTTCGGGGGCGCGACGTATGCCGCGCTGATGACGCGCCGGCGGCCGTTCATCATGCTGCACACGACCAGTATGGCGAACGGGGCGCCGTTCGAGTTCACGCAGGACGAGTTCGATTTCCTCGGGTCCGACCTCGGGGCGTTCCACGTCGGCCGCGCCGCGGCCGCGTCGTCGGCGTTCCCGTTCCTGCTCAGTCCAGTGAGCCTCAAGAGCTATCCGCCGGCTGCCGGCTTCGGCATCCCGCCCGCCGTCAGCGCAGCGCTCGAGACGCGGGAGATGAATCCGTCCCGCTATGCCTGGGCGCGCCAGCGCCTCGATCTCATGGCGGGCAAGGAAGAAAAGTGGCTCCATCTGCTGGACGGCGGTCTCGCGGACAACATCGGCCTGCGCTCCATTCTGAGAGCCTACGATCGGTCCGACGGATTCATCGCTCAGCGTATCAACGCGGGGCACATCAAGCGACTGATCGTCATCGCCGTGAACGCGCGGACCGATCCGCCCGAGCAGCTCAGCCGCCAGGAGCGATCGCCCGGACTCACCGACGTGTTCATGAAGACCGCGACCGTGAGCATGGAGAGCCTGAGCGCCGACACGATCGACTACGCGATCAACCGGCAGAGCGAGCGCGAGCAGGCGCAGACGAACGTGCGCCTCTGCAACCAGCGGCTGGCCGGCTGCGGCGCCGAGCCTTTCCCGATCTTCGCCCAGGAGATCCGCACCTGCTTCGTGGAGATCTCGTTCGAAGGTCTGCCGTCACCGGCGCGCGAGGAGTTTCTGGCGCTGCCGACGACGTTCGCGCTTCCCGAGGAGACGGTGAAGCGGCTAATCGCCGTGGCGGGAACACTCATCGATTCGTCGCCAACTTTTCAGAAGCTGCTGCGGGCGCTGCAGGGCGAGGCCTCGCCGGGCGCCGGGGTGGGGGAGCTCGGCAATTGCTCGTGAGCGTGTCAGCGGAAGCGGGGGATGACCTCGCGGGCGAAGAGCTCCATCGAGCGGCGGACCCGGTCCTGAGGTAAGCCGCCGAAGTTCATCCAGCAGAGCATCTCGCCGACGCCGAGCCGCCGGAATTCCTCGACCCGCGCGGCCACCGTGTCGGGGGATCCGAAGGCGACGCTCTCCGCCACGAGCTGTTCGTATGACACGTGCGCGAATCGTTCCTCGAGCGCCCGGAACCCCGGCTGGAGCAGCGGGTGCACCCGATCGATCCGCTCGGGAATGAGGAATCGCCGCAGCGACTCCTGGTACCACATCTCCGCGTCCTTCGCCTCCGCGAGCGCCTGGGCATCGGTCGGCGCCACGTAGACGTGTCGCGAAACGCCCCAGCGGCCCAGCAGGCTCGCGATCTCGTCGGCGCTGCGGCCTGCCTTTTCGCACGCCTTGACGTACGTGTCGCGACTTTTGGCGAGCTGCTCCGGTCCGCCGCGCAAGAGCGAGTTCAGCATCGGCGCGCCGCGGAGCGCGGTGGCCTCGATGGTGTCGGGGCTCGTGCACACGACGTACACCGGCGGGTGCGGCCGCTGGAGCGGCTTGGGGATCACCCGGACCTCGGGGATCTTGAAGTGGCGTCCCTCGAACGCGAAGCGCTCCAGGGTCCACGCTTTGAGCATGATCGCGAGACACTCCTCGAAGCGCTCGCGGTTCTCGATCTGGGGCACACGGTAGCCCTCGAACTCGACGGGGCGATTGCCGCGACCGACCCCGACGTCGAGGCGTCCTTCGCTCAGGATGTCCACGATCGCGAGCTCCTCGGCGAGCCGAATCGGATCGTGGAACGGAAGGATCGCGGCAGCCAGGCCGATGCGCACCCGCCGCGTCCGCATCGCGGCGGCCCCCGCCAGGACGGCCGGCGAGACGGACAGGCCGTAGTCGATGAAGTGATGCTCCGTCAGCCAGATGCTGTCGAAGCCGAGCTCCTCCGTCCATACCATCTGCTCGATCTCGCGACGGATGACGTCGGGATGACCGATCGAGGGCGGAGCCTGAAGGAAGTAGTAGGTTCCGAAGCGCATCGGACGCTCGACTCTACCTCATCTAGCTGTGGAGATCGACCAGGAGCGCGGCGTGATCGCTGAGCTGCCGCGCCGGGCGCCCCGCCCGCCGGCCCCAGTCGTAGCGCACGTCGCGCAGACGAGGTCGCAGTTGAGGATTCACGAACGCTTGATCGAGCCGGAAGCCATTGCCGCCGTTGGGCGAGTACCAGGTGTAGGCACGCTCCGGCCCTCGGAGGAGGCGAAACGCATCGTGCCAGCCCGATTGCTCGAGCCCCGACAGCCACGCGTCCTCGCGACGTCCGAAGACCGGTGTCTCTTCGTCGATACCCGGGCGGCCGGAATTCGTGTCACCGAGCAGCATGGTGGGCCCGCGCCGCCATCGGCCGAGCACCGCGAGCACGGCGGCGTAGAAGAGATCCTTCCGCCCGGTCACTCGATTCGGGACGTGCATCGCGCCCAAGGTCAACGGCTCGGGCGCGTCGACCGAGGCGAGCAGCAGCAGACGACCGGGATCCCCCGGCCCGACTCGGAGCCGCAGGCGGCGCATCGGGAACCGTGTCGCGATGAACAGGCGATTGGCGTTCGGCTGCGACGGCTCCGCGGTCGAGCACTGATAGGCGAGGCCGAGCGCAGCGAGCGCGCGCGCCAGCTCGACGCTGGGGGGAGTCGCTCGGAACTCGCAGAGGGCGACAGCATCCGGAGCCCAGCGCTCGAGCTGCGCGGCGATCCGGCTGGCGCGCACGCCGCCGCCGGCGCGGATATTCCAGAAGACGATTCGCATCCGCCCTATCGCTTGCTGAGCGCGGTCTCCAGGAGCTCGAGGGCGCGCTTCGCGAAGGCCCACATGTTCTTCTCGCGGTCGTCGTGGCCCGTCTCGAGGGTGATCACGCGTTCGACGGGACCGGCGACTGCGATACACGCGTGGCCCGCGGCGTCGCCGTAGCGATTGCCCGTAGGGCCGGTGGCCCCGGTCTCGGCAAGTCCCCATGTCGCGCCGAGTAGCTCGCGAATCGTCCGCGCTTTGAGCACGGCGTAGGGCTCGCTGCTCGAACGGATCCCCTTGACCGACTCGTCTGGAAGCCGCAGCAGCGCGCGTCGCGCGGCCTGCGTGTAGATGACGCCGCCGCCCAGGAAAAAGGCCGAAGCGCCCGGTACGGAGAGGAGCGCCGCAGAGATCAGGCCGCCCGCGGAGGACTCCGCGACGGCGATCGTTTCTTTGCGATCCTTCAGAATCGTCGCGAGCGATCTGGCGAGCGCGTCGAGCTCGTTCATAGGGCTGCGACCTTAGGGGCGCGCCCGCAGCTTGTCAAGTCGACCCGGTGCGAGCGGACCTAGGAGAGTCGACGCTCGGGCGCCGTCAGCTCACACTCGGCGATCTTGTTGAGCAGGGTCTTGTAGCTGACTTTGAGAATGCGCGACGCCTCGGCGCGATTCCAGCGCACGCGCGCCAGCACCTCCGAGAGGGCGTGGCGCTCGGCCTCACGGGCGCCGCGCCGGGCGATCTCGCGCAGGCTCTCGGTGACCGACGCCGCGGGCTGCGAAGGCACGGCGCGCGACGGGCTGACGCGCGACGCCTGCACCGCGAAGTCCCGCTCGCCGTCGGCCAGCACGACCATGCGCCGGACGATGTTCTCGAGCTCTCGGATGTTCCCCGACCACGGGTGCTCCGAGAGGCGGGCCAGCGTCTCGGGCGCGAGGGTCTTGTGCCGTCCGTACTGCGCGTTGAACTTGGCGAGAAACCACGTGACCAGCGCCGGGATTTCTTCTCGCCGCTCCCGCAGGGGCGGCACCTGGATCTCGACCACGTTGAGGCGGTAGTAGAGATCCTCGCGGAACTCGCCGCGCGCCATCGCTTCCTCGAGGCGCCGGTTGGTGGCGGCGATGACCCGCGCGTCGACGTCGATGGGCGCGTGCCCGCCGACCCGCGAGAACCGGAAGTCCTGCAGCACGTGGAGGAGCTTGGCCTGCAAGGCGAGCGGCAGCTCACCGATCTCATCGAGGTAGATCGTGCCCTGGTTCGCGTATTCGAACTGTCCGGGCTTGCGGCGATGGGCGCCGGTGAACGCGCCCTTCTCGTGACCGAAGAGCTCGGACTCGAGGAGCTCCTGAGGAATCGCCGCGCAGTTGACCTTGACGAACGGCCCCTCACGGCGAGCCGACGCCGCATGGACCGCCCGAGCGATGAGGTCCTTGCCGACCCCGCTCTCGCCACGGATCAGCACCGTGGTGTCGGTGTCGGCGATGCTCTCGACGATGGAGCGGATGGCGCGCATCCGGGGATGACCCTCGAAGAGCGGGGGCTCGGGCATCGTTACGGGCTCGGCCAGTTCAGTTCGCACTCTATCTCCCCTCCCGGATGGAGTATCAGCCGGCACAAACGGTATGCAAGGAAAGTGCTAGTCTCGGCATACGAGAATCCAGGTACTTACGGACCTTCCCAGGGCGCCAAAACTGGTCAGTGGTAAGAAACTGATTGATCAACTGGCTTGATCCTTACCGCTGATGGTAGCCAAGGGGTGTGACACCCCCAGCACAGGGCGGTTAAGACTCGGCGACGCCGCCTCGAGATGGCACCTACGCGCGAGGCAAAAGTACCGTGAAGCGGCTGCCCTTTCCTTCTCGAGACTCGACGGTCACGCGGCCCCCGTGAGCTTCCGCGATACCTCGCACGATGGCCAGACCGAGCCCCGTGCCGCCGCGTTCGCGATGCGCCTGACGATAGGCGTCGAAGATGTGGGGCAATGCGTCGGCCGGGATGCCGACGCCCGTGTCCTCGACCTGCAGCTCGAACTCCGGCCCCGCGTCGATCACGCGCGCGACGACACGGCCGCCGGGCTGGGTGAAGCGGATCGCGTTGGCGCCCAGGTTCACGAGGACCTGGTGGAGCCGCTCGAGGTCGCCGCAATACGAGAAATCCGAGCCGATCCGCTCGCACTCCAGCGTGACGGTGGCCTCCGACGCCAGCGGATGAAGCTCCTCGACGGCCCGACCGACCAGCTCCGCGAGGTCGAGCGGGCTCCGCTCGAGATCCAGGAGCCCGGCCTGCAGGCGCGACATCTCGAGGATCTGGTTCACGAGCCGCAGCAGGCGCCCGGAGCTGACCGAGACGATGTCGGTGAGCCGCTTCTGCTTGTCGTTGAGCGGCCCGGGAACGCCCTCGCGAAGCAGCTCGGCGGCGCCGCGGATCGACGTGAGGGGCGAGCGGAGCTCGTGCGAGACAGTCGCGAAGAAATCCCGTCGTGTTTCCTCGACTCGGCGCAACTGACCGACCATCGAGTTGAACGACCGCGCGAGACAGCCGATCTCGTCGCGGCTCTCGATCGCGATCGGCTCACGGAACTTGCCGGACGCTACCGCCGCCGCCGCACCGGACAGCACGTTGAGCGATCGCGTCATCCGGTGGGCCTGGAATGCGGCGCCGATCAGCGCCAGGCCGACGGCGGCGCCGAGCGCGCAGAACACCAAGGTCCACATGCGGCTCTCGACCCGGGCGGCGTCGGCCTCGACTGCGAGCACGCGCGTGTGAGTCGCCGACATCAGCGCGCCGAGTCGTTCCTCGACCCGTTCGGCCAGCACCCGCGCGTCGATGTCGGTCAGACGTACCGCGCCCCGGTGGTCACCCATCTGAACGAGGGCGCGCTCCTGGGCCACGACGCGACGGTAGCCGTCGAAGGCGCCGCTTGCCTCGCGCAGGTACAGTCTCTCCGCGCCGCTCTGCGCGTATTCGCCGAGGCGCTCCAGGTCGTCGGCGACCTGTGCCGCCCGCTCGGTCCATGCCGTCGTGTAGTGCGGATCGCGGATAGCGACCGCGCGCGCCTCGAGGCGCATGAGCGGCTCGATCGCCTCGCGGGCGGCCGCGGTGAGGCGCAGCGCTGGAACCGTACGCGTCACGATGTCCCGGTTGGCCGAAACGAGCCGATCGATCGCGCGCAGGCTCAGCGCCGCTACGCCTGCGAGCACGACAATGACGAGTGCCGAGGTCAAAAAGATTTTCGACGCCAGCCGCATGCGTTCTCTCCCCGAGCCCCGGCCGTGACGATCGCCGAGCGATCGACAGACGTTCGGTGGCTCAGTCGGTGATTGCGCGAGGCCCTTGCGGGATCCCGCGTGGTTCGGGGCGCCTACCGGAACGAGCTAGGGGGAGGCTGGAGCGTCGGTCAGAAAACGCCGCGGCCGAGGAGCTTGAAGGCCGGAGGAACGCTTGTGGGGGTTTCCACGAGACGGGAGTCTATTAAACCGGCTCGCACGTGTCAACTCTGGCGTTAGAGATACACCCGCTCGGCCCGGCGAAGGGCGCGGTAGCGCTCGAACGATTTGCGCTCGTCCTCGAGGCCCAGGATCGACCGAAGGCTGGTTCCCCGGAACGTGTGCCGTAACATCTTGATCCCGTTGCGAAGTGCGAACAGCGGTGTGTGGACCAGGGCCACCGGCAGGTGCTTCAGCTTGATCCAGCGGTCGGCCCGCCAGCGCAGGAACTCGATCTCGTCGGGCTCGAGGTACGCCGTCCGCACCACGGCGGTCGTTCCGTCGTAGTCCTCGAGCCGCTCGTTGATGATCAGCCCCTGCTCCCGGAAGGTCTTCGTCATCGGCGTCCGCGGGTAGGGCGTCGGGTGCTGGATGTAAGGTACGTCGACGTAGCGCCGGGCGAAGTCCAGATTGGTCTCGATCGACTCACGGGTGTCCTGGGGGTTGCCGACGATCAATCCGCCGACGACGTACATCTTGTTCTCGTGAAGATAGTCGATCGCCGCCACCGCCGCGTTGCCCCCGCGGCCGCCCTCGCCCCGCTGCCGGTTCTTCGCCTCCGCGCGGAGGAATTCGAGATCTTCCTCGAGAATGTTCTCGATTCCGAGGAACACGTACCGAAAGCCTGCCCGACGCATCAGCGGCGCCAGGGTCCGGCCGTGATTGGCGATGGCCGAGGTCATCGCCTGCACCGTGTAGTCGAGATCGTTGAGCCCGGCGTCGATGATGGCGCGACAGAGACCCTCGAATCGCCGCACGTTCAGGGTGATGTTGTCGTCGACCAGGAAGATCGCCTGAGCGCCGTGCGCCCGCGCGTCGCGGATGTCCGCCAGGACGCGGTCGAAGTTGAACGTGTGGAAGTTGCGTCCGCGCATCTCGATGATCGAGCAGAAGCTGCAATCGAACGTGCACCCGCGCGAGGTCTCCACGACGTCGACTTGCCGGCCGACCATCGTGTATCCCGTCAAGACTCGCGCCCCGCGATTGGGCAGCCGCACATCGCCCGCGTCGAGACCGCTGACCGCACGGTCAGAATTGTGCGTGAAGCTCTCGCCACACCGGAACGAGAGGCCGGGAACACCCGAGAAATCCCCGCCCCGCTCGATGGCCCTCACGAGCTCGCGAAACGTCAGCTCGCCCTCGCCACGCACGATGAAGTCGACCCCCGCGCTCGGATCCGTGTAGGCGTCGGACGCGAGGCTCGCGTCGTAGCCGCCGACCACCACACGCGCCGTCGGCCGGAGACGCCTGACCAGCTGGATGACTCGGAGCGCGGTATGCCGCTGGAAGGTCATCACCGAGAGGCCCACCACGTCCGGCTGGATCTCTCGGACCAGTCGCTCGAGCGTCTCGCGGACCCGGCGCTGGACCAGGATCAGGTCGGCGACGGCGACACGATGGTGGGGATCGACGTTCCCGGCCAACGAGGCCAGCGCCCCGTTGGGCATGCGAATCGCGACCGACGGCATGTGCTCGAACGAGTCCGGCATCGACAGCAACAAGATGTTCATCGGGTATTCGTCCTACGCACGGCCCTCGAGCCCGATCGCGCGCGCCACGGTCTCCAGGTGAAGCTGCGCGTCGCCGAAATCGAGACTCGCCGCCTGGATGTGTTTGTGCAACAAGTGGAGCGGGTGCTCCTCGCAATAGCTGATGGCTCCGAAGATCTGATGGCCGCGGCGCGCCACCGCCAGGCACGCCTCGCCCGCGTAGGCCTTGGCGAGTGCCGCATCCGCTTCGGCCGCGCGACCCTCCGCGGCCTTCCACGCCGCGACGTACAGGAGCGCGCGCGCCGCATCCACGTCGCGTACGAGATCCGCGCAGGAGTGCTGGATGGCCTGGTAGCCGCCGATCGGACGCCCGCCCTGGACACGCGTCTTGGCGTGCTCTACCGCCAGCTCGAGCACGCGCTGTGCTCCGCCGACCATCTCGGCCGTCCGCGCGAGCGCGCCCGCTCGCAGGGCCGGCGCGAGCAACGCATCGCCGTCGCCGGCGGCGCCGAGCAGGTCGTCCGGGCGAATCTCCACACGATCGAATGTCACCTCGAAGAGCTTCTCGCCGCTGATCGCGTCGAGCGGCAGCCGCGCGATGCCCGCTCGGTCCGTCGGCACGACGATCAGGGCCGGCGCGGCGCCGACCCGCACGGCCACGATGAGATCGTCGGCGATATGCGCGTCCTTGACGAAGAGCTTTCGGCCGCTCAGGCGTCCGGGTACGGCGCACTCGAGCGCGACGGCGGCGGGATCGAACGACCCGCTCTCTTCCACGAGGGCCAGGCTCGCGATCCGCTCGCCGGCGGCCAGCGCCGGGAGGAGCCGTTTCTGCTGGGCCGGGCTACCGCCCGCGAGCACCAGTGACGTCGCCACCACCGCGCTCGCCACGAACGGGCCGGGCAAACCGGCTCGTCCCATCTCCTCGACGAGCACGATGACGTCGAGCAGGGAGCCGTCGCTGCCGCCGAGCTCGGCCGGGATCAAGAGCCCCGGCCATCCCAGCTCGGCCATGCGGCGCCACAGTCCCTCATCGAAGCCGCGCGCGTCGAGCGCCAGCCGCTGTACGAGCTCGGGCGGGCAGTGCTGGCGGAGGAACGCGCGGGCCGTCGTGGTCAGGATCTGCTGAGACGGGGACAGACGGAAATCCATCTCAACGCGCCTTCGATTCGACGGCAACCTTCGGCTCGGCCGCGAGGCCGAGGCCACGCACGGCCACGGTGGTGCGGAGGACCTCGGCGGTGCCGCCGGCGATCGTGTGGCCGAGGGTCGTCTGATAGAGGTGCGAGATCTGTCCGCCGAGCTTCGCCCACCGCGAGCCCTCGCGCAGCGGCCCCCAGAGCCCGAGCAGGTCCATGCCCAGGCGCGCCAGCTTCTGCCCGGTCTCGTCCGCGTACACCTTCGCCATCGCGGTCTCGTAGGTGAGGGGCGCGCCGTCACGGATGAGACAGCCGGCGCGATAGAAGATGAGGCGCAGCGCCGCGATGTCCGTGGCGATCGCGGCCAGCCGGCGGCGCACGAACGGATCGCGCGCGAGCGGCGCGCCGCCGCCGAGCGTCGTGTTGGCGTAGTCCACGAGCTGGCCGAGCACGCGCGCGAGCGCCGGCGCCTTGTAGAAGCGCCCCCAGAACCGGTCGGCGTCGAGCCCGTTCAGGAGCGCCTGGAAGCCTTCACCGGGAGGTCCGAGCATGAGGTCCGCGGACACGCGCACGTCGTCCAGGAATACCTCGTGGTGATAGACCTCACCGGTCATGCTGCGGATCGGCCGGATGTCCATGCCCGGCGTGCCGTTCGCGACCACGAACATGCTGAATCCGCGGCTGCGCCGCGCCTCGCGGCTCGTTCGCGCGAACACGAGCCCGTGTGACGCGATGCCGGCGTGGCTCGACCAGATCTTGTGGCCGCGGATCACGTAGTGATCGCCGTCGCGGCGTGCCTCGGTCTTCAGCGCGAGCAGATCGGAGCCCGCGTCGGGCTCGCTGTAACCCTGCCAGAACGTCGCCTCGCCGCGCGCGATCGCGGGCAGGACCTCGCGCCGCAGGCGCTCGGTCCCGAGCTCGATGACGGCATCGGCCGTTTGCCAGACGCCGGCGAGCGGCCCGAACGGCGCGCCGGCGAGCGCCAGCTCTTCCATGAGGACGAGCTTCATGAACATCGGCTGCTCGCGGCCGCCCAGCGTCTTCGGCCAGCACATGCTGATCCAGCCCTGGGCGGCCAGCGCCTTCATGAACGCTCGCGAGTTGGCGCCCGAGCCGTAGCCCGCGTCCATCCCGTCGACGGCGAACGTCTCGGGTGGGTTCGCGCGGAGGAATCGGCGAACCTCGTCGGCGAACGCCTGCTCGGCCTCGGTGAAGTCGAAATTCATCGAACGCGCCGGTCAGGATAACGCGTCCGCCGCGTGACCACCAGCGACCCCTGATGATGTATGGTGTGGCCCATGCGCTACGGGTTCTATCTTCCCACTCGCGGCCAAACGGCGACGCCGGAGGCGCTCGAGACGCTCGTGCAGCGCGGCGAGAGCCTGGGCTTTGCCTCGGTGATGATTGCCGACCATCTGGTGTTCCCGGTCACGATCAAATCCCGCTATCCCTACACGGTCTCGGGCGATTTCCCGGGCAAGGGCGACGTCCTCGACCAGCTCTCGCTGATGACCTTCGTCGCCGCCAAGACCACGCGGCTGCGCCTGGTCACGAGCGTGATGATCGTGCCCTACCGCAATCCGGTGCTGACGGCGAAGGCTCTCGCGACGATCGACGTCCTCTCGAAGGGACGCGTCACGCTCGGCGTCGGCGTGGGATGGATGCGCGAGGAGTTCGAGGCGCTCGGCGCGCCGGAGTTCGAGCGGCGAGGCGCGGTGACGGACGAGTACATCCGAATCTTCAAGACGCTGTGGACGCAGAGTCCCGCGTCCTTCTCGGGCGAGTTCTATCGGTTCGAGGCGCTCCACTGTCGGCCTCAGCCCGTTCAGAAGCCGCACCCGCCGATCTGGATCGGTGGCCACAGCAAGGCCGCCCTGCGGCGGGCGGCGCGCCTCGGCGACGGCTGGCATCCGGTCGGCGCCAACGCGGCGGTCCCGCTACCCCCGTCGGAGCTGCGGCCGCTCCTCGACGAGCTCTACCGGCTCACCGAGGCCGAGGGGCGCGACCCCAAGTCGCTGACGATTTCGTACAAGGCTCCCGTGTACGACCTGAGTCAACGACAGCTCCCGGGCGGCGAGCGACGGCCGTTCTCCGGAGGCCCGGCGCAGATCGCGGAGGACATCGCGGCGTTCGCGCGGCTGGGCGTGAGCGAGATCGTCTTCGACTTCCGCAGCGAAAGCCTCGCCGAGAGCCTCGAGCGGATGGAGAGCTTTGGACCGGTGATCCGCCAGGGCTAGCCGGGCGGCTTCACGCGTCCTCGATACTGCAAATAGCGCGCGACCAGCCAGCACGGCAGCGCCCACGCGAGACCCGCGGACCAGCCGGCGAGGACGTCGGTGGGGTAATGGACGCCGAGATAGACGCGGCTGAGCCCGATGAGCAGCGCGAGCAGGAGCGAGACGACGATGCAGTACGTCCGGCTTCGCCGCCGCGACACGAACCGCGCGAGGACCGCGCCGAGGGTGAGGTAGGTCACGACCGCGAGCAGCGAGTGACCGCTCGGGAAACTGGCGCTGCCGACATTGACCAGGTGCGGCACGATCTCCGGTCGCTTGCGGGCGAACCACCACTTCAGAAGCTCGCTGAGCAAGCCGCCGCCCGCGGTGGCGACCACGATCAGCGCGATCGCGTCGTACCGGCCCTCGAGCGCCAGGTAGCCTACCACGATCAACAGGATGATCGCGAGGACCCCCGTGCCGCCCAGCGCCGTCACGTCGATCGCCACCTGGACGAGCCACGCCGGGCCGATCGGAACGTTCGGATCGTCGGCGGAGCGCATCATGCGGAGCACGCCGTCGTCGAACTCGCGGAGATCGCCTTCCATCATCTCGCCGGCGGTTTTCGAGAAGGCGAGGAGAGCCAGGACGATGGCGAGCGCCGCCAGCAGCACGACGGCCTCCTGGCCGGTGAGCCAGCGGACGGCGAGCCGGAAGGCCCTGGTCGACGCATGAACCATTGTTCGCGGCATCCTCTCTCTATCGTACGTCCGACCACCAAGAGGCCGGCGGTGCGGCGCGCGTGTGGTACGCTCTCGCCGGAAATGAGGACGGGGTGACCCGCCGCGCGCAGATCGCCATCGTCGGTGACTTCTCCCCGGCGAACGTCACCCATCAGCTCACGAACTCGGCGCTCGAGCACATCGGACTCGGATTCACCTGGATCCTGACCGACGCACCCGGCGACTGGGAACAGCGCCTGGCGGCGTACGACGGCGTCTGGATCGCGCCGGCGAGCCCCTACCGAAGCATGGACGGCGCGCTCGCGGCGGTGCGGTACGCGCGCGAGCGCGGAGTCCCGCTGGTCGGCACCTGAGGCGGCTTCCAGCACGCGATCGTCGAGTTCGCGCGCAACGTCCTCGGGTACCGAGACGCCGACCACGCTGAAACGAGCCCCGACGCGTCTCGACTGGTGATCACGGCGCTGGCCTGTTCACTCGTCGGGCAAGAGCAGCGGGTGGTGCTGGTCCCTCGCACGCGCGCCGCGCGGCTCTACGGCGTGCCCGAGGCCACCGAGCCGTACTACTGCAACTACGGCGTGAACCCGGACTATCGCCTGCAGTTCGAGGCGTGCGGGCTTCGGGTGAGCGGAGTCGGTGCCGAGGGTGAGATCAGGATCGTCGAGCTCCCGGAGCATCCGTTCTTCGTCGCCACCTTGTTCCTCCCGCAGGCCCGCTCCACAGCCGCGAGCCCCCACCCGCTGCTCGTCGGCTACGCAGCCGCGGTCAACGCCTGTCGCGAAGCCCGCGCCCGCCTCTCACTAGCCAAACCCTGACGAAACCGCCCGGCGCCAACGTTTGCGATGGCCACCAGGCGGCCGAAGAAGGCCCAGCTGCGAGGCGGCGCCCGAAGGCGCACGCGAGCCGTACTTCGAGTACGGTGAGCGCGCGCCGAGGGCGCCAACGAAGCAGATGGGCCTTCTTCGGCCGCCTGGTTAGGTGTTGAGGCGGCGGCGCAAGAAGCCGAGCAGCCCCTGCGGCAGGAAGATGATCATGATGATGAAGATGATACCGACGGGGATGAGGTAGTACTCGGTCAGGAAGCGCGAGAGCCCCTCGCGGAGCAGCAGGAAGAACGCGGCGCCTGCGAACGGCCCCACCAGGGTGCCCATCCCGCCCATCACGTTGAAGATCACGACCTCGCCCGAGACCACGAAGAAGACGAAGTCGGGCGCGGCGAAC
>WNFK01255454.1_pt4 | contig 16271 bp, 17 predicted proteins | sample 5400281 | NCBI WGS metagenome assembly WNFK01 (sample SAMN13153350, study PRJNA577476) | soil metagenome | isolation source: 20 cm soil on Douglas fir-dominated hillslope | place: USA:California | collected 2013-09-17 | reverse complement strand
TTTCCCCACGGCGTCGTTCCCACTACCGAAACCTGTGTGCAATGGGGCTGGCCGGCCGACTGCCGCGTTTACCCGACTCCCATTTATGAATTTTTCATTTGGATGGCCATCGCCGCGTTCCTGTGGCACATGGGCAAGAAATCAATAAGTGGCGCGCGGCCCAAGGGAGAAATCCTCTGCGGCTACCTCATCCTGACGGGCGTGGCCCGATTCCTGATTGAATTCATCCGCATCAACCCGCGATCGTTCTTCGGCCTTTCGAATGCTCAGACGGCCAGCCTGGTGTCGATCGTCATTGGTGTTATTCTGTTCTGGCGGATCAGGAGCAGTTCGACTCTGCAATCGAAATCTTCTTAATCTCCAGAGTGTCCCGCATATAGCCGGGCGCTACAGCATCTGCCGCAAAACGTATTGCAGAATGCCGCCGTGATGATAGTACGAAACTTCCTCCGGCGTATCCGCACGCGCCATCACGGAAAAGGTCTTGACCTTTCCATCTCCCGATTTAGCATGCACCGTGATCTGCTTTTTGGGCGCAAGTGACGCGACCCCCTCGATCTCAAATATTTCGTGTCCCGTCAAGCCAAGTGATTCACGGTTTTCTCCCATCTTGAATTCAAGAGGCAGCACGCCCATGCCGACGAGGTTGCTGCGGTGGATGCGTTCATAGCTTTCGGCGATGACCGCGCGCACGCCGAGCAGCCGCGTGCCTTTTGCCGCCCAATCGCGCGAAGAGCCGGAGCCGTATTCTTTTCCGGCGATGACCACTAGCGCCACACCAGCCTCGCGATATTTCACCGCCGCGTCGTAGATCGGCATCTTTTCGCCATCCGGAAGATAAAGAGTCCAGCCACCTTCGGTGCCAGGGGCAAGCTGGTTGCGCAGCCGAATATTCCCAAACGTGCCGCGCATCATGACCTCGTGGTTGCCGCGGCGCGCGCCGTAGGAATTGAATTCATAGGTATTTCCCCGCGGGAGAATCCACGGGAATAGATCCGGCCGGCGAAATGTGATCGGTGGTGACGCTGTCGCCAAGAATGGCCAGCACCTTGGCGCCGTGAATGTCCGCAAGCGCCGGAGGCGCCGTCGGCATGTTTTCGAAAAACGGCGGCAGCTTGATGTAAGTCGATTTCGGATCCCACTTGTAGATATCGCCTTTGGGAATCGGCATGGACTTCCAGTGTGCATCGCCTTCGAACACTTCGCTGTACTGTTTGCTGTATTGCGCCGTAGTAACGGAAGAACGAACGGTTGATTCGATTTCTTGCGGCGTCGGCCAGATATCTCTCAGATAGACCGGTTTGCCCGCAGGGTCGTTGCCGAGCGGTTCCGTGGTGAGGTCAAGGTCCATGCGCCCCGCAAGAGCGTAAGCGACGACGAGCGGCGGCGAGGCCAGATAATTGGCGCGAACCAGCGGGTGAATGCGGCCCTCAAAGTTGCGATTGCCGCTGAGCACGGCGACGGCAATCAGATTGTTATCCTTGATGGCGGCGCCGATGGCGTCCGCCAGCGGACCGCTGTTTCCGATGCAAGTGGTGCATCCATAGCCGACAAGGTGAAAGTTCAATTTCTCCAAATAAGGTGTCAACCCCGCGGCGAGCAGGTAATCGGTCACCACTTTCGAACCGGGCGCAAGGCTGGTCTTGACCCACGGCTTGACGCGCAATCCGCGCTCGACCGCCTTCTTCGCCAGCAGTCCAGCGCCCAGCATGAGCGACGGGTTCGAAGTGTTGGTGCAACTGGTGATGGCGGCAATGACCACGGCGCCGCTCGAAAGGTCAAACGAGTCGCCGTTGTTTCGGACGGCAACGTGCTTGGCGGGCGTTCCTTCCACAACTTTCGTGAAAGAAGTCTTCGCTTGGCGCAGAGCGACGCGATCCTGCGGACGCTTGGGACCAGCGACAGTAGGCTCGACGGTCCCCAGATCCAATTCAAGGATGTCGTTGAACAGTGGAGGAGCCGTCTGATCGGTGCGAAAGAGCATTTGCTCTTTGCAGTAGGCTTCGACAAGAGCGATCTGTTCGGCCGAACGCGCGGTGAATTGCAGATAAGCAAGTGTCTCCGCATCAACGGGGAAGAACCCCATGGTCGCGCCATACTCAGGAGCCATGTTGGCAATGGTGGCGCGGTCCGGAACGCTCAGCGTGGACAGCCCCGAACCGTAGAACTCCACGAATTTTCCGACGACGCCTTTTTTGCGCAACATTTCCGTGACGGTCAAAACCAGATCCGTCGCGGTTGCGCCTTCGCTTAAGCGCCCGTGCAGACGGAAACCAACGACTTCCGGAATGAGCATCGAAGAGGGCTGGCCCAGCATGGCCGCTTCTGCTTCGATCCCGCCGACGCCCCAGCCGAAAACGCCCAGCGCATTGACCATCGTGGTGTGCGAATCCGTGCCCACGACCGAATCGGGATAGGCCTCAAACCTGTTGCCGTAGGGCATCGCGCAAACGACCCGCGCCAGGTATTCCAGGTTCACTTGGTGGCAGATGCCGGTGTCCGGTGGAACGACTTTGAAATTCTGGAACGCCGTCTGCCCCCAGCGCAGGAACGCATAGCGCTCCACGTTGCGCTGAAACTCCAACTCCGCATTCAGGCCAAAGGCGTTGACGTTGCCAAAATTATCGACCTGGACGGAATGGTCGATGACCAGCTCGGCAGGGAACAGCGGATTGATTCGTTTCGGATTCCCGCCCATGCGCTGCACCGCTTCGCGCATGGTGGCGAGATCGACGATTGCGGGTACCCCTGTGAAGTCCTGCAGCAGGACGCGCGCGGGCATGAAAGCGATCTCTTTTTCCGGCGCACCGGGACGCCAGTTTGCAAGCGCGCGGATGTCCTCTGCATGGACGAAGCGGCCATCCTCGCACCGCAGAAGATTCTCCAGAAGGATGCGCAGTGAAAAGGGTAGCTTTGCCAGGTCGGCGACGCTCTGCTTTTCAAGGAACTCGAGGCGGTGAATATCGAAGGTCTGAGCGCCAACGTTCAGTTTGTCGCGTGTGCGGAAAGAATTGCCCGCGTTGATGGCCATTCTGACAGTCCCCTCGCTGTGATTCGTAGCTCCCTATCATAACCGAAATTGAATCCGAGCGCCGCGCGGCTATACTGGTATGGCAGTGAATATCGTTCTCATTTCGACCTACGAGTTAGGGAGACAACCCTTCGGGCTGGCGTCGCCCGCGGCATGGCTGCGCAAACGCGGCCACAGTGTTGTAGCGCTCGACCTTGCCCGGCAGTCACTCGATGAGTCTGCGATTGGCGAAGCCGGGCTAATCGCGATCTATTTGCCCATGCATACCGCCACGCGGCTGGCGGCGCAACTCATTCCCGTGCTGCGGAAACAGAATCCAAGCGCGCATCTTTGTTGCTACGGCCTGTACGCTCCCATGAACGTTGAATATCTTCGCGCGCTCGGCGTATCCACGATTCTCGGCGGCGAATTTGAAGAAGGGCTCGTGCAACTGGCAGGGCGCATGGCCGCAGATGGAAAGCAGGCAAGCGCGCAGCCCGCCGAGTCCCTGATCTCCATGGCCCGGTTGCAGTTCGAAGTGCCCGATCGATCGGGAATGCCTGCGATGGAGAAGTATGCCCGTCTCATCGTTCCCGGGGATGGCTACCGGATCGTTGGATCGACGGAAGCGAGCCGCGGCTGCAAGCATCTTTGCAGGCATTGCCCGATCGTGCCGGTTTACAAGGGCGTGTTTCGAATCGTCAGCCGGGATGTGGTGCTCGAAGACATTCGCCGCCAGGTAACCGCCGGGGCGCAACACATCACCTTCGGTGATCCGGATTTCTTTAACGGTATTCGCCACGCAATGGAACTCGCGGAGGCGTTTCATCGGGAATTTCCAGCGGTAACATACGACGTGACCATCAAGATCGAACACTTGCTCAAATATGAGGGGCACCTGCCTGCCCTTCGCGATACTGGCTGCCTCTTTGTGATCAGCGCGGTCGAATCCGTGGATGATGCGGTCCTGGGCTTCCTGGACAAGGGACACACGCGCGAAGATTTTCTGCGCGTCGTCAAAACGTTCAGCGAACTTGGCATGACGCTTCATCCGACTTTCGTGCCGTTCACGCCCTGGACCACAGCTTGGTATTCGCTTGCTCATCCCGGAAGGCTCGCGAATGCTGGAATTAGAGGAGGTGTGTCGCCTGGTTGGGCCGTTCGATCCGCAGTCGCTGGCGTACTCCTGGAAAAACGCCGACCCGCGCCTGGACGCTCTCAGCGAAACCGTCCAGGAGATCGCCGCCGCGGCGGAGCGGCAAAAAGAATCGCGGCCTGCTACATTCGAACGCATCTGGAAGGCAGCACACGCCGCAGCCAGCTTGCCCGCTCCACAGATCAACCCGCCGCCGCGATCCCAGGCTGGCGTCCCGTTTCTCACCGAACCCTGGTACTGCTGTGCCGAGCCAACCCGCGACCAGTTGGTCTCCATCGGCGCCCAGAAACAGAAGCCGCTGGCAAAAAATGCGGTCGCAAGCGCCGATGGCTTTGTTTGATCCCGGCGCGGAAACGGGGTTCTCTTGATTTTGTAGGGCCCGCCTTCCGAGGCGGGCCGCTCTTCGTGAATAATTTGGACTACCAATGACCGCCCCGTCCAAACGATTGCTGCTCTTCACGGCGAAACTCGGTTACCAGACGCGCAGTTTTGAAGATGCCGCGCGTAAGCTGGGCGTGCAGCTTGTTTACATCACCGATCGATGCCACCAGCTCGAAGATCCGTGGGGCGATCAAGCCATCGCCGTGCATTTCGAAACGCCCGACGTGGCCGCCTACACCGTGATAGAAGCGCTTCGCGGCCAGGGCGTCAACGGAATTCTTGCCCTCGGTGACCGGCCCGCCGCCGCGGCCGCTTATGCCGCGCGCGGTCTGGGAGTCCGTTACAACCATCCTGCAGCTGTCGAGGCCTGCCGGAGCAAGCTGCGCATGAAAGAAGTCTTTCGAGATGCCGGACTCTCTGTCCCGTGGTTTCGGAATCTTCCCATCGAACCCGCGCCCGAGCCGGTGCTGCTGGGTATCTCCTATCCCTGTGTTCTGAAACCGCTTTCGCTTTCGGCGAGTCAGGGAGTCGTGCGCGCGAACAATCGTGAGGAGTTTCTCGCGGCCGCGGCTCGGGTTCGGCGGTTGCTCAAATCTCCGGACATTCTTGCCACTCGCGAGGCCAATCTCGATTGGATGCTCGTGGAAGGTTACATACCGGGAAGGGAAGTAGCCGTCGAGGGACTTCTCACGGATGGCGCTCTGAGCGTATTGGCGATCTTCGATAAGCCCGATCCGCTGGAAGGCCCGTACTTCGAAGAGACGATCTACGTCACGCCGTCGCGGCTTCCCGAATCCGTGGAGCTCGCCATTGAGAAATGTGCGAGAGATTCGGCGCGAGCTTTGGGACTATCGCATGGACCAATCCACGCCGAGTTTCGGGTCAACGAGGCTGGAGTGTGGCCACTGGAAGTCGCGCCCCGGCCGATCGGTGGGCTCTGCGCTCGAGCCCTGCGATTTTCTCTTGATGGGGCAAGTGAACCAATCGGGCTCGAAGAGCTGCTTTTTCGCCATGCGCTGGAACTCCCTGGATGGAATTCGCCGCGCGAACGAATTGCCTCCGGCGTCATGATGATTCCCGTACCAAAGAGCGGGATTCTGGAAAGCGTCTCTGGAGAAGAGGGGGCTCGTTCGATCCCGGGGATCACCGAACTGGCTATCACCGCACGGTTGCACGATGCCATCGCTGCCTGGCCGGAGGGGTCAAGCTATCTGGGGTTTCTTTTTGCGCGGGGGAGCACGCCGGAGAAAGTCGAGCAGTCACTCCGCGACGCCCATGAAAAACTATCGTTCACGATTACGCCAGGCCTGCCGGTCGAACATCCCGCGACGCACCGAATGACGAACCAGGGGAATTAGCCTTTTGCCTTTGGCGCAACGTATCCTTCGGGCAATTTAGCGCCTTCGCCGAAGAAAAACTGCTCCATCTGCTCTTCCATGATTTTCTGCGAGTTGGGATCGAGGGGATTCAGCCGGTACTCGTTCATAACCATCTTGGAGTGCTCCAGCCAGAGCTTCCAGGCGTCCTTCGAAACGTTTTCGTAAACGCGCTTGCCAATCTCTCCTCGCCATGGAATGCGATCCAGCCCGGGCAAATCTTTGTCAAATTTCACACAGTGCACCATGCGCGTGCCGGGTTTCACCGCTTCACTGGGTGCCGGTGTTGGATCACAAGATTCGTTCGCCATGCTCTTCTCCTCACGCGCGTTCTTCCTACTTACCTTACTGCAACTTTCCCGAAATTCCTAGTTGCAGGCAGCCTTTCCACGTCGGTCCGCGCAATTCCTGTCTTCTCGGAGAAAAGGCGTGTCAAACCCGAAGGTAATATATTGAAATATTTAATACAGGAAGAGTAAAATACTGCTTCGCAGAATTCCCAGGAGAGACCTTGCCGCTACCCACGCAGGCGATTTTTCCAGGTTTTCTGCAAAGCGCTCATCGGCGGGAGGTCCAGAACCTCTCTGCCAATAATGCGCTTGCCCGGCTCTGGGCCAAAGACGCTTCCCTGTGGCCGGCGGAACAGTTCCAAACGGAATCCCTGAAGAGCAATCTGCGTTGGCTCGATTTGTCCGAGCAGTTGGGGCCATTGCTCGCCCGCGTAGCCGCCCGCGCTTTGAAGATTGAACCCGCCGGTTTTGAAGACGTGGTTTTTGTCACCATGGGCGACTCCAACCTGGCGGCCGAAAGCATTTTGCGCTTGCCTGCTGCAAAGCTCGGAACAAGAATCTTCCTGCTCGACTACATCGATCCCGATTCCGTCCGCGCCTTCGATGAAATGCTGCACCTCGACAGGACCCTCTTTGTCTTTGCCAACAAATCAGGCAAACACCTCGAGACACACCCTTGCTCTTGTATTTTCTCGAAAGACTGAGAGTGCTGGGGATCCATCATCCGGCGCGTCATTTTGTCACCCTGACAGAAGAAAATTCCTATCTTGGCGAGCTCGCCGGGGAATATAACTTCCTTGATAATTTTCTTGATCTCCCGGGCGTCCATGGCCGCTATTCATCGCTGATTCATTTCAATTTTTTTCTCGCGGCGCTCTGCCGGTCGGCTCCGGGTGACCTGCTCGCACGCACGCAATCAATGCGCGATGCCTGCGGTCCCTCTGCCCCAGGGGAAGCAAACCCTGCGTTATCGCTCGGTGCCTTCCTGGCGGCGGCGGAAATCGAGGGCCTGGACCGGCTGGTTTTCTTCAGCACGGACAGCTTAAAGCCTGTGGCGCGCCGGATCGGGTATCTGGTGGGGGCAAGCACCGGCAAGAAGGGCCGCGGAATCGTCCCGATTTTCGGACGCTCGTCGTACCGGCTCGAAATGCTTCAGCTGGGCTGCTTCGTCGCCATTCTCAAGATGGCTGGGGAAGAAGACCGCGAACTGGGCAGGAGACACGACGAGCTGCGCGAAGCCGATGTGCCGATGGTCAGCATCGAATTGAACGGCCCCGAGGAATTAGCGGTCGAGCTTTTCAAATGGGAGATTGCGACCGCGCTGCCTTGTTCGCAGCTCGGAGTCAATCCTTTCCACGAGCCAGACGTCCGGGAGAGCAGGACCAGGACCGTGCAAATATTGGAGCAGATCGCGACCAAGCACCAATCTCCTGCATCGGCCATGCGCGCGCGAGAAGGAGAAGTCGAGCTGTATGCCGAGGGCAGAACACGCCGGCAGATCTCCACGCTGAATATGACCGAGGCACTGCGAACCTTTCTTGGATTGCGGCATCCGAAAGGCTATATCGCGTTGCTACCCTTTGTGGGCTTTGGGGAGGCCCAAGAAAATAGGAATCCGGCGGATTCGTGAGCGGCTCGAATCCGCATTGGACCTGCCGATGCTGGTAACTCCCGGTTCCGGTTATCTTCATTCCATCGGACAAATCTACAAGGGCGCCCCGGCGAAAGGACTCTTCCTACAGTTGACCGCAGCCCCGGCAAAGGATCTGGGCATTCCAGGTGCGGACTATTCCTTTGGGCAGTTGCAACTCGCGCTGGCACTGGGTGACTTCGAATCTCTTGGCCGCCGGCGAAGACCCGTAATACGATTGCATCTGTCGCGTGGGGCCGAACCAGGCCTGATACACTTGGAAGCCATCCTCAACAACGAGGTCGGGAAGAGGCATTTCGTCGCGCGGTAGATTTCGGGTCTCTTCACGTTCTCGCTAATCGAATAGTATGGCCGCAAGATAAATGGTAACACCGGAGGAGCTGCGCCCTTGGCTGAGATCACCACGCTATTCTGGGACATCGGCGGCGTCATCCTGACAAATGGCTGGGACCGCGGATCGCGAAAAGAAGGCGCAAGCGTTTTTCACCTGGATTGGGAAGAATTTCAGGACCGCCACGATCTCTCTTTTCCGGCCTTCGACTCCGGACAGATCACCTTGAATGAATATCTCGACCAGACCTTGTTCTATCGCCCGCGCAGCTTCACGCGCGAGGAATTCACCGCCTTCATGTTCGCGCAGTCCGAGGAATACCCGGAGACGCGCGCCATCCTCGATAAGGTCTCGAGCTCCGGGAAATACTTTGTCGGCGCCATCAATAACGAGCCGCTGGAGCTCAACCAGTACCGCATTGAAGCTTTCGACCTTCGAAGGAACTTTCTCGTTTTCTTCAGTTCCTGCTACGTTCGATCCCGCAAGCCTGAAGAGATGATCTTTCGCGTGGCGCTGGAAGTCACACAGCGCCCCCCGGAGCAGTGTCTTTTCATTGATGACCGCCCGCTCAATCTGGAAGCCCCGCGGCGACTGGCGATGAACACCATTCACCATCAAAACGCGGATCAATTGCGTTCGGAGCTTGGAAACTATGGGGTTGAGGTATAGTTTTGGGCGGACGCTGCATCACATACCTGAACAGGGCGCAACTTGGCGGAGGAAGAGACGATGGCTGCGGATACCGTTCGTTCCGGTTCGGTGTACGGAGGCGTGGTTGAGCCCTGCACGGTAGTTCTCTTCGGCGCCTCGGGAGACCTCGCCAAGCGCAAAGTCATTCCCGCCATGTACGACCTGGCGATTCACAATGCGCTGGGACCACGTTACGCCATCGTTGGCTTTGCGCGTACGCCCATGTCCGAAGACGCTTTTCGCACCACTCTAGGCGACGCCGCCAAGAGCATCTCCGAAGTCGGGCCCATCGATCCGAAACGGTGGGACGAATTCGCTTCTAACCTTTATTACACTTCCGGGGATTACGGCAACCCGGAAGCTTACGCTCAGCTCGCCAAGCGCCTCGCCGAACTGGAATCTTTAAAAAACATCGGCGGCAACCGTCTCTTTTATCTTTCCACGCCGCCGGAAGTTTATCCGGACATTGTCGAGCAGCTCGGCCGCGCGGGACTCGCTCGCCCCTCCTCGCCAAATTCTTGGGTGCGCATCATCATTGAGAAACCGTTCGGACGGGATTTGGCGTCAGCCAAAGCCCTGAATCAGATTGTCCTCAACGTTTTCGACGAGAAGCAGGTCTATCGCATCGACCACTACCTAGGCAAGGACACGGTGCAGAACCTGCTCGTGCTGCGCTTTGGCAACGGGATTTTTGAGCCTCTTTGGAACCGCAATTACGTCGATCACGTGCAAATCACCGCGGCGGAAACGCTCGGTGTCGAGCGCCGCGGCGGTTTTTATGAAACGGCCGGCGCGCTCCGCGACATGATTCAGAGCCACGTTCTGCAATTAACATCGCTTGTAGCGGTGGAACCTCCCGCCTCGTTTGATGCCACCTCTGTGCGCAATGAAAAACTGAAGGTGCTTCAGTCCATCCGTCCCTTCGATTTGGAAATGGTCGCGCAAGCGGTGGTTCGCGGACAATATGCTCCCGGAAAAATCGGGGATAAGCCCGTGCCCGGCTACCGCGAAGAGCACAACGTGAATCCAGCTTCCAAGACCGAGAGCTTTGTCGCCGCCAAACTATTGATCGACAACTGGCGCTGGGCAGGCGTTCCGTTCTACCTTCGAACCGGCAAGCGCCTCGCCAAACGCACCACGGAGATCATGATCCAATTCCGCTGCGCTCCGCACATGGTCTTCCGCGAGAAAGAAATTGAGCCCAACCGTCTGGTCTTGAATATCCAGCCGGACGAAGGCATTTCCGTTTCCTTCGGCGCAAAGCGCCCGGGAACCGAAATGAGCATCGGAAACGTCACCATGAATTTCTGCTATCGCGAAGCGTTTGGGGAGGCCACGCGTAGCGCCTACGCGACACTCTTGAACGACTGTGTGCGCGGCGATGCCACGCTCTTCGATCGCGGCGACAGCGTCGAGGCCGCCTGGGCGCTGGTTGATCCCATTCTCGACGTCTGGAGTGCCGCCAAAAGCGCCACCGTGCCACAATATCCGGCGGGAAGTTGGGGGCCAAAGGAATCCGATCTTCTGCTCGAACGTGACGGCAGACAATGGTACAACCCGTAGTTGCAGCATCTGACGTAGAACAAAAATAGAGTCCGGGGTAGGGGGAACAGGTGATCCTTGCAGGGGACGTTGGCGGGACGAAGTGTAATTTGGCGCTCTTCTCGGAAAAACGCGGCACGCTCACGCCCGTCTTCAAACAGCGCTTCGCAAGCAAGGAGTTCGCGCAATTCGAGCGCATCGTCAAGGAATTCTCGCGCCAGGCGGCCGAACCTCTGGGCAAGGAACGCATCGTTGCCGCCGGCTTCGGCATTGCCGGCCCGGTGATCAATGGCACCGTTCGAGCCACCAATCTTCCCTGGATCGTCGATACCAACAGCCTCATCAAAGAGCTGAATGTCCCGCACGTCGTTCTGTTGAATGACCTTGGTGCCACCGGCCACAGTATCGAGCATCTTCCTCCCGAAGACTTCTGCGTCCTGAATCCAGGCAAGCCCGAACCGGGCGGAACCCGTGCATTGCTCGCGGCAGGCACCGGGCTCGGCCAGTCATTTCTCGTCTGGGACGGTGGCCGCTATCGCGTCGTGCCTTCCGAAGGCGGGCATTCCGACTTCGCGCCCCACACCGAGCAGCAGATCGAACTGCTGCGCTTCATGCGCCGCCGCTATCCTCAAGTGAGCTGGGAACTCATTCTCTCCGGCCGCGGCTTCCGCACCATTCATGAATTTCTCGCACCGAAAGTTACACATGCGTCGTTTGAAGATCCCGACGCCGATCCCGCCCCGGAAATCACCCGTCGCGGTTTGGACAAGTCCTGCCGCGTCTGTTCCGACACCTTGGATCTCTGGACCGCCATCTATGGTGCCGAAGCAGGCAATCTCGCCCTGAAAGTCCTCGCGCTAGGTGGCGTCTACGTCGCCGGAGGCATAGCCGTCAAAATCCTCGAAAAAATGAAAGACGGCACCTTTTTCCATGCCTTCAAGGACAAATGGAAATTCGAAGGCCTCCTCAGCGATATCCCCGTCTCCATCGTCCTCAACGAATCCGCCCCACTCCTCGGAGCCGCCTACGAGGCCCTGGCCGCCACCGATAAGTAGCCTTCTTTGGAGTGCGGGAGCTTGCTCCCGCTTTTCTGCCAGCCCTACTCGCCCCGTCGCCGCGCTTGTTCCCATAACCGCCCACGGCTCCATGCTCCTCCAAATTTCGTCCTTCGCCTGTGCAGATTTGAATGTTGAATGACCCCCACGGTCTTACCGGCCGCGTATAATGTAGGAATGCAGCACCCTGAGCTTGTTATCGTTAAAACGTTTGGGAGCCGGCCAGAGGCGGATATCGCGAAAAGCGCGCTTGCGTCAGCAGGCATCGATGCGATGATTCAAGCGGACACAGCCGGCGGCATGCGCGAACACCTAGCATGGTCCGGGACCGGTTTTCGTTTGCTGGTGCGCGAGGACGACGCGCCGGCGGCGCTCGATGTACTTACGCCCGCAAACGAGGCAAGCACAAATGACGCCGAGGGGAAGCCACCTATCCCGTAGGGCCCGCCTGGAGTTCACCCCGACTCCTGTCGGGGAGGCGGGCCGCTCCCCCATCGTCATTCAAGCGCAACACCACGTTCCAGAATACTTCCGTGAGTGAGTTGACCTTGCTACGCTTGCGCCAATGGCCCTACTCGAAGAACAACTTGGCGCCTGGAAGCCCGTCTCCCGTGGCGCGGGAATTGCTTGGCTCTGTTTCTACGCCCTCTTCCTTCTCTACGCCTTCGCCGACCGCTCCGGCTTCCTCATCCTCGATTACGTCAATCTGATCATCCACGAAGGCGGCCATTTCTTCTTCAGTTGGTTCGGCAACACCATCATGGTTCTCGGCGGAACACTCGGCGAACTGCTCGTGCCCCTCTTATGCGCCTTTTATTTCTTCTGGCAACGCGAAGCCACCGGCTTCACCTTTTGCAGCTTCTGGTTCTTTGAAAATTTCCCCTACATCGGCACATACATGGCCGACGCCCGCACCGCAGCCTTGCCGCTAGTCGGCTCCGGCGACTCCGACTGGGAAATTCTCTTCACCCAGTGGGGCCTCCTCGCCCAGGACCAGAAAATCGGCGCCATAATGCGCACCCTCGGCTGGCTCGGCATGCTCGCCACCATGGCCTGGCTAGCCTACCGCCTCCGCCATGACGCCGCACAAAGTAAACTCCCGAAAGCTCCTTTGTAGTGGCGCAACATGCCGCGCCCTAAATGTCTGTTGCCTAGGCTGAGCAAGCAGTGTAGGCGTCACCCAACTAACTCCTGCCCCGCCAATCACTTCCAAATTGCCTTTAACTTTATCTTGACAGATACGGTACTTGCATGCTAACATAAACAAAATCTCCCGTCGTCCATCCTCTTTCAATTCAGCAAGTTACAAAATGCTTTTTCTGCAACTCCTTTGTTTTGAAAACGATCCATTTTAATGGGGGGGGTACTTAACCCCTGCTGGCTCTGCCCCACGACCGGTCCTCCCCTCGACTGCCTATCGCTTATCCCCTATCCCCTTTGTATTCACATTCTTCCGTACTCTTTTGCACTTTCTTGCACTCATCAAAGAATCAACTCTTTTCTTTTCAGGTGCGATACCGCCGATTCACTTGGAGGGTCAAAATGAACCAAGCGGCGCCAAATTCCAACCCCAGTAGCGACACCATGCGTCGCCTCCGCCGTCGTTCAACCCAAGGTGAGGTTTGGCCTCGACCACGATTCGCCTCTCAACCTTGCTATTTCTTGGTAAACTACAGCCATCCCCTGTTTCAAATGGCCGGTTTGGGGAACTACATCCCCTTTTCCGCGCGCCGGCCAAGGAGCTAAGTATGAGCAGTGCCGTAACCACTCAAGTATCCGATCTTCAGAACTATGTCAATGGCGCCTGGCAACGAGCTGCCGCTACCGAATATTTGGACGTCACCAACCCTGCTACTGCCGAAGTGCTGGCACGCACCCCCCTCTCGTCCTCCGCGGACGTCGACGCCGCCGTTCAAGCCGCCGCCGATGCCTTCCCGGCTTGGCGCCGCACTCCTCCCGGCGAGCGCGTTCAATACCTTTTCAAGCTGAAAAATCTCCTCGAAGAAAATCTTGATGAACTTGCCCGGCTCATCACCATCGAGAACGGAAAAACGTTTGGCGAAGCCAAAGCCGAGCTGCGCCGCGGCGTCGAAAACGTGGAAGTCGCCTGCGGCATCCCCATGATGATGCAGGGTCACGTCCTGGAAGACGTCACTCCTGGTGTCGATGAAATGCAGATTCGCCAGCCGCTCGGAGTCGTCGCCGCCATCACTCCTTTTAATTTTCCCGCGATGATCGTCTACTGGTTCTTGCCCTACGCCATCGCCTGCGGAAATACCTTTATCCTGAAACCATCCGAGCGCGTTCCACTATCGATGCGCCGCCTCTTTGAACTCCTCGAGAAGACCGGCCTGCCCAAAGGAGTCGTAAACCTAGTCAACGGCGGCCGCGACGTGGTCAACGCCTTGTGCGACCATCCGCAAGTTCGCGCCATCAGTTTTGTAGGATCCACCCCCGTCGCGAAGCATGTCTACACGCGCTCCGCGGCCAGCGGCAAACGCATGCAGTGCCAGGGCGGCGCAAAGAATCACGTCATCGTTTTGCCGGACGCGGATATGGAACTCGCCACACAAATCATCAGCGACAGCGCATTTGGTTGCGCGGGCCAGCGCTGCCTCGCCGTTTCCGTCGCCGTCACGATTGGCGAAGCCCAAAAAACGTTCCGCGACTCCATCGCCCACGCCGCCTCCGCAATTCGTGTCGGCAATGGCCTCGACGCCGGCGTACAGATGGGCCCGGTAATCACCAAGGAGAGCAAGCAGCGCATCGAATCGTTGATCTCCGCGGGCGTCGGCGAAGGGGCAAAACCCATCGTCGATGGGCGCAACACGAAAATCCCCAAATACGAATCGGGAAATTTTCTCACCCCCACGATCCTTGACGGATTGCCCTCGACGAGCCAGCTTGCCAATACAGAAATCTTCGGCCCCGTACTCAGCTTGGTTCACGCGAATTCCATTGATGAGGCAATGGAATTTCTTCGCCGCAGTCCCTACGGAAATCAGGCGTCGCTCTTCACAACGAGCGGCTCCGCCGCGCGCAAATTCCGCTACGAAGCGCCCGCAGGCAACATCGGAATCAATATCGGCGTAGCAGCGCCGATGGCCTATTTCCCCTTCAGTGGCTGGAAAGAAAGTTTCTTCGGCATCCTTCACGGCCAGGGGCGCGACGCCGTCGAATTTTTCACCGAATCGAAAATCGTCATCGAGCGCTGGTCGCGCCAGGAGACGCGCAAGTTTTAGTTTGGAGTGCGGGAGCTTGCTCCCGCTTTTCCGCCAGCTACAACGTGCCGGCGCAGAACGCAAAACTCCCCGGCCAAGTAGTACCATGCAAAGATGATTTTTGATTTGAACTTTCAACTTTGAACTTTTAACTTTCGACTTATGCAAACAAAACCTCTCCACCTGGACGTCCACGAACAAATCGAGTGCGCACAAACACTCGCGTCGCGTTTCTACACCGACCCCACGATTTTGGAAATCGAGAAGTCGCGCATTTTCCAGCGCACTTGGCAACTCGTCGGAACACTCAGCCAATCCTGCGGGGAAGTGAATGGCGTGAAGCGCACCATCGGCGACCCCGAAAGTTTTTTCACCGCCGACGTTGCCGGCGAGCCAATCATCGTCGTCCACGATAAGCAGGGAACGCTGCGCGCTTTTAGCAACGTTTGCCGCCATCGCGCCGGGCCGATCGCGCTCGGAAGCGGCTGCAAAAATGTTCTGCGCTGCCAATATCACGGCTGGACCTACACGCTGGATGGCCGCCTTATCGGCACGCCAGACGTCGAGGGCGTCGAGTTCTTCGACCGCCGCACCATGGGCATGGTGCCGCTGCGCTGCGAGACGTGGGAACAATTCATCTTTGTGAATTTCGAAGGTTTCCAATTCGAGGGTCTGCAATTTGCCGAGCGTCGCGACTACGTTATCGATTGCAATTGGAAAGTTTACGTCGACAATTATCTCGAGGGCTACCACATCCCCATCGCCCATCCCGGCTTGATGAAGGAGATCGATTACGCGCAGTATCGCACGGACACCTTTCGCTACTACTCTCAGCAATTTGCGCCGATTCGCGCCATGAAAGCGGGAGACGCGGGCGAGCGCCTTTACGCTCCCGGCACCGGACTGCAGCAGGCTCTCTACTTCTGGGTTTTCCCGAACCTGATGCTCAACATTTATCCCGACAACATTTCGACGAACGTAATCGTGCCCCTCTCCCACGAAAAGACGCTCACGATCTTCGAATGGTTTTTCCACGACGTCGCCTCGGAAAAAAATCAGGAACGCATCAAGCGCTCGGTGGCGTTCAGTGACGAAGTGCAACAAGAAGATATTGGCCTCTGCAAAAATGTCCAACGTGGATTGCGCTCTTCGACCTATGACCGCGGACGCTACTCCGTCAAGCGTGAAAACGGCGTTCACCATTTCCACATGCTGCTCGGCGAGTTTCTGGGGCAGCCGTAATCGGCGATGATGTTCCCGTGATCGTTCTCCTGATGGGCCCCGCGGGATCCGGAAAGACGACCGTCGGCAAAATGCTCGCCGCGGAGCTCAAGTGGGATTTTTACGATGGCGACAATTTCCACTCGCCCGCCAACATTGAGAAAATGTCCCGTGGCATTCCGCTCAGCGATGACGACCGCATCCCCTGGCTCAATTCCATTCGCGACGCCATGCTGCAATGGGATGCACAACACCGGAACGTTGTCCTGGCATGTTCCGCCCTGAAGCGCAGCTACCGCGAGCTGCTTCTAATTAATTCCAATGTAAAGCTCGCCTACTTGAAGGGT
>WNFK01089718.1_pt2 | contig 16278 bp, 13 predicted proteins | sample 5400281 | NCBI WGS metagenome assembly WNFK01 (sample SAMN13153350, study PRJNA577476) | soil metagenome | isolation source: 20 cm soil on Douglas fir-dominated hillslope | place: USA:California | collected 2013-09-17 | reverse complement strand
AAACATTCCATAGACTGCCCCTTTCGCGCACCATGAAGTGAAGATCGGACCAAGCCTAGTAGGAAGGCGCCGGACGAATGAGAAATGACGCCGACCGTCGGCCCAAGCCCCTAAATAAGATGTAAATGAACCCCGGACAACCCTACTCACCGCTCGACTGGGTCTATTGTTGAGGTAGCTTTTAAATCAGGTTGCCGGAGGATGTCAAGTCAAGTTGTTTCGATTCAACACAGCCCTTTTTCAAATACTTCGTACCGAACGCACTAGTACGTACCACAGGCCACCTGCGATACACGACGTGGATTCCATCTAGCCCAAATGCAACAGCTTAGCCTCAGTAATGGCCGGAATCGCTCGGATCGGCCCAAGGATCGCGGCTGAGACCTCTCCGTCGACGCGAACAAGGGACATGGCGTCGGCCCCGCGTTGGGCTTCGCGGCGGCCGAGCGCGAACGTGGCGATATTGACACCGAGCTTCCCTAAAGTGTTTCCGATTTGGCCGATGACGCCGGGCTCGTCACGATTTCTCAAGTAAAGAATGGTCCCCTCAAGTTGCGCCTCTAGCGGAATACCTTCGATCTGAAGCACGCGCTGCGAGCCGTCATGCAGGACCGTGCCTTCAGCCGTAAAACCTGGCGCTGATCCGGTTTTTTCCGGCAGTGCGGAGACTTCGAGAGTGTTCGGGAACCCGTGTTCGCGCCTGCGAGTCTCTTCTTCCACGGTCAATCCTCTTGCCGCGGCCACTGCCGGCGCATTGACAACGTTCACCTTCTCGTCCAAGACTGCGTTGAGCACACCGGCCAGGACAGCGCTGCGAAGCAGATGCGTCCCGAGTTCGGCGACCTCACCGGCATACCGAATGCGAATCCGCGCCGGCCTTGACGCTGCCGCCTGCGAAACCAGCGACCCCAGCCGCTCCGCCAATTCCAGGTACGGCCGCACGCGCCGGTATTGATCCGCCGAAAGCGCCGGCAGATTCACAGCATTGCGAATCACTCCTTCCACAAGATAGTCCCGGATCTGCACCGCAACTTGCGTACCCAGTTCTTCCTGCGCCTCGGCCGTGGAACCCGCAACATGCGGCGTGGTAATGACGTTCGGAAGCCCGATCAGCGGGCAATTTTTCGGCGGCTCTTCAGCAAACACGTCGAGCGCAGCTCCAGCGACGTGGCCGGTCTTGATCGCCGCCGCCAGGTCAGCTTCATTGATGAGCTCCCCGCGGGCGGCATTGACGATGCGAACGCCCTTCTTCATTTTCGCAATGGACCCGGCGTTGATCATCTCCCGCGTTTGCGGACTTACTGCCGTGTGGAGAGAGATAAAGTCGCATTCGGCCAGAAGTTGATCGAGCGGCACGAGTTCCACGGACAGTTCTCGTGCCGCCGCTTCGCTGATGAATGGATCAAACGCGACAACGCGCATATCGAACGCTTCCGCCCGAGATGCCACCTCGCTGCCGATGCGGCCGAGACCGATGAGGCCCAGAGTTTTGCCGCGCACCTCGGCGCCCGACGACGATTTTTCCCAGCGGCCCTCGCGCATAGCCGCATCAAATCTTGGAAGCTGGCGAACAAGCGCCAACAACAGCGCAAAGGTATGTTCGGCAACGCTCACGGAACTTCCACCTGGTGTGCTCATGACCAGGACGCCACGCTTCGTGGCTTCGTCCAAGTCGATATTGTCCACGCCCACGCCCGCGCGGCCCACCGCGCGCAATTTTTTCGCCTGGTCTAGCAATTCCGCGGTGACTTTCGTCGCGCTGCGCACAATCAGAGCGTCCGCATCGGCGATCTCCGCGTTCAGCGTATCCTTCGTCGTCAGCACGATGTTCCACCCTGGCTGCTCCTTCAGCAGTTGGAGGCCCCGCTCGCTGATCTTGTCCGCTACGATAACTTTCATGAGCCCCGTCGTCTCCTGCGGGTTTTCCCCGCACAGTATAGGGATTCAAAAGTAGCGAGCCCGCCGAGCGCTGTCAAATAGGTACGGCTGATACCGCGCCAAGTTGCCGCGAACCATTTCTTCGCGGCTGATTTCCCGGTCTGCTATATTCAATGACGCGAGGAACCTTAGATGAGTTTTGCCGAGAAAGTTCAGAAGGACCTGGTCGACGCCATGCGCGCCAAAGACGAACTGCGCCTAAGCGTCCTGCGGGGAATCAAGGCGGCCATCAAGCACAAAGAAGTCGAAAAGATTCGCGTACTCGACGAGGCCGAGTCCATTCAGATCCTGCAAACGCTTGTAAAGCAGCGCAAGGAATCGATCGAGCAGTTCACCAAGGGCAACCGCCCGGAACTCGCCGAAAAAGAAACCAAAGAGCTCGCCATCATCGAATCTTATCTTCCTGCCGGCGCCAGCGAGGCCGAGATGGACGCGGCGATCACCAAGGCGATCTCCGAATCCGGCGCGAGTTCCATCAAACAGATGGGCGCGGTCGTGAAAGCCGCCAAGACGACTCTGGAAGGCAAAACCGTTGACGGCAAAGTATTGAGCGATCGCGTGCGCGACCGTCTCTCGAAGCTCGGCTGAGAATTCGCATCATTTATTCCGCATGCCGCTCCCGGAAACCATCGCGATGCGCTTCACGGAAGAGGACGCGGGCTATGTGACCGTGCGGCCGGTCGTGAAGCAAACGTTTCGTCTTGCCGAGCTTACGGATATGGTGGTGCGCGTGACGGGCAAGAATGCCTCGCGTGTGCAACAGATTTTCCGCGCCGGCACTGTTGTTTATAACGGTTATCGTTACTGGTGGGACGGTTTCGCTTCCAAAGAAGACGAAGTCACGGGTCTTCTCGCCCTTTTCCCGGATGATGATCCCGCTCGTGTTTTCAATCCTGCCGAAGTAACCGCAGTCTCTCTCGAAATCGGCGGAGGCACGCAGCGCTCACTGGTTGGCATCGCGCGCCGCGAAGCTTCGGCGAAGAAATTGTTCCAAAAGCGGAATCACTCCACGCTACGAGAAGTACTCCCATGCAGAACGCGCCGATGTCTATCGCGTCCACCTCCCTTTCGAGATGGCTGCCTCGCTCTTGAAACAAGTACGGAACGCATCGCCGCGCGTCCTGCGCAAAAAATTATCAGCGCTGCAGCCTCCTGCCGCCCTTCTATTCTTCATCCCTCGTGCGACCTCTGTTGGAGCGGGAACTCCGTCATAGGACGGTAATCGCGATGACTCTTCCTTCCGATGCCGGCGCTCGTAACAGTTATTCGCTCGCCCTGCTCCGCATCGGCGTTGGTATTTTTTTCTTGATCTTCGGCCAATACAAAGTGTTCGGCACGGCATTCACTCTTCACGGCGGCTTTCAATTCTGGATCAACAAATTCCTCGAGGGAGGCGCTTACCCCTTTATGGCGCCTATTCTCCGCGGCTTTGTCCTTTCACACGCCACAAGCATCGCCTTCCTGGTAGCCTATGGCGAACTGGCGATCGGGCTCGCCCTCTTCCTCGGCGTCATGGTGCGTTCCGCAAGTTTCTGCGGCCTCCTCTTCATGCTCACCATGCTTTTCTCTTCGGACTATCCCGGTGCGGGAGCGCCCCTCTGGCAATACTTCGGCGCAAGCCTGAGCCACTCGGTATTTGCTCTCTGCTTCGCCGCGTTTCTGACCGGGCGCGCGGGCTCCGTCTGGTCGATTGCGGCCCTGCGAAAAAATCACTCGATCAATAAATGGGGATAGGAATCAGCGAGCCGCAGGCCTTAGCACCGCGGTATTCCGTTCGTCACCTGCGATGACGCGATAGAGCTTTTTCAGTTCCTCGACCTTGCCGAGCGGCACGCTCAACTCTTTCACTTCAAACGTCCGCGTATACTTCAGCGTATTTCCATTCACTTCCGTCTTGCTGTGATAGCTCGCGAAACTGTAGTCCGCGTTCACCGGCGGAGGCAGGTCGTCCACCTCGTAACCCGCCGGCAGCGTGATTTCAAACGTGTCCGTATCTTGCGAAGGCCCATCGAATTCTACCGGATATTTTCGCGGCTCCTTTGTTTCCAGCAAGTCACTCGATTTGTTGCCAATGAACCTCGGGCGAACCAACAGCAGGTTTCCCGCCGGCTTCGCGTAGTTCTGAGCGACAACCGAGTAGTTGTACACAAACGGTTGATCCGTCAGCTGCAGATTGCCAACACTCGCCTTTGTGATTTGAAAGGTCGCGAGCGAATGGGAAAGCAGAGTTTCAATCGGCTTGATCCTGTCTGCGTCCCTCGCCACCGTTCGCAGCGCCCAGCGCTGCGAGCGGGCACCGTCGCCCACTCGTGTTTCCTGCACCTCGCCGCTCACCGTCCCCGTGGCGCTCAGGCTGTTACCAGCAAACCGTAATTGGCTTGCAGTGCGCCGTTGAGCTGGCCAAATGGCGTCAATTCATCCGTCGGGTCAAAAAACAAAATCTTGCCGAGCTTCGGGTGGGTCATGGTGGCAACCAGGGAGCTATCCGTAACGCCTTCAGGCAATTTGATGGCAATGATGGCGTGATCGAAACCGCCCATGTGAGCAGGCGTATCTGGCGTGACCGAACCTCGCTCGGAATTAATTACCACGTAATAGGAATCAATGCCGATCTCATGCAGCATCGCTCCCATCAGCGTTGCTTTGTCCTTGCAGTCTCCGTAGTGATGGTTGAACACTTCCGCAGCGGCGTGCGGTTGCCATCCACCGATCCCCAACTCGATCGCCACATACCGAATGTCCCGCTGCGCAAAATCCCCAAGGGTCTTCATCTTTGCAAGCGGAGTACTCGTGGAAGACGTCAGCGACGCCACTTTCTGTTTGAGTTCCGGAGAAGCATCTCGCCGTCCGCTGGTCAGCCCCTGATACCAAATCCCCATTTGTTTCCAGTTCTGAAATCCCTGGTTCTGCGCCAAACCACCCGGTGGGAAAAACGAAACAATCATCTGGCCCGCCACACCTTGCCAAGGCGGCATATTGTTTTCGTGCTTGATCCCCTGGACGTCGCTCACGACCCATTGCGACTGGTTTCCCGATTGCGCGGGCTTGGCTTCCGGATAATTCATCCACGTGACTTTGTATTCCCAACCCGATGGAAGCTGTAACGTGTAATGCGCTTCCCGAACGGGATTCGATTCCTGAAAGTGCCAAACGTCCTGCAAGACAAATGGCTGTTCTTCCTCCTCATATTCGTATCCCACGATGTTCCCCGGGTCTGCCGCTGGGATGCGCAGGAGTTTGTCTTTTACATCGGAGACGAGTTCGCTTCCGTCTATTTTCGGCAGCGAAATTTCCATCGCCTCTTTATCTTTCACTTCGTAGTCTTTGCCCTGCGCGGGGATGCACCAGCCGCGCATGCCGGTGATCTTCGAATGGGAGTTGTAGGAGACCGCCAGCGTGCCATACTCGCGGCCGCTGGGCCGCAGAATCTTGTAGGCTTCGCGAACTGTTATTTTGATTTTGTCCGCGGATTGTACCGTTACGATTCGCTCGGAGTAAAGCAGCACCACGTCCGTCTTCTCATCGTGCGCCGGCAGAGGCACATTTACCAGCGCGTGCATCCAGCCGGGCGCGTCTCCAGCCGCGGACCGGGGCACTCCGGCAAGACAGCCCATCGCACAGAATGTGAGATAAATCAGAATTCGCCGCATTTCAATTACCCGCCGCGGCTACGACGGGCTGCAACACGATCTGCTGTTCATCTCCCGTCCTCACTACCTGAAAGAAATTCCGGAGCGTCGGATAGAGCTTCGCTTCAACCATTAACAGATCCATATTCAGTCGCCGTGTGAGGTGCAACGTGCCTTTGTTGTTTTCAACCTTTAGGCGGTAGAGAGCAGCCTTGGCGTCGAAGTCCTGCACGGGGGGCAAGCTGTTCACTTGCCAGCCTAGCGGCAGGTCGATCGTCACGTCATCAATCTTTTCTGATGGATATGAAAAATAGATCGCGTGAACGCGGTTGGCATGCTCGAACGCGTGTTTTTCGGGCGCGCTGAAGAGCCCCACCGGCACAAGGGCTCGCCGCCCCGCTCCCGAAACCCATCCTGGCACTTTCAGTTCGAACTCGGCCACTAGCGTCGGCGTCGAACCTCCCCAATCCGGTTGGTTCGTCAAATCCAAATCGATCCCCACCGGGATGTACTCCTTCACTTGGTCCTCGAGAAGCTTCCTCCGGTTGGTCGCATCTTCGTTCCGTTCTTCAATTCTCCGCCAAAGCGCTTCCAACCCGGAAAACGTAACCGTCAGCTTTCCCTCCAGCGATCCCGTCTCCGTCAGCTTCAAATCGGCTTTCCGCTCGATCCGGGAATCGGAGCTAGGTGGCAGCGTGGTGGTCACCCAGCTTCCGCCCTCTTTATCGAGTCGCAGGCCTTTCACGGCGGTTTCGGGCCACGGCAGCAATCCAAACGGAGCAAACGCAGTTGCCGGATCACAGTACACTTCCTTCCCGTTCAACTTCACCAGCACGACGTCGCCGTTCAACTGGTTCGGATTCATCAGTTGTGGATTGAAAAAATACTCGCTGCGCGATGAAATATAAACGGAGTAGGCATCGAATCCCGCCGCCCTGGCCATTGCAAGAAATAGCCAGTTGATCTGGCGGCCATTTCCGTAACCCCGCTTCCAAAGATCTTCCGCGTTATTTATGTCCTTCTGTTTTTCGCGCTTCAACTCCTGTTCTGTCTTTTCCGTCTCCCAGGAAGTATTCCGGAACTTTTGCACTCTCGCGTAAATCTTTTGCAGTTTCACATCCGGCGTATCATTGGGGGCCACCGTTTCCGCCACTGCCTGCTCCATCGCTTTGCGCTTCCCAGTGAAGCTTTCCACCCTGTCGTTCAACTTCTTGCCTTCCTTTTTCCAGAACTTGTCGGGCTCCTTTTCTGCGTCGCTCTCGCTATAGGTGAAATCAACGCGGAATTTCAACTCGTTCTGCGGCGGCATGTAATCTTCGATCTGAAATGCAGGGATATTCTGCGATTCCAGCCGGACGAAGCCTCCTTCATTCTTCGGCGGGGCGGATCCCGTCGGCAGCCCGGCCGGCCAGCTCCAGCGAAGAGCAAAATCCGAATTCGGTTTCAGACTGAATTTGCCGTGTTTGGTGAAGAGTTCCTCGCTCAGGATCCAGCGCGAGTTGTAAACGTACCCCTCGCTCAGGTCATACGTGTAGTGGTACTCGATGATACTGCCCACCTGCACATCGGGCAATGTGAAGGTCTTCGCCAGGTATTTTAGGCCCTTCGCTTTGACGATGGTCTTGTCGAAAGCCTTCCCTTCGAAGTTCACGATCGAGCCATCCGGGCGAATTGTACGGGCCTTAATGCTGTGGATGTTTCCCTCGTCCTTGAAGAAGGGAATCTCCACGTCGGCATACTTTCGACCTTCTTCCGTCAGGATCTTGATCCTCGCGTAGTCGTATTCGTGCGGCGTATGGCCGCTGTCGTCTCTATCCACCTGCCGGTACAGATAGATCGCCGGCGCTCCGGGGGCTTCCGGCACGCTGGTCATCTTCAATTCTTCCTGGGAGATCGGCTGCCATTCGTCACCGGCACTTACGGGCTGCGCGCGTCGCACGGCAGCCCCCGCGAATAGCACCAAAACGAGCACGAACAGGCGGCGATAGCTCACGATGGGCCTCCCATTTTGAAACTTCAGCAGTGCGAAATTTAGAATAACTGCAGGAAAAGAACCGGAGCCCGCACCTCGGAGAACGGACCGCTGTTCGGTCACCAGTGGTATCGGCGGACTCGCGGTCGCCCGCGATATGAGAAGGTCCCGTCCCATGGGCATTGTTGCCGACCTGAGTAACGTATACCGCAGGACACTACAAGGATGCCGCGCCGCTGTCAATAGAGCTGGAAGTACCGATCCCTTCGTGAGGCGAGGATTCTCTTCCCCGCTTCGCCCACCTGCGGCATAATCCCCCCGCACACAGGCCACATTGGCATCCGACATCCGCAAATGGGGAGGATTCAGTGAGCGAACGTCCATGGAGTTCCACGGCACCCCCGGGTGAATTCCGCACTTACGTGCCGGCCGAAGAAAGCCCCAAGGAATTTACCATTCGCGCGGTGATCCTTGGCGCGCTCTTCGGACTGCTTTTCGGCGCGGTGACTGTCTACGTCGGCCTGCGCGCCGGGCTCACCGTTTCCGCTTCGATCCCCATTTCCGTGCTCTCCATCAGCATTCTTCGCGCTTTCGGCCGTTCCACCATCCTCGAAAACAACATCGTCCAGACCACCGGCTCAGCCGGCGAATCGCTCGCCGCCGGCGTCATGTTCACGATTCCCGCGCTGATTTTTCTCGGCTTCGGCTCCGAATTCACATTTTGGCGAATCTTTCCGCTGGCTCTCCTCGGCGGGTGGCTCGGCGTGCTCTTCATGGTGCCGCTGCGGCGCCAGCTCATCGTCAAGGAACACGGAAACCTGATATTTCCCGAAGGCACAGCCTGCGCTGACGTGCTCGTCGCGGGAGAACGCGGCGGCTCCTTCGCAGGCCGCGTTTTCTGGGGACTCGGTCTCGGCGGCGTTTACACCTTCCTCATGAACACCGTTCAAGCGTGGACATCGCAGCCGGAAGGCCGGCCCACTTGGTTCCCCGGAGCGAGTTTTCGAGCCGCCATCACTTCTGAATATCTGGGGGTCGGCTACATCATCGGCCCCCGTGTCTCCGGCATACTCTTCGCCGGCGGCATCATCTCGTGGCTGGTCATGATGCCCGCTATCAAGTTTTACGGGCAGCTTGCTGGCAATACGCCCATCTATCCGTCCACGATTCCTATTCCGCAAATGACGCCGGATGATATCTGGCGCAGCTACATCCGCCCGATGGGCGCAGGAGCGGTTGCCGCCGCCGGATTGATCACGCTGCTTCGCACTCTGCCTACCATCATTTCCGCGCTGCGCGCCGGCTTGAAAGACGTGCGTGCCGAGGGCGCTGGCCAATCGACATCCAGCCGCGGGGGTGCGGGGTTTGTCCTTACAAACCCCGCGTTAAGAACCGACCGCGACGTGCCGATGCGCTGGGTCATCTCGGGCTCGATCGTCATCATCGTCATGATGTGGGTGTTGCTGACGTTTCATCCTATGCAAGGAGCCAGCACCTATTGGTATCAAAACCTGTTCGCCGCCTCATTCGTTGTCGTGTTCGGTTTTCTTTTCGTTACTGTCGCGGGGCGCATCAGCGGCCTGCTCGGCAATTCTTCCAATCCCATCAGCGGCATGAGCATCGCAACTCTGATGGCCACCTGCGCGATTTTCTTCCTCGCCGGATGGACCGCGCCGAACTACGCCGTCCTCGCGCTCATGATTGGTGGCGTGGTGTGCATTGCTGCCGCCATCGCGGGCGCCACCTCGCAGGATTTGAAAACCGGCTATCTCGTCGGCGCCACGCCATTCTGGCAGCAGATGGGACTTCTCGTTGGCGTCACCGTCTCCACCGTGGCCATCGGCGCAACCCTGAATCTGATGAATAAAGGCCTGGAGAAGTATATCCCCACGCCCATTCCCGTCAGCATCCAGGCTTTGCCATCCGGCGTGAAAATCGAGCGCGATTCGTTCACCTACCAGAACAAGAGCTACGTTCTGATCAATTCTCTGGGCTCGCATGAAATTCCCGACGGGGAATATCTCTACGACGCGGGTACGCGGCAAATCGAGTTTCAATGGGCCCAGGGCATCGGCAGCGACAAAGCTCCCGCGCCGCAAGCGCGCCTGATGGCTACGGTCATCAATGGCATCCTCAATCAGCGCTTACCCTGGCGTCTGGTGCTCATGGGCGTCGCCTTGGTGATCGCGGTGGAAGTTCTCGGTGTTCGCTCGCTGGCGTTTGCCACCGGGTCGTATCTTTCCATCGCCACCACGGGAGCCATGTTTGCCGGCGGCCTCGTCCGAGCGCTGGTCGAAGCCACCACAAAGAAAAAGGACGAAAGCGAAGCCAGCCCCGGCGCGCTCTATTCCAGTGGCTTAATTGCGGCAGGAGGTGTCTTCGGCCTGCTCGGTATCATCATCAACCTTCTGCAGGACCCGGAGATCTCCAATCGCGTACCGCACTGGGTCACTTCTCTGCTGCACCTTCCCTGGTCCGACAAGCTTTTCTCGTTCGGGCCGAAATACTGGCCCTCCATCGCCGCGAGGCTCGATAACCTGCCGCCAACCTCGGCGCAGTCCCTCCTCGGCATTTTCATGTTCGCGCTTCTCGCGGCCTCGCTCTTCTATTTCGCCCGCAAGAAGCTGGACTAACCAGGCGGCCACGCGCGCTACTGGCCATGGCGAGGTTTGCGCAACGGGTACGACAGAGTGCTTTGACGGATTTGGCTCGCCGCCGTACACTGCGAATATGGGGACTTCGTTCGGCGGGCGGCGATATAACTTCGACTGGCGCAGCTTCATTACCCCAGGCGTCAAACTCCTCGTCTTGGTCTGCTCCGGCGTTTTTCTTTTTCAGACGCTTCTGAGCCTGCTCGCCCCTCCCTCGGCGACCATTTGGCTCCTCAAATGGTTTGCACTGATCCCCGAGGCTGTAACGCACCACATCCCTCCGCGCATTTGGCAGCCTTTTACTTACATTTTTCTCCACGGCGGGCTTTTCCACTTGCTCATCAACATGCTCATGCTATGGATGTTCGGCCGCGAACTGGAACTTGTTTGGGGAAAGCGCCGTTTTCTGAATTATTTCTGCATCTGCGGGGTAGGCGCGGGGCTCATCGAGGTGCTCGTCAAAACGGTCCCAGTTTTCTTTGGTAGCATGTTTTCGGTAACTCCTACCATTGGTGCCTCAGGCGCTATTTTCGGCATTCTCATGGCCAACGCAGTGCTCTTCCCCGATCGCCGCATCTGGTTGATTCCCCTTCCGATTACCATCCCCATGCGTCCGTACGTTGCGGTGATGGGGGCCATCGAATTCTTCTCCACGCTAGGCTCCGGCGGAGACAACGTAAGCCACGTCTGCCACCTCGGCGGCCTGCTTGTTGGCTATCTCTACCTCCGCCGCGGTTCTTCAGCACAAACGCAATCGCAAGCGCTTCGAGGTCTACATCAACAAGCACAAGAAGGACCCGCCCTCCCGCCCCGACAACTGGGTCAATTAGAGGGGCGGCAGTCTCTCGATAAAGTTGCCCTTGACCTCCTGCTATTCTCTGCTATAATTAACCCAATAGAAAACTCCATTTGGAGTGCGGCAGCTCGCTGCCGCTTTGCCTACATCCCGGCTGTCAATCCTAAGCCGAAACGATTTGATGACCAACAAACATCCTCTTTAGAATCAATCAGTTACAAAATTAAAATTCCATAAGTCTTTTGCTTTGATATTGATCCACCATGGATGGGGGTAGGGGGTCATCATCTTTCTTGGCGAACGACGATTCCCGCCCACTGATTCACTGCCCACTATTACTTTAAGTCTTTTGTTTGCAACACTTATGCATCTCCCTGCAAGTGTCGCCAAAAAAAACTTACTGCATTACTAAATCCTGTAGATGACACTTACAGAAAACGGGGGTGGGGGCAGTCGGGAGGACTGAACACTGAAAACTGATAACTGCCTTAGGCGGGCCCGCCAATGACGTGAAACTTCATGAAGTTCGTCGTCCCGCGAATGCCCATCGGCGTGCCAGCCACAATCCCGATCACGTCGCCCTTGCGCACCAGCCGCTCTTCCAGCAGGCGCTTTTCCGCGACCTTAGCCAGCCCGTCCACCTTTTGCACATCCTGAATGTTCCTGGGCAGTGCGCCCCAGATCAGCGCCAACCGCCGCCGCGTCTCCGCTTCCGGTGAGAACGCCACAATGGGCACCAGCGGCCGGTAACGCGACACCAGCCGCGCCGTGAATCCGCTGTGCGTGAACACCGCGATCAGTTTCATGTGCAGTTCGCGTGAGGCGTGGCAGACCAGCTCCGCGACGGTTTCCGCCACTTTCAATTGCTCCTGGGGCGCCGGCCGCGGAAATTCCCGGATGCTTGCTTCCGCTTCTTCGATGATTCGGGCCATCATGCCAACCGCCTCGACGGGATACTTCCCAGACGCGGTTTCTGCCGAAAGCATCACCGCGTCCGAACCGTCGAAAATCGCGTTCGCCACGTCTGAAGCTTCCGCGCGCGTCGGCCGCGGGTTCTCCGTCATCGATTCCAGCATCTGCGTCGCCGTAATCACCGGACGCCGGAACTCCCTGGCGCGCGCAATAATCATTTTCTGAACCACCGGCACGCGCTCCGGATTCATCTCCACGCCGAGGTCGCCCCGCGCCACCATGACGCCATCGGCCGCCCGCAAAATCGCATCCAGGTTTTCGATCGCTTCCGGCTTCTCCAGTTTCGCAATCACCGGAGCGTCTCTCCCCGCGCGGCGAATCAACTGTTTCGCCAGCAGCACGTCCTCCGGGCGCCGGACGAAGCTCACCGCAATGTAATCCGCGCCGTGTTTCAGAGCGAAGATCAGATCGGCGCGGTCTTTCGGGGTAAGCGCAGGCACACGCAGCTTGATTCCGGGCAGGTTGATCCCCTTATTCTGGCCAAGCGCCCCGCCGTTCACCACTTCGCAAATGACGTTCCGGCCGCTGACCTTTTCCACCCGCAACTCGATCAGCCCGTCCGAAAGCAGGATGCGGTCGCCGCCGTGAACTTCTCGCGGCAGTGGAGTGAACGTCGTGTTCACTCGCGTCGAATCGCCCAGCACTCTTGCGGTGGTGATCACGAAGCGTTGCCCTGTGCGCAGCAGCACCGGTCCGCCGCCCGCCAGAGGTCCGGTCCGGATTTTCGGTCCCTGAAGGTCGGCGAGAATCGCGATCGGCTTTTCGTGCTCAACAGCGGCCACCCGCAGCATGGAAATGTTCTTGGCATGCTCCTCGTGCGTGCCGTGCGAAAAATTGAGCCGTGCCACGTCCATCCCCGCGCTCAACAAGCGGTCAATCATCCGCGGCGAATTGCTCGCCGGCCCGATCGTGCACACTATTTTGGAATGACGAAAGCTCATGCTCTCTCTTGCGGCAATATTTCCCGGCTATTTCTATTGTCCACCGGTAGGCTTGTCACAACGACTGTCTTTTTTCAATCTTCTCGATTCGATTCTTCGCTTTCCTACCGCGCAACCGCGAATTCCGCGATGACCCGCGCCAGTACGTCCACTCCCTTTGTGAAAGATGCCAGCGGAATCCGCTCATCGTCGCCATGCATCCGCCGCAAATCCTCGGCGCTCAGTGGGAACGGCAGAAAACCGTAGGCCTGGACGTCGTGCAGCCTCAATTGCGCGGAATCCGTGGCCACCGTGGACTGAAACGGCAGCACCGGCGCACTGGAAAACTCTTTCCCCGCGACCCTTGTAATTGTGGCATACAATCCGTTTTCCAGCGAAGACGGCGGCGCCGCCAGTCCCGCATCCGGCTGGATCTCGAAACGGATCTGCGGATCGTTCACCAGTTTCGTCAGCTCCCCCAGCAGCACGCGCCTCCCCCGGAATGACGTTCGCCCGCACGCCTGCCGTCAGCATCGTCGGCGCTATCGAATCCCGCAGCATCGAGTTCCACAGCGGATTCGCGTCCGAGATCACTCTCTGCGCGTGTTCGCCACGGTCCGGTGTATCCAGCGAGCGCATCCATTTTGCCATTTCATCGTCTTCGATGGCCGCGAGCTGCTCGAAGTATCTGCGAACAATCGTCGTGAAGCGCACCGGTGCGGAGTAGTTCCCGATTTTCGCCACCGCCGCCGCCAGATGCACCACGGCATTGTCCTTCGTGGGCATCGAGGCATGTCCGGAGGTCCCGCGCGCGATCACCGTGACGTTTACGGGAACCTTTTCGCTTGCCTGCACCGCCACGTACTGCACCTTGCCGTTTTTCAGCAAAACCTCGCCGCCCTCATTCAGCGCAAACCCGGCTGCAAACTTGTCCCAGTATTTCGCGATCAGAATCTTGACGCTCGCGTCGCCAAACTGTTCTTCGTCCGCCGTCGCCAGGAAGATCACGTCGCGATTCAAGCGCGGGTTCGCGCGCTTCAGCGCGATGAACGCCGCCAGATTCGCCGCCAGCATTCCCTTGTCGTCGATCGCGCCGCGGCCGTACAGGTATCCGTCCTTTTCCACCGCTGCGAACGGATCGACCGTCCACTTCGACTTCTCCACCCCGACCACATCCATGTGCGCCACCAGCAGCAGTGCCTTCGAAGGATCCGGCGTCGCCGTGCTTCGCAGACGCGCGACCACGGCGCTGCGCCCTGGCGTTAAATCAAGAATTTCCGCCTTGATCCCTTCCTTCTCCAGGACCGCCGCAATGTACATCGCTGCGAGCTGCTCGTTTCCCGGCGGATTCGTCGTGTTGACCTTGATGAGGTCCGCGAGCCAGCTGCGCGGCAACCGGAAAACTTGCGGCTATCGCCAACGCCGCCCCTCCCGCCATCATCTGCACCATGCGATTCCAGTTCACGAATCCATCCTCCTCGGTACGGTCGGCCGCAACCCGGCCGCCTCAGTAAACATTTTGCCTTAAAAGTGCTTCATACTAACATGCAGGTGTGGGCGCTTGGCCTCGGCATTGCCGTTGCATTGCTAAAATTCAACCGCTTCGTGGCCGCCATGTTGTCCCGCACGTAGAGGTTATCGGCAGTTTGAAGTTTTTCGATCGCAATCGGGGGTGCACGATGAAGGCCATTTTTTCCGTAATTTTGCTCGCAGTTCTGGCGACCGCTCTGGTCTTGCCGCTGGCTGAAAATTCCGCTTTTGCCCAGGCCCCCACCGGCCCGCAGGGCGGCTCCCCGCCGCCGCAGCAGCAGAACCCGCCTCCGCCTACGGCACCGACTACGGCGCAGCCGCCGCCGCAGGCTGGCGTCACCATTGCCGTCGACGTTCCCATCGTTACCCTCGATGTTGTCGCCACCACGCAGCACGGCGACATCATCCCTGGTCTCAAGAAAGAAAACTTCCGCATCCTCGACGATGGCGTGCCGCAAACCATCACCAACTTCTCACCCACCGAGGCTCCCATTACCATGGTCCTCCTCCTGGAGTTCAGCAGCCGCGGCTATGGTGGCTTTTTTGCCTACGTCGGGAAGTATTGGTCCACCGCGCTTTTCCCCAGTTTGCAGCCGAAAGATTGGATCGCGCTCGAGACCTTTGATATGAAGACCCGCATTGAAGTGGACTTCACGCAGAACAAGGACGAAGTCATGCAGGGCCTTTACCGTCTCTATTTCCCCGGGTTCAGCGAATCGAACTTGTTCGACGCCATCCTTGAAACCGTGGATCGCTTGAAGGATGTAAAAGGCAAGAAATCCATCGTCGTGCTGTCCAGCGGAGTGGATACCTTCTCCAAACACACGCTCGATCAGACCATGAAGCAGCTCCGCCAGAGTGACGTCACGATCTTTTGCATCGGTTTGGGGCGGGCCTTTCAGAACTACGCGGAGATGAACGGTGGAATGGGCGGCATGGCTCGCATGAATTATTTGCAGGGGGAAAATCAGCTGAAAACTTTTTCGCAGGAGACCGGAGGCTATTCCTGGTTTCCTCAGTTCGCGGGTGAGATGCCGGATGTGTTTCGCAACGTCGCCGCTTTCCTTCGCCACCAGTACAGCCTCTCCTACTCGCCAACGGCCGGAGCGAAAGACGGCAAATTTCACAAACTTAAGGTGGAGCTCGTCGCACCCGATGGTGGTCCGCTCACCGTGCTCGACCAAAAAGGCAAGAAGCAGAAATTCCAAGTCTACGCCCGCGAAGGCTATCAGGCCCCCAAAGGCGGCGTCGGCGACTGAAAGCAGTTTTCAGTTTTCAGTTGTTAGTCTGCAAGTTCTTGCTGGATCGAAGCGTGTTGGCAACAAGTGGAAGCCATGCCCCATATTTTTTACTAAGAACTGAATACTAAAAACTAGGTACTTCAGTAGCCGCGCGCAAAATCGACCCGGTTGAACAATTCCCGTCCGTCAAACCATCTCTCCAGCAGCTCGATCAAAATCGCCGCCTGGCGATCCCAGAGCCGGTCGCTCACCCCGCTGGTGTGCGGCGTGATGAACAAATTCGGCGCCTTCCATAACGGACTCTCCGCCGGCAGCGGCTCCGTCTGCGCCACGTCCAGCGCCGCGCCGCCCAGCGCGCCGCTTTCCAACGCCTGAACCAGCGCGTTCTCGTCCAAGAGCGACCCGCGCCCGACGTTGATTAGTCGCGCCCCTGGTTTCATCCTTGCGATTTGTGGCGTACCGATCAGGTGCTTCGTTTCGGCCGTCTCCGGCGCGCAAATCAACACGTAATCTGCATCCGGCAATGTTTTGTGTAATTTGGCAGCGGAAAATATTTTTTCCGCATGAGCGCGGTCCCCTTCACCGGATCGCGTCACGCCCCACACGCGCATTTCGAACGCCTTCGCTCG
>WNFK01209055.1_pt1 | contig 16281 bp, 20 predicted proteins | sample 5400281 | NCBI WGS metagenome assembly WNFK01 (sample SAMN13153350, study PRJNA577476) | soil metagenome | isolation source: 20 cm soil on Douglas fir-dominated hillslope | place: USA:California | collected 2013-09-17 | reverse complement strand
TCAAGCGGAGTCGCAAACTTAACTTTGGAGAGATCTCGCAGCGGGCGAAAGATAATTTGATCGAGGCCGTCGGTATTCGGTACCAGCTGACCATCAAGAGTGCCGACATATTCAGGATCACCGGCTTTCGCCGGATTTGTGGGCAGCACTGAGACTAAAAGCAGAAGGGCCGTGGCTACCGCGAGCTTAAGAAATTTTCTATTTACTTCTGAGTGAGGCATGGTGTTTCGTGACCTCGGAGTGGGAGTCGAACAATAGCGAGGCGATTCTAGTTTCGAGTGAAATCGCTGTCAATTTTTTTGCCGAGTGGAGCAGTTGAACGTTTTAGCGTCGAGCGATGAGATCTAACGCCACGATCATCGTGCCCGTGCCGCTGTCAGTGAAGACTTCGCTGAGCAATGCGTTGCGCGTCGTGCCGCTGAGTATATGAGCACTGTGAACGCCTCGGCTTAGAAGTTGAACGATACTCTGAAGCTTGGGAATCATTCCGCCGGTGGCCGTGCCATCGTTTATCATCGCTTCCGCTTCGTCCGCGGTGAGTCGCGATAGTTTAGTTTCCGGCTCACCGGCCCGCAGATAAAGCCCATCCACATCTGAAAGCAGGATTAACTTTTCCGCTTTCAACTGTGCGGCAATTTCCGCGGCTATGGTGTCGGCATTTATGTTGAAGACCGTACCTTCCGCGTCTGCGCCCAGCGAAGAGATGACCGGCAGGTAACCCTGATCGAGCAGTACCGTCAGCAGGCGCGCATTGATCTTTACGACGTCGCCAACGAGACCAAAGTCTACTTGTGAGCGTTCGCCGGTTTCGCGATTCAAAATCTCTTTCGGCGGCCGCCGCTCAGCATGAACAATATTACCGTCAACGCCTGATAGCCCGACGGCTTCAATGCCACGATTGCGCAGGGCCGAAAGAATGTCAGTGTTGATCTTCCCCGCGAAAACCATCTTGGCCATCTCCAAGGTTGCATCGTCAGTGACGCGCCGGCCTTCGATGATCGTTTGCTCGATGCCCATCCGCTTGGCGAGCTCGCTCAATTGTTTGCCGCCTCCGTGGATGACGCAGATGCGTATGCCAACCTGATGCAGTAGGGCCAACTCTTCCGCTAGCGAGCTCAGGTTTTCACGGTTTTCCGTGGCTTTCCCCGAAAGCTTGACGACAAAGGTCTGCCCCTGGAAGCGCTGAATGTATGGCAGCGCCTCGCGCAGAAGGTCGAGCCGCAACTGATCGCCGACTTGGTTTGTGTTAGTCATTTCTTCGTGCCCAAGGAACCGGAAAATAATTGGCCGCGGATTAACGCGGATACACGCGAATCAGGAACAAAGCAGTATTTCAAACCCGGTTCAATCATATCTGCGATTATCTGCGTTCATCCGCGGCTAATTTTCTTTTCCGAGCAAACTTGTCAAGATCGCTTTCTGCGCATGCAGCCTGTTCTCAGCTTCGTCGATTACTACCGCAGCGGGTGAATCGATGACGCCGTCAGTAACAATCACATTTCGTCGTACTGGCAGGCAGTGCATGAAGATCCCGCCGTTCGTGCGCGCCATCTTTTGCTCGTCGACAATCCACTGTGCGCGATATTGAGCGCGCTGCTCAATGTCACTTTCAGGCGTGCCGTAAAAGTTTTTCGACCCCCAGCTCTTCGCATAGATAACATCCGCGCCTGCAAACGCGCCATCAATACTGTTGGTAACTTCAACCGTGCCGCCTGCTCCTGCCGCCTGCTCCCGAATGCCGGCCATCAGGCCGTCATCAAGCTCGTAACCCTCCGGCTGCGCAATTACCAGGTCATGTCCCATTTGCGCGGCAGCCAACGCAAAACTATTCGGCACCGCCATCGGCAAAGGCTTCGGGTGCCAGGCCCACGTCAACACAACCCGTTTTCGATCAGCGCCAAATTTTTCGCGAATCGTCATCATGTCTGCCAACGCCTGGCAGGGATGATGCATTGCTGATTCGAGATTGATTAAGGGCACTTTGGAATACCTGGCAAAGGCTGAGAGCACCGGATCGTTTCGTTCTTCTTCCCAGTTTTTGAGCGCCGCAAAGGTGCGCACGCCGATTGCCGAACAATAACGCGCCAGCACCCGAACAAACTCCGCGACATGCTCAGTCTTATCACCGTCCATAACGACGCCATCGCGATGTTCCAACGTCCAACTGGTTCCTCCCGGTTCGAGCACAACCGGATTTCCGCCGAGATCATAGATACCAACCTGCATCGACGCGCGCGTGCGCAGGCTGGGATTAAAGAACACCAGGGCGACAGATTTCCCCGCGAGCGGGCGGGCGTGATCTTTCCCACGCTTGAACTGCAACGCCGAATCTATCAGGCCGTTCAGCTCATCACGTGAGTAGTCACCCGTTGTTAAGAAATTTCTCATAGCATGAACTGCTTGACGCTAAACAGCGCGCCGGGATAACAGCGGCTTGGCCAGTCCGTACAAACTGATCAGCAACCAGAACGCTTCCATTAAAAACGCCGAAAGGTTGAAACGAAACATCAGCGAGATCATAACGAGCATCGCGCCAACCGCGTTCAATAGCAGATAACTCAAGGCCGAGCTCGACAGCTTCTCGAGTTGCAAGAGCAGGTAAGCAATCACCATCAGCAGCACGCCGATATTGCCGACCAGATCAAACCAACTGTAATCCACTCATCCCTCCTAAGGCTTTGCCGTTATTGCCAGCAGGGCTTCGACAAAAAGATCGACTTGATTGTTACTCAGGCACAATGGTGGTAGCAGTCTCAACACCTTCGGATCGCTCGACGTGCCGGTGATTATCTTACGATCGAGCAACGCTTCATGAACCGGCGCCGCCGGCGTGCGAAACTCGATGCCCAGCAGAAACCCGCGCCCGCGAACGGCTGCAAGCCCGGGAACTTCTGCCAGCCTCTGACGCAAATACGCTTCAGTAGTTTTCACGTTTGCTAGCAGCCCGTCGTTTTCGATCGCTTCAAGAGTTGCAGTCACCGCTGCCATTGCGATCATCCCCCCGCCAAAGGTCGTCCCCAGATCGTTTTCCTTGATGCTGGCGCTAATCTTTTCTGTAACCAGGCAGGCGCCTACAGGAATGCCGCTGCCCAGCGCTTTCGCCAGCGTGATGATGTCCGGCACGACCTTAGATCCCGCTTCGCTGCCGGCGAAGAACCAATCACCGGTGCGTCCGACGCCGGTCTGAACTTCGTCGTAGATCAAAACGATGCCGCGCTCGTCGCAAAGTTCGCGTAGCGCCTGATAGTAATCCGCACTCGCCATGCGAACGCCGGCCATCGACTGAATCGGTTCGAGCATGATGGTCGCTACACTTTCATCCGCAACGGCTCGCGCCGATTCGATGTCGCCAAACTCTGCTTCGATGTGGCCGGGAACATTTGGCTTGCCGATCTCGCGATATTTTCCCAAAAAGGTTGCGCTGATAGAGTCGGCGGTGCGCCCGTGAAATCCGCCGCGGGCCATGCGCATCGCGTTTTCATTTGCTTCTGTTCCGGAATTGCGAAAGAAAGCTTTGGTCAGTTCAACCGGCGCAACTGAAACCAATTTCTCGGCAGCCTCAGCGCGCGCCCTCGAGTAAACGAGATTGGAATAGAACAAAAGCTTCTCGGCTTGGGCCTGGATGGCGGCGACTACATGCGGATGTGAATGACCCGTACCGGCCACCGCGTGCCCGCCGTAGAGATCCAAATACTTCTCGCCGTCGCTCGTGTAGATCCAAACACCTTCGCCACGTTCGGCGACGATCGACATTTTTTTGTACGTCGCCAGTTGGTAACGCTCTTCAAGCGCCGCAACGTCTGTAAAAGTGGTTTGCTTTTGGTTGGTCTGTGGTTTCATCCGACTCTCGTTCCATTCGGGACAACACTTTCCGGCACCGCGAGTACCGGCTGTACACCGTCTGCGTAACCAATGTCGAACAGCATTCCTTCCGACGTTTCGCCCATTATTTTCCGAGGTTCAAGGTTCACAACGAAAAGCGCTTGTTGGCCTCTTATTGATCCTGGGTCAGCTCGCTCCTGTTTCATGCCGGCCAGAATGTTTCTCTGATGATCGCCGAAGTCAACAATCAAACGTACGAGTTTATCTGACCCGCTCACCTCTTCGACCGCCAGTATGGTGCCGACGCGAATATCGATCTTTTCAAGATCGGCAAGCGTGGCAGTTGGCTTAACTGGGGCCGGTTGGACTTCTTTGTCGCTCATGGATTCGAGCCCACCAGCATCAACCCCGTCTTTTCATCCAGACCAAACATCAGATTCATATTCTGGACTGCCTGGCCGGCCGCGCCCTTTACCAAATTGTCTAGCGCGGAGAAAACCACTACCTGCCGCCCGCGACTTGCAAATCCGAGGTCGCAAAAATTAGTGGTCTTTACCCAGTTAATATCAGGTGAGCCCTTTACCAGTCGGACAAAAAATGACTCACGATAAAAGTCTTTGAAGATCGAATGTAGTTGCGCCTCAGTCAGACTTTCTTTCGCCTCAAGGTAAATGGAGGAGAAGATGCCTCGCGAAACGGGAAGCGAATGTGTCATGAAGGTCAACTCGCTGTTCCAGTCGCCGACGTTTCCAAGTTCCTGTTCGATCTCCGGCAGATGTTGATGTGTGAACGGCTTGTAAGCGTAGAAGGAGTTCGTGCGCTGCGGATGATGCGTGTTAGCGGCAGCTTTTGCGCCCGAGCCGGATGAACCGGTCTTGGCATCCACGATCACACGTCCGTTAACAAGTCCGCTAGCAACCAGTGGCGCGAGCCCGAGCAGCGTGGCCGTCGCAAAGCAGCCGGGATTTGCGATCAGTCGCGCACACTTAATCGCCTCGCGATTTGTTTCGGTCAAGCCGTAGACAAATTCACTTTGCAATGGCATCGCCGTGTGTGCGCGACCGTAGTGTTGCTCAAAAATCTCCTGGTCACGAAGCCGAAAGTCTCCTGACAAGTCAATCGCTTTCACTTTCTCGGGCAGGCCTGGCACAACTTGCATTGCCTGTCCATGCGGCAACGCGAGGAAGACACAATCGAGGCTGCTAACTTCAGCCGCGTCTTCGGGAGCGGTCCTGAAGTGAAGACCAGTCAAGCCGTAAAGGTTTCGATGAACTTCACTGACAGCTTTGCCGGCCTGTTCATTTGCGGTGACAAAAGCGATTTCAACGTCAGGGTGGAACAGCAGAATGCGTAGCAATTCTGATCCGCCGTAGCCTGAACCGCCGTAAATCGCGACGCGTAGTTTCGAGTTTCTTGTTTCGAGTTTCGAGTTCACTAGACTAAAAGGCCTTCCACCTCGATTGCGTTTTGCTCAGAATTCTCGGTGTGCGAAGTCTTTGAGTCCGAACTCGAAACTCGAAACTCGAAACTTTCGGAGCGAGAAGTTCAAACAACCTCTCCCCATTCCGCCTGGCATTCGCCGCCGGTACGCCAAACTCCTTCTCAATAAAATCTTCGCCCATTTGCGAGTCAGTAACTGAGCCGGCAATCACGTCTATCTCAATTCCGCGCCGGCGCAAGAGCTCAATGCCGCCCCAGGCGCCTACATAATCCGAGGCGCAGAAGACCAGCCCTGCAGTCGCTTCGCGCAATTCCAGATCGTCAAAAACCGATTCGACCGAGTAACCGCCCAGCAGTCCGTCACCCAGTTCGATGATAATCAGGTCAGGCGAACTCTCGTTCAAGCGAGCGATGATAGTCTTGGCCACTGATGAAAGATTCGTAGCGCCGACCGTTGACGGCAAACCGCAATCGAGGAAACTCGCGATAGCGATGGCGCCATGGTCGGCCATGTTAAGCGTGTCGCGCAGGCAGGCAATTCCGGAGAGTTTGGCGGCTGCCACTCGCATGCCGGCGCGCGTTGCCTGTTTGATTAGCTCAGTAGCAGCGTAAGTCTTGCCGCTGTTCATGCAGGTGCCGGCAATTATTACCAAAGGCGCGGTCTCGCCGAGCTTGGTCTGCGGCGTCAACGCGGCGTCGGCGATATTCCTCAAGCGACCTTGTTCGTCGCAGGCGAGGCCGATGACTTCTACCTGGATAGCATCGCTCAAACTAGAGTGATGGCCGGTGCACTTTCCGATGACCCCACCCATGTTTAGCAGGTGCAACTGGTCGCCGGCACTAATCGTTCCCGGCACATCGCCAACAAAACCTTTCAACGCACGTCGCCTGCCGAGGACGCCTATCAACACGTCGCCCGGATTGATCTTCGCGAGACGGCCGGTAGGTAGTTCGAGCATGTTATAGGTGGCGCTGTCAGTGAGTGCGCGCACGACCACGACATCGCCCGCGCGCGGGGTTTCCGACGACGGGACTATAGCGTTCGTCCGGCCGAGATTAAGCGGCGAAGTGGCTGAGCCGATCTTGTCAGCGTCTATAACCTTAAGAGTTGTTTCCATCGCTACCTCCCAGAGCGGGGACAAGCCCGCCTTCCTTACCTGAGAGACTCAGTTTCCTGAAGCGTCTCTTTCGACTGAATGCCTCTCAACCAATTTTCGTGGCCAACGGATCAGCTCGGGGTGGGGAAGGGCGGCTTGCCCCCGCTGTTTTGTCCACCTCTCAATCTCAAACGCAGCGCGTTGAGCTTAATGAAGCCTTCGGCATCTCGCTGGTTGTAAACCGTGTCGGCTTCAAATGTCGCGACCTTTTCGTCGTAGAGCGAATGCGGCGAGCGGCGTCCAACCACGATGGTGTTGCCGCGAAACAGTTTCAGACGCACGTCCCCGGTAACGTTGGTTTGGGTTTCGTTCACCATCTTGCGCATCAACTCAAACTCAGGGGCAAACCAAAACCCGTAGTAAATGCTCTCGGCAAACTTGACGCTGAGTGAATCGCGCAGGTGCATCACCTCGCGATCGAGAGTTATTGATTCCAGCGCCCGATGCGCAACCTGCAGGACCGTCACCCCGGGTGTTTCATAAACCCCGCGCGACTTCATGCCTACGAAACGGTTCTCGACCAGATCAACGCGGCCGATGCCGTGTTCGCCCGCCAACTTGTTTAGACTTTCCAACAGGGCAACGGGGCCGAGGCTCTTCCCGTTAATAGCCACCGGCTCGCCTTTTTCAAACGACACGTCGAGGTATTCCACCTCCGCTTTGGCATTTTCAGGCGAGCGCGTAAGTTGAAAAATATCCTCGGGCGGTTCAGCCCACGGGTCTTCCAGGATTCCGCCTTCGTAAGACACGTGCATCAGGTTGCGATCAGTTGAATATGGTTTCGCCGTCGTGGCCGTAATAGGGATCCCATGAGTTTTCGCGTAAGCGATCAAATCGCTGCGCCCGGTGAATTCCCACTCGCGCCACGGCGCGATCACTTTGATATCGGGCTGCAGTGCGTAGTAGGTCAGCTCAAATCGCACCTGATCGTTTCCCTTGCCAGTCGAGCCATGCGCAACAGCGTCAGCGCCTTCACGACGTGCAATTTCAATCTGGCGTTTGGCAATCACGGGACGGGCGAGGGAAGTGCCGAGCAGGTACACGCCCTCGTAAATCGCGTTGGCCTTAACTGCTGTCCAAACATATTCTCTGACGAACTCTTCGCGCAGATCTTCCACGTAGAGTTTTGAGCCACCCGTGGCGAGGGCTTTCTCCTCGAGTCCAGTTAGTTCTTCACCCTGGCCTACATCCGCGCAGTAGCAGATCACCTCGCAGGCATATCGCTCCTTCAGCCAACGAAGCATGACTGAGGTGTCGAGCCCGCCGGAGTAAGCTAAAATGATCTTCTTGATCTTGTTGTTATGTTCCATTAGATTCTTGCCTTGAACTTTGAGCTTGGTTCTTTGTGCTTTGACTTCTATTCAACGGCGCCCGCAGCCGAAAAAGTTATGCTTCTCGAATAACTAAGTACAAAGAACAAAGTACAAAGTTCGGCCTTCTATCCAAACAGCTCCCAAATTCTTTTCATCGCCGAACGCTGCGCCTTCTGATCACGAACAGCCACGAAGATGGTGTCTTCGCCGGCGATAGTGCCGACTATTTCATCAAGCGCGGCGCTGTCGATCTCCACCGCCACAGATGAAGCATGGCCGGGTTCAGTTCGGGCGACCACAAGGTTGTCGCCGGAGAAGTCGAGACTCAACAAGCCGCGGGAAGCAGCTCCGTTTGCCTTGGGCATCGTGTAATGACCGCGATGCTTCACAACTCCCAACTCTTCCATATCTCGCGACAGGCTCGATTGGGTGGCCGGAACTCCGGCGCGCTCCAGGGAGTCGCGCAGCTCGGCCTGGGTTGCGAAAGGCTTTGCTTTGATTAAGCTGAGAAGCTTTTTTTGTCTTAAACTCTTCTGCATAACGGCCATTGGCTATGCGCTTTTACTGCATAACAACTGCATAGATGCATAAACTAGCAGTTGGGATGGCCGGACGTCAAGCTTCGGGGGGTTTCACAGCGTATCTATAGTGAACTCATCGTTTGCCCCTGCCCGCAAGCGGGGAGGGGTTGGGGTGGGACACCGGACGCCGCCTTCCGCTCCCCCCTTCCCCTCTCCGCTTGCGGAAAGGGGGTGAAAGCGGTACCGCGCTGGTCTCGTTGGCCGAACAATGAAGGCTCGCGTTATAGTTGTCTTTGAATCCGATTGGAGGTTGGTAAAAATACTATGTGTCGAAATATTAAGACTCTGCACAATTTCAAACCGCCGGCGACAGAGGAAGAAATCCGCGCGTCTTCGCTGCAATTCGTCCGGAAGCTAAGCGGCTTCACCAAGCCCTCGAAGTCCAACGAGGTTGCTTTTAACGCGGCAGTCGAACAGGTGGCGCAGGCAGCGCATGAACTCCTTCACTCTTTGGTGACTAACGCACCGTCGCGAGATCGAGAGACTGAAGCAGTGAAGGCGCGGGCCAGAACCGCAAACCGCTTTCGCTCGTCAGAGGTTGCGGCTTCGTGACGACGACCAGACCACTAACACATGCAGGGGCAGTCGTCTTTCGCAAGCGCAACAATCAAGTTCTCTATCTCGTAATTTCCTCTTCAGATGGTCTCAACTGGGTTTTGCCAAAGGGGCATATCGATCCCGGGGAAACTGCGGAGATCGCGGCCTTGCGAGAACTTGAAGAAGAAGCAGGCACCGTCGGAGAAATCGTCGCACCCTTGTCCACGCAGGATTTCATTAAAGGTGGCAAAGAAGCAGCTGTTAAGTTTTTCCTGGTGCGCGAGACGGGCTCGACTGAGGCGATTGAGGACCGGACGATCCGTTGGGAAGAAGAGGCAGCGGCTCAACAACTTCTGACTTTCGCGGAAGCAAAACAGGCCCTGAGCGAAGGCGCAGCGAAAATGAATGGGTTGAACATCAAACCATGAATGAACCTAGCTGACGAGTTTTGACGCGCTGATCGATATCTGTAAAAGTGATCATCCAACGAGCCTGCGAAGCGGGCGGAGAGAGTGCTAGCCCCAGGCGACGGCGAAGCCGAGCCTGGGGTAACAGCCACCAAGTTCAAAGAGCCTGCAAAGCAGGCGACAGATGGTAGTCGGAAATTTTTGATGGGTCCACGCTATTTTTTCTTAAGTTTCATCTCGCCCACTTCGTGGGCTGAACCTGTTTTGTGTTCGGTCCCCAGGCTCGGCTTCGCCATCGCCTGGGGCTAGCATTCTCTCCGCCTGCTTCGCAGGCTGGTGAATGATTTCTACAACGAACCCATTGGGTTGCGGCTAAAAGCGGTCGTGACTTTGTGAGAAATAAAAGATTAATCAACTACTCACCACAGACACACAGGTCACACAAAGGGGGCACAGAGATTCTGAAATTAGCACATCGTATTATTGGCGTTCTTGCATTAGTAATAGCGGGAATAGGCCTTTCAGCTTGCAGTCGCACTAGACCAACAACGATTTCGGCGCCGAGTCTAATGGCGTCAAACGCGTCTTCATCAGAAAGGCCTGAAGCTGCCGACACGGCGCTGGCCCAGCGCTTCAAGACGTTATGTGAGAATGCAGGTGGGGACATTGGCGTCGCAGTAGTCCACGTTGAGTCAGGCCGGACTGCGGATTTCGAAGGCAAGAAGGAACTGCCGTTATACAGCGTCTATAAATTACCGCTCGCAATCACCGTCCTCCAGGAAGTTGAAAAGAAAAACCTTTCACTCGACAGGAAGGTTCGGGTTTCGCCCGCTGATGTGGCTCCAGGTTCGCAGTTCAATACTGATCTTTGGCGCCAGCCGGTCGACAAAACTGTCGCAGAGCTGCTGGAGTTTTCGATCGTGCGCAGCGACAACACCTCGAGCGATAAGCTGCTGCAACTGATCGGCGGCCCGGCGGGAGTCAGCGAAAGAATGCGGGCCTTCGGCTTCTCGAATATCGACATCAAGTACTCGTCTCGAGAGTTTGCGGCCCACCGAGACAAACCAAACAGGGCGACGGCATCTGATCTGGCGCAGTTGCTTGCAAAACTTCAGAAGGGCGAACTATTACAACAACCGCAGTTCTCGTTGTTGTTCGGATTCATGGAACGAGCAAGGACTGGCGGCGAGCGACGCTTGCGTGCGAACCTGCCCGCCGGCACCCAGGTAGCCGAGAAGACAGGGAGCGGTGATAGCACCACAAATGATGTTGGGCTCATCACGTTACCCGAGGGAAAGGGTCACCTGGCGATGGCCGTCCTAATCAGCGGAGCCAAAATATCTACCGAGGCGCAGGAGAAGCTGATCGCTGCGTTAGCGCGCGCTGCGTACGACGCTTACGTTTCGTCGAATTAGTCGTACGCTTTGATCACTGTCGCTCCCTCCAAAAAGCCATGCCAAAATACATTGCATTCCTGAGGGCCATCAACGTTGGTGGCCACACTGTGAAGATGGACTATCTCCGAGGATTGTTTGAAGCCCTGGGATTTACGAATGTTGAGACGTTCATCGCCAGCGGCAATGTGATATTTGATTCACCTTCGCGGACCGCCAGGACGCTGGAAAGAAAAATAGAGGCTTCTTTGGATCTGACGCTCGGTTACCCGGTGGCGACCTTCATTCGATCCGCGTCGGAGGTCGCCGAGATCGCTGATTACAAACCTTTTCCCGAGCGAGACCTCAGTACTCCGGGTAACACACTGTATATCGGTTTCATGCCGGCCAGCCCGAACGAAGCAGCCCAGCAGAAATTGTTTGCGCTGCGTCTGAAAAGTGATCACTTTCATCTGCATGGCCGTGAAGTTTACTGGTTGTGCCGCACCAGTTTTAGAGATTCGCAATTTTCGGGAGCACGACTGGAGAAGACACTCGGCATGCCGGCGACTTTGCGAAACCGGACGACTATAAAAAAGCTGGCGGCGAAGTATTCGTGACGGCAATACGGACGGGGCTCCAAGCAAAGCGATACCCTCCCCCGGCTCGCGAAGAGGGAGGTGAAAGTGGCTACGAAATCAAACAAAACCATAAGGACATCATGACCAACCACCGCGAAGAATACACGATGGGCTACGGTCCGGCAGCAGTCGCTTTGATGGGCGCACGCAGCGCGCAAACACACGCGGCGTTTTTTCTTCCCTACCTGAAGCCAGGGATGAAACTTCTCGATTGCGGCTGCGGTCCCGGTACAGTAACGCTTGGCTTCGCTGAAATCGTCGGGCCGGGCTCAGCGGTCGGTACAGATATCGAGCCCACGCAAATGGCCTTGGCTACAAAAACCGCGGCGCAAAGAAATATAACCAATGTCCGCTTCGAAGCCGCCAATATCTACGAACTTCCGTTTGAGGATTCTTCCTTCGATGCAGTTTTTATGTCTGCCCTGATTGGTAATCTACGCGCACCAACCCGAGGACTCCGCGAAGCTTATCGCGTTCTCAAACCCGGCGGGGTCATTGGCGTGAAAGAATTCGATCATGGCGGCGACATTGTTTATCCGAACGAGCCGGCGATGGCGAAGTATGACGAACTGTACCGGCGACTGCGCGCCGAGTACGGCCACAACGGGGAGAGTGGTCGGATGATAGGGGCATTGCTACTGGAGGCTGGCTTCAGCGACCTAAACCTGTCAGCTACTTATGAAACGCTCTCTAATCCGAATGTGCTCCAGAGCGCGGCGCAAGTATTTATAGGACTACTCGAGGAAACCTGGAGTGATGCGTTTACGAGTCGAGGTTGGGCGAACGAATCGGACCTTCAAGCCATGCGCGAGGCGTGGCTAAGGTTCGCGAAGTTTCCCGGCGCTCTCTTTGTCGCCGCCTGGTGTGAAGCGGTTGCGCGTAAAGAGGGTGCGAACAGCTAAACGCGAGAACGTCTTTCAGTGACCCACGACTGAACGCATGCCCTCCATTTTTTCACATGCGATTTTTGCTTCGGCACTGGGCACGGCCTGCACCACTGAGCCGATGCCGTCACGGTTTTGGGTTTTAACTGCCGCCTGCGCGATGTTGCCGGATGCTGACGCAATCGGATTTGCGTTTGGTGTCAGGTACGACAGTATGTTCGGGCATCGCGGTCTGACTCATTCAATCGCGTTTGCATTGTTTGTCGGGTTTGTTGTCGGGATGTTCGCGTTTGGAAAACGAGCAACCGGACCTGGCAAACTTCAGTTGGTTCTCTACTTCACACTGGTGACCCTGTCGCACCCATTGCTTGATGCTCTGACGAATGGCGGCCGAGGTGTAGCCCTGTTAGCGCCGTTCAGCGCCGAACGTTATTTCTTTCCGTTCCGGCCGATTGAGGTTTCGCCGATTGGCATGCAATTCTTTAGTGAACGAGGCTTGGAAGTATTGCTGAGTGAAGTCATCTGGGTCTGGCTTCCTGCACTGCTGATATACATGACGGCGAGGATGTATCGAAACTTCAGACGCGCCTAGTGTGTCTACTGAGTAAAAACCGCTTATGAAGATTCTCGAAACCGAACGTTTGGTTCTGCGCCGCCTTTCGTCTAACGACGCGGAGTTTATTCTCGAGCTTCTCAACCAGCCTTCGTTTCTCCGTTACATCGGGGATAAGGGCGTTAGAACCACGGAGGATGCAGTTCGTTATATTCAAACCGGGCCGATCGCAAGCTACGAACGATTTGGCTTTGGGTTGTATTTAGTTGAACTCAAAGACACCGGCGTTCCGATTGGGATGTGTGGACTGCTGAAACGAGATACGTTGCCCGACGCGGATGTGGGCTTCGCGTTTCTGCCGGACTACTGGTCGCAGGGTTATGCCTTTGAAGCAGCCTCGGGCGTGATGTCGTATGGCAGGGAAGTGCTTGGACTCCAGCGGATAGTGGCTATTACGTCTCTCGACAACGATGCTTCGATCAGGTTATTGGAAAAGATCGGCTTGAAGTTTGAGGGCCTAATCACTCCGTCCCAGGAAGTGGGCGAAGTGAGGTTGTTTGCGACTGATCCCTAATTCTGTTAACGGTTCGCGCGATTTCCGCGTCAATGAGGAGCCGACTTTGCCTTGAAAGTCGGAATTCCCGCTAACTCCAATACGAACACCCAGAGATTACACAGAGATTACACAGGGAAAATGAGCAATTCTGTACTATGGTGAAGGAATTAATCGGTTAACCAACAGGAGGATAAATGAAACGCAATGCCTCAGCTGTCTGGAATGGCGGCCTTAAAGATGGGAAGGGAACAATCTCGACGGACAGCGGCGTCCTCGCAAACGCGCAATACTCATTCAGCACACGCTTCGAGGATGGTATCGGCACCAATCCGGAGGAGTTGATCGCCGCCGCGCACGCGGGCTGTTTCTCAATGGCGCTTTCAGGTCAACTCGGTCAGGCTGGGCTGACGGCAGAGAGCATCCGCACAACTGCTTCGGTTAGCTTGGAAAAAACTGACGGTGGGTTTGCGATTACTAAAGTCCATCTTGACGTAACCGCAAAGGTGCCCGGCGCGGACAACGCGGCATTTGAGACGGCGGCAAACAACGCGAAGGCAGGCTGTCCAGTTTCCAAACTCCTAAAGGCGGAGATTACGATGGATGCCAGGCTGGAGTCGTAGAATTTGTATTAGCTGGAGTCGCAGTAAGATGCAGGCTCCTCATAGTTGGCAAGCAATCTTATTGAGAGCAGGTCCTCCAATTGTCAGAATCAATAATCTCTAATCGCGGCTTTGATCACGAGAAACTCGATCATTCAATCTGCGCGCAATTCCTTTTCATGCATCTGGCATGCTTGCTGGTTATCTGGGCCGGCGTGAGCTGGGTTGCAGTGGGTACCTGTCTGGCTCTCTACGTGGTGCGCATGTTTGCAATTACCGCCGGCTTTCATCGCCTGCTGGCCCATCGCACCTACCGCACCAGCAGAGTTTTCCAGTTTCTGATCGCCTTCACCGGAACAGCCTCGTATCAGAAGGGTCCCCTTTGGTGGTCAGCACATCACCGCCATCATCATCTCGTCGCCGATACAAACCAGGATTTCCATTCGCCGCTGACGCGCAGATTTTGGCGCGCACACTTCGGCTGGTTCCTTTCCGAGGACAGCCAGGAGACGCACTGGAAGCTGATCGCCAACCTGAGCAGGTATCCTGAACTGCGCTTTCTCGATCGTTACTACTCGCTGCCCCCGATCATTTTGGCAGCCTCAGCGTTCGTGTTGGGTTCTGTGCTGCAGAGATACGCACCGGGTTTGGGAACGTCGGGATTCCAGATGCTGGTTTGGGCTTTCTTCATCAGCACTGTGGTCCTTTATCACGGCACTTTTACCGTAAACTCGCTGGCGCACATTTTTGGCAAGCGCCGTTTCGCAACTGACGACAACAGCCGCAACAACTGGTTCGTGGCGCTGATTACGCTGGGCGAAGGCTGGCACAACAATCATCACCACTACGCTTCATCCGAGCGACAGGGTTTCTACTGGTGGGAAGTAGACGTCTCCCACTACACCCTCAAGGCGCTATCGTGGTTTGGAATCGTTTGGGACTTGAACGCTCCTCCAGTTAATCTTGCTTCCACTCGCAGAAGCCCTTCAGCAAATACACCCGAACCGGCGTCGACTGTAGCGGCATTGATCTCCGAGTAGGGTGGATCCGAAGCTACTTAGGAAGCGCTCAAGCTCTTCCCTGGGACCGCGGGCGTCTCGCCCGCTTCGAGCTAGGTTGCCTTTAACTGCCAATGTTTTCCTAGTCGGTGTGCGCCATGAAACTGCCTGTTATTCAAGGTGTAATCCGCAGACGAATCCTGGCAAACTTCCGCGTTGATCCTCAGGTAATGCAGCAGCAATTGCCTCCGCGCTTCAGGCCCAAACTGCAGCGTGGCTATGCGGTCGCCGGCATCTGTCTGATACGACTTGAACATATCCGTCCCAGATTTATTCCCGAAAGCATCGGGTTGAATAGCGAGAATGCGGCCCATCGCGTGGCAGTATTGTGGGATGAAGATGGGGTCACGCGTGAAGGAGTTTTTATTTCACGGCGCGACACCAACTCTCAACTCAACCACCTGCTGGGCGGTCGCATCTTTCCAGGCGAACACCATCAGTCATCATTTAGTGTTCGGGAATCAGAGTCGGAAATCAGCATCTCGCTTGAATCGACCGACTCAAGGGTGGCGGTAAAGATTGAGGGGGCGACGGCCAAGGAGTTGCCGCGAAACTCAATTTTTTCGTCGTTGGCAGAGGCGTCCGCATTCTTTGAAGCAGGTTCAATTGGCTATTCAGTAACGCACGATCCAAACCGGCTGGATGGGTTGAACTTGAAAACGGAACAATGGCAGGTGGAGCCCCTTGAGGTTCGCAAGGTCGAGTCGAGCTACTTCTCCGACGAGACTAAGTTTCCCGCGGGCAGCATCGAATTTGATCATGCGCTGCTAATGAAAAATGTGGCGCACGAGTGGCACAGCGCCAAGGATTTGTACGTCTAAAATCAAAACAAGAGCCTTGTACATCTAGCATGAAAACCAAAGCCGCGGTCTTATATGAAATGGGCTCGCCGGCTCCCTACTCGGAAAGCCAGCCGCTTCGCATCGACGAAATCACGCTCGCCGGGCCGGGAGCGGGCGAAGTGCTGGTTGAAATCGCCGGCGCTGGTTTGTGTCACTCCGATCTTTCAGTGGTAGACGGCTCGCGCCCGCGCACGATGCCGATGGTGATGGGCCACGAAGCGAGTGGGATCGTGCGCGAGGTGGGCGCGGAGGTTAGGGAGTTTGCGCCGGGTGATCACGTAGTCTTTAGTTGGGTGGCTTGCTGTGGACGCTGCAACTTTTGCATTTCGGCGAGGGGCGCACTCTGCACGCCAGGCAATGCGGCGAACATCGCGGGCACCTTACTTTCGGGCGCGCGCCATTTTGCCGATTCCAAAGCTGCCGTCAACCACCACCTTGGTGTTTCCGCGTTTTCACAATTTACCGTCGCCGCGCAAGAGTCGCTGGTAAAAATTGACGCTTCTGTCCAGCTTGCTACC
>WNFK01058073.1_pt1 | contig 16291 bp, 11 predicted proteins | sample 5400281 | NCBI WGS metagenome assembly WNFK01 (sample SAMN13153350, study PRJNA577476) | soil metagenome | isolation source: 20 cm soil on Douglas fir-dominated hillslope | place: USA:California | collected 2013-09-17 | reverse complement strand
CCGGAGCCCGGAGCCCCTCGGCTCGGGGACGGCGATCTTGCCGAACTCCTCGTCGAGCTGCAGGCGCACCCGCTTGATGACCCGGCGCACCGCCACGAGGAAGCACACGGAAAGCGCGGCCGCGATGAACCGCAGCAACTCCGTGGGCCACAGGCTGATGCCCGAGAAAGCGAGAAAGGGCTCGCCGGTCTGGTCCTCGAGGACGATGCCCACGGCCGCCACCACCACCAGCCCGGCCGCGAGGAGCAGACCAGCCGCCGCCCAGGCCTTCCGCCGCCGCGGCGCTCCCCGGGCGCGCCGGATGATGCCGTCTACGCCTTCCTTCAGCGGAGGGCTCACGAGATAGAGGAGCAGGGAGCCCGAGAGCACGATGCCGAGACCGATAGCGAGATGCCGGCCGTTCGGGCCCGGGAGCACGCGCGGGACCTCAGGATGAATGCCGCGCAGGAGATCACCGCTCAGGTCGAAGGCGAGCCCGCGTCCGATCTCGAATACCCGAGGCGGGAGCTGGGCGCTCAGCGCGGCCTGGCTCACCCGCGGCGCCTTGGTGCATCCGGTGCCCGGCGCCTCCAGCGCGCACTGCGTGGCGAAGAACGTGGCGGTCTGGTAGGTGTCGCGAAACGGCGGGATATGCCGCTGGAGATTCGGGTCGAGCATGAAGCCGAAGCTGGAGGCGACCACCAGATTGCGCGTCCACGCGTACTCGGCGGGATGCAGCATGCGGGCGTCGAGGTCGGTGGTGAAGAACACCGCCTTGGGAAACTCTCTCCGGAACGCCCGCAGGACCAGCGACTTGTCGTAGACATCGCTCCCGAGCACACCGATGGCCTTGATCTCGCCGGGCGCGCCGCCGTCGGCGGGATCGGGGGCGAGCTCGCGAACGTGCGAGGCGAGCCGCCGGAGGTAGTCGACCTGCGAGGTGCCCTCCGCACGCTCGAGGGGCTCGAAGGGACCCGAGCCGTCCGACTGTATCTTCTCGCTGTCGCGCCGCGAGACCGGTCGCGCGGCGCCGGGGATCTGCCCGTCGAGGCCGCGGAGATAGCTGAAGCGGCGCACCCAGGGCGGCCGCGGCGGCGTGCCCACGCACCGCGCCCCCGATCCGCAGATGGCCGTCTCGAGCGCGCGGGGAAGCTCGCGGCCGTACGACGTGTCCCACTCCGAGACGAGGATGATCCGGTCTGGGCGCTCCTTGCGCGTGGGATCGATCCCGCGCCGCCGGAGCTCGGGCACGAGCGCGCCCATCACCGCACCGTCGGTGGCGATGACCCGCAAGACCGAATCGGGCGGGGCGCCCGAGACTCCCCCCGCCGAGGTCGCGGTGGCGGTGGAGAAGAACATCATGTCGGGCGGGGCGACCTTGCCCCCGGCCATCTCGGCCGTCATCCCCTGCAGCGTGCTGGAGGCGATGGGCCCGAGGATGACCACGCGTCCTCCCGATCGTCGCGAAAGCCCGGCGAGCTGCTTCGTAAAATCGACGAGTTGGCCCACCGCTCGATGCTCGTCGAGGCTGTTCTCGTCCACCCAGAGCAGGAGCACGCGACGGCTCGAGCCCTCCTGGCGGAACCACTCGAAGGGCACGCGGCGCTGACGCTCGAGGCCCGCGGAGGGCATGATGAAGCCGAGCCCTTCCGGCTGCTCGGGCACGAAGCTCGCCGTGGACAGCGCGGAGACCACGGCATAGCGGGTTCGCCGCCGCTGCTCCGCGTACTCGGGGTAGTCGCCGCCGAAGACCATCACGCCCATGATGTCCGTGGTCGCTCCCGGCTTGCCGAGCTCGGCCATGACCTCGGCGAGGCGGTCGCGTCCCGAGCGCTGGGACGCGGGATCCTGGTCGGCCGAGGCGTCTTTCGGCCGCTTCAGGTACTGGTCGATGGCCGCGAAGGGATCCTGCCAGAGCCGCCCGGGCACGTCCTGCAGGGTGCCCGGCGGATAGCCCGCGATCTCCGTGGGGGCCGGGCGCGTCCCCACGAGCTGCCACTGGCCCACGAGAATCCCCGCGAGCGCCACCAGCACGGTGGCCACGATGGCGATGGGGAGACCAGAGCCGGACCCGTCCTTCTTCTCAGCCGCGGCCATGACGTCGTCCTCCCGGGGCGCCGCTCACTCCCTTATGACCGGGCAAGCACCTGCCGTATCGCGCGGTCGGGCCTGAGCGTGCGTGTCACCTACCGCGTCTTGTCCTTGTCCATGAGCATGCGGCGGAGGATCTTGCCCGAGGCCGACTTCGGGATCTGGTCGATGAACTCCATCTGACGGATGCGCTTGTGGGGAGCCACGCGCTCGGCCACCCAGCTCATGATGGCTTCGGCCTTGGTAGCGCGTGATGCCTCGTCGGCCTTGAGCACCACGAAGGCTTTCGGTACTTCCCCGGCCTCCTCGTCGGCGCGGCGGACGACGGCGGCGTCGAGCACCGCGGGGTGGGTCACGAGGAGCGCCTCCAGCTCGGCGGGAGCGACCTGGAGGCCCTTGTACTTGATGAGCTCCTTGGTCCGGTCCACGATGAAGAAGTATCCGTCGGCGTCCACGTATCCCACGTCTCCGGTGTGATACCAGCCCTCGCGATCGAGACAGGCCGCCGTCTCCCCCGGCTGATTGAGATAGCCCTTCATGATCTGTGGCCCGCGGATCAGGAGCTCCCCTTCCTGACCCTGGGGCATCATCGCTCCCGTCACCACGTCGATCATCTTCACCTCGGTGTTCGGCACCACGCAGCCCGCGGAGCCCGGCTTCATGGGCGCGTTCGTGGTCGGGCTCAGATGGGTCACCGGGCTCGCTTCCGTCATGCCGTACCCCTGGGTCACCGGGCAGTTGAGCTTACGGCTGAGCTCGCGCGCGATGTCCTCGCCGAGGGGAGCCGCGCCCGAGAAGACGAGCCGGACGCTCGAGAGGTCGGCCTGGGCGGCCGCGGGGTGCTTGACGAGGCCGAGCACGATGGGGGGAACCAGAGGGAGCACGGTCACCCGGTACTTCTGGACGGCGCCCAGGAACTCCTGCATGTCGAAGCGCGGCATCACGAGGATGGTCGAGCCTCCCGCCAGCCCGAGCATCATGATCACCACCATGCCGTAGATGTGGAAGAAGGGCAGGACGGCCATGCTGGCAGAGATTGGCCACGAGGTTGCGGTGGGTGAGCATCACGCCCTTGGGAAGTCCCGTGGTGCCGCTCGAGTACGGCAGCGCCACCAGATCCTCCCGCGGGTCGATGCGCACGGAGGGCGGCTCCGTCCCCGCCTGGAGGAGGTCGGAGAAGGGAGTGGCGCCCTCCGCGGATCCGAAGACGAAGATCTCCTCGACCGCGCTCTTCTTCGCGGCTTCCTTCGCCTTGTCGAGGAACGGCGCCACCGTCACGAGGAAGCGTGCGCGGGAGTCCGTGAGCTGCTTGGCCAGCTCGTCCGCGGTATAGAGCGGATTGGCGGTGGTATTGATGCCGCCGACCGCGGCCACCGCGAGAAAGATCACCGCGTACTCCGGCACATTGGGGCTGTAGATGGCGAAGACGTCGCCCTTCTTGAATCCCCGCTTGGCGAGGCCGGCCGCCGCCTTGCGCACGCTATCCGCGAGCTGGCGATAGGTGAGCGCCCGCCCCGACGGCCCGTCGATGAGCGCCGGCTTGTCACCGAGCCGGGCCGCGTGGCGCAGGACGAACTCGGTGATCGACACCTCGGGAATGGTGACGTCGGGGCTGGTGCTCTTCACGATCATCGGGGGCTCCTTGAGGTGAGCGGCATAGAGGCTGTTGGAGACTGTGCCACAGTATCGCGGATTTCGGGAGCGCGAAGAAGGCGCGTTCGCTGCCCTAGCTGCCGCCGGCGGTCGGGGATATTCTGGATACACTGGTACCGAAGAGACGGAAGCAGATCCCGACGAATGGCGACAGGGAGATGACCAGGAATCGAATCAGTCGTCGAGCCCTCGTGGGAGGGGCCGCCGCGGCCAGCCTTCTCACCCTTGGTCTTCCCACTCGCCGGACCCTGTGGGCCGCGCCGCCCCCCACCGCCCCCGTGGTCCTGGGACGATGCCAGACCTATGACGTGGGCGACGTCGCGACGTGCCTGCGAGCCATGATCGACCAGCTGGGCGGTCTCGACAGCCTCGTCGCGGGCAAGACGGTGGCCGTCAAGGTGAACGTGTCGGGCGGCGCGCGCGATCCGTTTCTCGGACTGTCCGCGGGGCGCACCTACCAGGTGCATCCCAGCGTAGTTCACGCGCTGGCCATCGTGCTCGACCGCGCGGGCGCGAAGCGCATCCGCATACTGGAAAGCACGAAGTTGAGGGCGCCGCTGGAGCAGTCCCTCTCCTTGTCGGGATGGGACATCAATGCCTTCCGGGCCCTCAAGGCGGCCGTCGAATTCGAGGACACGCGCAATTTCGGCAGCGGCACCCACTATGTCGGCGTAAAGGTCCCCGGCGGGGGCAGCCTCTATCCCGGCTACTACCTGAATCATTCATATACGGATTGTGATGTCTTCGTGTCCGTGGCCAAGCTCAAGAACCACGAGACGGCCGGGGTGACCCTGTCCATGAAGAACAGCTTCGGCATCACGCCGAATGCGCTCTACGGCCAGAGCATTCACGACGAGACGAGCACCGAGAACAGGCTGGACATGCTTCACGCGGGCAAGATCCGGCCGCCCCAGGGTCTGCCCCTGGAAGTCGATCCGTCGGCTCCCCGACGGGCCACCTACCGTGTGCCCCGGGTCACCGTGGACATGGTCGGCATCCGGCCGATCGATCTCGCGCTCATCGACGGCATCGAGACGGTCTCGGGCGGCGAGGGGCCGTGGGTGCAGGGACTGAAGCTTCAGCAGCCGAAGCTCCTGATCGCCGGCCGCAATGCCGTGTGTACCGACGCCATCGCCTGCGCCTGCATGGGATATGCTCCCACGGCCGCGCCCGGCACCGGGCCCTTCCCCGGGGACAATCATCTCGCCTTGGCCGCTCAGCAAAATCTCGGGACGCATCGCCCCGAGGACATCGAGGTGCGCGGCCTCACCGTCCAGGAAGCGCAGCACCCCTTCCGGTGGGAGCCGAAGAACCGCGCTCTCTGAGGAACGTGAACCCGATCACCGCTCCCGCCAGGAGCAGGATGCCCGCCATGGTGAGGGCCAGGCGGTAGCCGGCGATGAAGGCGTCGAGGGCGAGCACGAGGACGGCGGGCCCGAGGACGGCCGCGACGGCGTGGGCCTCCGCGCCGGCGACCTGCTGGATCATGTGCGGGGGCGCCCCCCGTGCCCCGTCGGGAAGCGCGCCGAGGGCAGCGCGCCACGACGCCGATGCCGTGGCCACACTGATCGAGCCGAGCACGGCGAGGCCGACGGCGGCGCCGATCTGACGTGAAGAGTTCAGGATTCCCGAGCCCACGCCCGATGGCTCGGAGGGAATGGCCCCCATGCCCGCCGACGAGACGGCGGGCACGAGGAGCCCGTAGCCGAGCCCGTTCAGCAGATACCACGGCCACGCCGCCGCGTAGGACGAGGTCACGTCGAGGCGGCCGAGGCCGATGGTCGACACGCCGGCCAGCGCGAAGCCCCCGCCCACCGTCCAGGCCATGCCGAGGCGACGCACGATGCGCCCGGCAAGCGGGGACACCGAGAGAAAGAACAGGTTGAGGGGAATCCACGACATCCCCGTCTTCACCGCCGACCATCCCTTGACGTTCTGGTAGTACAGCGTGACGAAGAAGAACATGGCGGCGAGGGCGGCGTAGGCGAGCGCGTAGAGCACGTTGGCCGCACTGAAGACCGCGTCGCGGAAGAGTCCGAGGGGCACCATGGGATGGGCGATGCGCACCTCGTGCGCCACGAAGGCGAGGAGGGCCGCGAAGGCGACCGCGCCGAGGGAGAGGGTGTACGTGGACAGCCAGTGATGCAGGTTGGACTCGATGAGGGCGAAGGTGAGCAGGAAGAGCCCGATGGTGATGAGGATGGTCCCCACGGGATCGAGGGCCCGCGCCGCCTCGCCCCGCGATTCGCGCACGGAGGCAACGGCCACCGCGAAGCCCACCACCGCGATGGGGATATTCACGAAGAACACCGCCGACCATCCGGAGAGTGCGATGAGCACACCACCCACGATGGGGCCGGCGAGAAAGCCCAGCCCGGCCACGCTCGCCCAAATGCCGATGGCGGTGGTGCGGCGGTCCGGCGGGTAGGCGTCGACGAGAATGGAGAGGGTGAGCGGCGCCATGATGGCCGCGCCCACTCCCTGCAGCGCGCGGTGCACGATCAGCTCGATGTCCGTCCGGGCGAGGCCGCAGGCCGCGGAGAAGATCGCGAAGATGGCGAGGCCGATCAGGTAGAGCCGCTTGCGGCCGTAGCGGTCACCAAGCGTACCGCCCACGATGATGAGCGAGGCGAGGGCGAGCACGTAGGCGTTGACCGTCCATTCGAGCGCGCCCGGGGTCACCCCCAGACCTTTCTGGATGGCGGGGAGGGCCACGTTCACGATGGTGTTGTCGAGCAGTATCATCCCCTGCCCGATACACATCGCGACGAGGGTCGGCCGGCGCCGCCCGGGAGCGAGCGGTTCCGGGGCAGGGCTCAACCGGAGGTCGTGGGACTCCCCATGCCCTCCAGCACCGCTTCGCGCCACTCTCGCTTCAAGGGAAGAATGGGCGGCACGGGCGCCATGTCGGGCGCCGGGGTCGCGGGGGCCACCGCATCCTTGCGATCGGTGGCCGCTCCCTTCTTCATGAAGAGGTTATAGATCGCCCACTGGATGCGGCGCCGCGAGCCGCGAATCGGAAAGCGCTTCGCCATGGAGGTCGGCGAGTAGAACGTCTCGTAGGCTTCCGTCTGGCCCAGCCGGAGCTGGTCGCCCGTCATCTGGGCGGGCCGGTAGACCACGTTAGCCTGGTCGTACATCGTCCAGTCGTAGGACACGATGCGGTCGGCCTTCTTCATCTCGTACCAGGTGAGGGTGCCCGGATACGGCGTGAGGACCGAGTATGCGCAGGCGTCGTAGTCGGAGTCGATGTTGAAGTGCGAGGTCGTCTTGAACACGGAGGGGTCGTCGCCGTCGAAGCCGAACATGAATAGGCCGAACACCATGATGCCGTACGAGTGCACCTTCTCCACGAGGGCGGCGAAGGTCTCCGGCCGGTTCACGTGCTTGTGCACGCTGGTCAGGGTGGAGCGCGTGATGGACTCGAAGCCGATACTGAGCAGCGTGCAACCGCTCGCCGCGGCCAGCTCGAGCATGCGGTCGTCCTGGGCGAGCTTCGAGGTGACACCGGCCTGCCAGCTGAAGCCGCGTCCCTTGAATGCCCGCATGACTTCCTTGGGCCGATCGGGCGTGCCGAAGAAGTCGGCATCGTTGATCGAGATGTTGCGCGAGCCGCACGTCTCCACCTCGCGGAGCACCTCGTCCACGGGGCGATACCGGAACTTGAGCCCGTTCATGAGCGGCTCGGCGCAGAAGGTGCAGCCCTGATGGCAGCCGCGCGAGGTCTGCACGAAGGTGCTGTTGACGTAGCGGTGCCGCTTGAGGAGGTCGTAGCGCGGCGGCTTGAGGTCTTCCATGGGATGCAGCCGATCCGCCTTGTAGAGGCCGCGCATCTCCCCCTTCTCGAGATCGTCGAGGAGCTTGGGGAGAACGAGCTCGACCTCGCCGATGCAGACGGCGTCGCAGTGCCGGAGCGCTTCCTGCGGCATGAAGCTCGGATGCACGCCGCCCATGGCCACCGGTATCCCGCGCGCCCGGAAGGCGTCGGCGATCTCGTAGCCGCGGTTCACGTAGCTGGTCATGGCGGAGATGCCCACGAGATCTGCCTTCAGATCGAAGTCGATGGACTCGATGTTCTCGTCCGTGAGCACGACTTCGTAGCGGTCGCGGGGAATCCCTGCCGCTACCGCGAGCAGGCCCGCGAGGGGGGAGTAGAGCGCCCGGTTCAGATAGAGGGGGCGGGTAGTCAGCGAATCGGTCTTGGGATTGATGAGATGTATCACCCGATGGCGCATGCGTTGACTCCCTGGGCTCGACGAGGAGCAGCACGGTAAGGAGTACCGGGAGCGTACGTGGCCCGGGGCGACCCGTCAAGCAATCGCGCTATGGGGACGGCCGCGGGGCAAGCCCCGCGCGGAGCCGTTGCGGGGTCACCCGTCGCACCACGACCTTGTCGGCGCCGACGAACACGCCGAGGGCGCGGAGGGCCTCACCCAGGCCGCTGATCGCCTCGTCCACATCCAGCTTCTCCCCTCCGGTGGGCGGGGTCTTCCTGCCCGCGAACCACGGCTCGAAGTGCACGTGCCGGATCTCCAGCCATCGCTCCCCCCGATGGTTCTTGGCGTCGACGCGGCCGATGAGCTGGCCGTGGTGGAGGATGGGCAGGGTGTAGTAGCCATGCACGCGCTTGTGGCCGGGCGTGTAGACCTCGATGCGGTAGTCGAAGCCGAACAGGCGCGCCACGCGGCCGCGATACCAGAGGAGCGAATCGAAGGGCGACAGGAGCGTGGTGCCCTTCGTCCACGCGGATGACCGGCGCGCGCGGGCGAGGGCGGGCAGATCGCGGGTGAGGGCGAGCCAGCGGCCCGCGCGTCCTTCCACCTCGATCTCGGTGATCTCCCCGCTCTCGAGCATGGCGCGGAGGGGAGCGCGGCGGCCGCCCGCGCCGAAGCGCGGAAAGGTCATGTAGCCCGCGAGATCCTGCTCAGTGGCCGCGCCCATGGCGTGGAGGGAACGCTCGACGTGCCAGCGCCGGAAATCCTCGGGCGAGGGCGTGTCGTCACCCGCGACGGTGGGAATGGCCCGCTCCAGCAGGTCGAACCGCTTCTGAAAGTGCTGGCGCGAGTGAATGGTGAGGGCGCCGGTCATCCACAGGTAGTGCAGGGCGTGCTGCGTCGGTCCCCATCTCCACCATCCGCCCGCCCCCGCGGGCCGGCCACCTTCGAATTCTCCGTTGGCCATCGGGCCATTGGCGAGCACGGCGGCCCGCACCCGTTCCAGCACCTTGCCGTTCCGGCGCAGGCCGGACCATCCGGTATGGCGAAGCTGATAGTCGAGCATGGCGCGGCGCCACCACGGCAGCATGCTCGTGGGCACGAGACAGGCGGCATGCGCCCAGTACTCGAAGAGCAGCCGGCGGCCATAGATCTGCCGGTCGAGCCACGCGCGATCGTAGGGCCCGAAGCGGCTCCACACCGTGAGGTAGTGCGCGCGGTCCAGCACGTTGATCGAGTCGAGCTGAACACCGCCCACGTCCTCCACGAAGCGGCCGAGCCTCCGGGAGGTGATGGTGGCGGACCGCGGCCGCGCGAGGTGCTGGCGCTGGAGGAAGAGCGTGGTGACAGCGCGGAGAGGCACGGCCGGACCTGACATGCCTTCGGAGACTACCACCAGACGGGCGAGAATCGCCTGTCGATACGGATCTATTCACCCCGGAGACGTGGATCCAGCAGGTCACGAAGGGCGTCGCCCACCAGGTTGAACGCCAGTACGGCGAGCATGATCGAGAGCCCGGAGTAGGTCGTGATCCAAGGGCAGCACTTGATGTACTGGCGGCCCTCGCTGAGGATGTTCCCCCAGCTCGGGGTCGGCGGTGGGATCCCGAGCCCGAGAAAGGACAGCCCCGCCTCGGTGCGGATAGCCGTCGCGATGTAGAGGGTCGCCACAACGACCAGTGCATAGAGGGCGTTGGGGAACACGTGGCGGGCCATGACCCGGAGCTGTCCGCCGCCCAGCGCCCGGGCGGCGAGGATATAGTCCTGGTCTCGGATAGTGAGCGCGAGACTTCGCGCCAGGCGCACGAAGTTCGGCGTCAGCGCAATCCCGATCGCGAGGATCTCGTTCGCCAGCGTTCCGCCCAGCGCGCTCACGATGATCAGGGCGAGGAGCAAGGTGGGAAAGGCCATGAACATGTCGGCGGCCCGCATGATCGCGGTCTCGACCCGGCCTCCCAGGACCCCGGCGACAATGCCGAGCGGGACACCGAGCCCGAAGCCGAAGATCACCGAGGCAAGGCCGACCTGGAGCGAGACGCGCGCACCCCAGATGATACGGCTCAGGAGGTCTCGGCCGAACTCATCCGTTCCCAGGAAGTGCCGCTCGACCGCGCCGGGCCCCTTGAGCACGGCATCGGCGAACTGCGCAGATGGGCTCAGAGGGGAGATGAGGGGCGCCCCCGCGGCCAGGACGACCATGGCCAGCGCCATGATGATGCCGATGCTGATCGGCGCGTAACGGCGCAGGGCGCGCCCGCGAGAACGGCGCGAGGACTCCGCCAATGCGGTGACCGTCGCCAGCTCGGGGGCGGCGCCGCGCACGATAGCCATCGAGGTGCCCAGCTCCCCCGCTTACCGGTAAGTGATCCGCGGGTCGACGACGGCGTAGAGCATGTCGACCACGAGATTCACGGTGATGATGATCATGGTGAACACGGTGATCGCGCCCTGAGCCAAGGGGTAGTCGCGGGCGCCGATGGCGTCGACGAGCATCTTACCCAGCCCCGGGCGGGTGAAGACGGTCTCGGTCAGCACCGTGCCCGTCAGCGCGATCGCGACAAAGAGGCCGATGATGGTGAGCAGCGGTACCATCATGTTGCGGAAGGCGTGCTTGTAGACCACCGTCCGCTCGCGCTGGCCCTTGGCGCGCGCGGTGCGGATATAGTCCTGGCTGATCACCTCCAGCATGGCCGAGCGCGCCAGCCGGCTCACCGTGGCGGCCAGCGTGAAGCCCAGGGCCAGAGCCGGCAGCGTCAAGTGATGGAGCACGTCGCCCACCGCGGCGAGGAAGTCGGCCGGGTGCGTGAACGCCTCGCCGGAACCGAGCATGACGAAGACGGCGTCCAGGTCGCCGCCGCCGATGAGCGGGAAGAGGTCCAAGCGCAGGGAGAAGAAGATGAGGAGCAGGATGCCCAGCCAGAAGACGGGCATGGAGAGACCCAGGAGGGCGAAGATCCTCAGCGGGTAGTCGATCAAAGGGTTGCGGCGCTTGAGCGCTGACACGATCCCGACCGGGATGCCGACGAGCGCCGCCACGACGGCGCTCGCCATGACGAGCACCAAGGTGTGGGGAAACATGCGCCCGATGTACTCCCTCACCGGGTATCCCTGCCGCAGGGAGACACCGAAGTCGAAGTGCACCGACCGCCACAGGTAGTCCACGTACTGGACGGCCAGGGGACGATCCAGCCCGAGGTTCTTGGTGCAGTCGGCGAGGGCCTCCGTGGTCGCCTGGTCGCCCATCATGGCCACGCAGGGGTCGCCAGGCAAGATGCGCATGGCAAAGAAGACAATGCTCACGGCCCCGAGCAGCATCGGAACCGCGATCAGCAGCCGGCGCACAAGGTACTGGAACATGACCCGTCCTCAGTTGAGGACCTTGAGCAGCTCCGGGTAGTTGTAGCTGTAGTGGAGCGAGAACTCCCCGTAGTTGGGATCGAAGGGCGTGCTGACCCGCTTGGGGTTGCGCGCCCACTGCCCAGGCACGTCGCTGATGGGCAGACACACCAGGTCGCGCTCGATGCGCTTCTGGGCCTCCGCGTAGATGGTCGCACGCTTCTTCACATCCCGCTCGACCCTTCCTGAGGCAAGGAGGTCGTCGATCGCACGGTAGTGGGCGAAGTTGGTGCCCTTGTTGCCGGTGGCCGGGTCAGGAATCTCTTTTCCGTCGAAGAACAGGGACAGCCATGGGTCCGCGTCCGTGATGCGCGTGCCGCCGTAGAGTACGAAGGGATCCAGGTTCTTTCGGATGTTCTCGTGGTAGGTGGCGTGCTCGACGACCTGAAGTTCGACGATGATGCCCACCTTCTTGAGCTGTTCCTGAGCGAGGGTGAGCACCTTGGGATAGAAGAAGGACCTGCTGATGAAGTAGTTCTTGATCGTGAACCCATTGGGATAGCCCGCCTCGGCCAGGAGCTTCCTAGCCTTGTCGGGATCGTACTCGGGGAAGGTCATTGGGATGTGGCCGAAATAGCCGGTGGGGAGGCAGCTGTTGGCCACCCGTGCGAGATCACCGGGATACATCGTCTCCTTGATCGCCTTGCGGTCGATGGCGTGCATGAAGGCCTTCCGCACGCGGGGGTCGTCGAAGGGAGGCTTGGTCATGTTGATGTAGAAGCGCTCCTGACTGCCCGGGCCGCGCCGGTCGATGACGGCGCCAATCTTCTTGACCTGGTCGGCGAAGTCGGCGGTGACCGCCTCGGGGTAGAGGAGATCGAAGGTCCCTTTCTCGAGCCCGATCAGCTTGGTAGCGTCCTCAGGCACATCGAACCACTGGACCTCGTCGACCTGGGGCCGGCCGCCGTAGTACTTGTCGAAGGACTTGAGGACGATCTTTTCCCGGGGGGAGTGCCGCTCGAAGGAGAAAGGGCCGGTCCCCACCGGGTTCCACTTGAACTGGTCCCCGTATTTCTCCACGGCCTTCTTCGACAGGACGTAGCCCTGCTGGTAGCCCACCATGCGCAGGAGGAAGATGGGATCGAAGCCCTTGAGGGCGACCTGCACCGTGTACGGATCGATCACCTCGATGGACTTGATCACCTCGAGGTTCACGCCAAAGCGCGTGCCGGGCGCCCGACTCATCTGGCGCTCGAAGGAGAACTTGACGTCCTCGGCCGTCAGCTCGCCGAAGCCCTTGTGGAACTGGACGCCCTTCTTGAGCTTGAAGGTCCACAGCGTACCGTCGGGCGACAGCGTCCAGCTCTCGGCCAGATCCGGCTCCACCTCGGCCGTAGTGACCTTGCCGTCCTTGATGGCAAAGCGCGTGAGTCCCCGGTACATGAAGCGCACGATCGCCTGGCTTTGCCCGAGGATGCTCGTGTGTGGGTCGAGGGTATCGGGCTCCTTGGCCGCGATGTTCACGACTTTCTTCTTCTGCGCCTCCGCCGGCGGAGACCCGACCAGGGCAGGGACAAAAGACAGTAAGCTGAGGGCCGCGACGAGCGCGAGCATTCGCCGTGAGCGGTTCTGGCATGAGCGGTTCTCGTGGGACATGGGCTTCCCCCTCTCGTGGTGTGGGGGTTGGGGCGTGACGAGTAAACGTCGATCGGCGCGCAGTAGATCTGCTGAGCGGTCGCGGCTGGCCGCATTCATATCGTCGGCGGGACCGGGTGGTCAGTCATGCGACCTCCGGAGACCGTTCGCAGGCCAACCCTCGTGCCCCGGCCGGAGAAGCCCAAGGTTCAGGGTGGCGCAGAGGATAGTCGAGGTGGGCGACAACTACAAGTGGGTCGGGCTGGCCCGCGCGCGTGGTCTGGGCTAGTCTCTGACCCATGGTCGACGCTACCAAGAGCGGCTCGAGCGCGCCCCGCTGGCCCGGCGAAGCGCGGGCGGCCTGCGCCTTCACCTTCGACCTCGACGCGGAGACGCTGTGGATGGCCCGCGGCGTCAGCGAGCCCGTGACCTTGTCCCAGGGGCGCTTCGGTCCCCTGGAGGCGGTGCCGCGCATCCTCGAGCTCCTCGAGAAAGCGCAGGTCCAAGCCTCCTTCTTCATTCCCGCGTGGACGGCCGCGCACTATCCGGACACCGTTCGCGCCATCGCGGCGGCCGGCCACGAGATCGGCTGCCACGGCGACGAGCATGAGCGCGTCTCCGACCTGGAGGCGAAGCAGGAGGAGGCGATCCTCGTCAAGAGCCTCGAGACGCTGACGCCGCTTGCCGGCGGGCGGCCCGTGGGCTGGCGCGCCCCCGCCTGGCAGCTCTCCGCGAGCTCCCTCGATCTCGTGGCCAAGCACGGCTTCGAATACTCGTCGAACATGATGGACCGGCTCCGGCCTTATCTGCACGCGGAGGCCCACGGCCGGCGCCTGGTGGAGATTCCCGTGGCGTGGGTGCTCGACGACGCGCCCTTCTTCATGTTCACCGGCCAGCGGAGCATCCAGGCGCCCGGCCCCGTGCTCCAGGGCTGGCTCACGGAATTCGACGGCATCTCCGAGGTGCACGGCGTGACCAACTTCACCTTCCATCCCCAGATCATCGGCCGCCCGTCGCGGCTCGCCTGTCTGCGCGAGCTCCTCGACTACGTCAAGCACACGCCGCGCATCTGGGTCGCCCCCCTCCGCGACATCGCCGCCCACTGGCGGCAGCTCTCGCCCGCCTGATCTCCTAGCGCCAGGCGAAGATCCGGTCGGTCGGTATCCGGTCGATCCTGATGTCGATGAGGGTCGACGTGTTCCGCGCGAAGAACGTGACGTGATTGCCCGCGTCATCCGACGGGATGGGCACTTCCACGGGCAGGTACTTGAGCGGATCCGTGTTGTAGGTCAGGTCGTTGGTGGGGCCGGTGGCGTCGAGATTCATGCCGATGTAGGCGGTGGGGAATTTCTGGCGCAGCTCGGCGAGGAGCGTGTCGAGGCGGTTGAGATTGACGAAGAATGTCCGGTAGCTCGGGTTGACGCTGTGGGGCTGGACGTCGACGATGACCTCTTCCTGGAGAATCGTCGTGTACTCCTGGTAGCGCTGAAGACCCTTGAGCACCGCGGGATCGCTCCACGCCCCGTGGGGAATGGTGGGATCGATCACGTGGAAAGCCACGCGATAGTCCGTGACGTCGTTGTCCAGCTCGTCCCGGACATGGATGAGGAACTGCTGGTAGCGGTGGACTCCGTTTTCATCCTGACCGGCATAGAAGGCGTCGTTGGCCCGCTCGAACTTCTGCCGAAGCGCACGGTAGACTGCGAGATCGTTGACGGCCAGGCATTCCTGGATGAGGGCGAAGGTGGGATGGGGCGCGGCCGGGTCGTCGGGGACGAGGGTGGTGTGGTTTTTACCCGGGACCAGGCGAAGGGCGAAGGGCTCGTTCTTCTGCAGCCTCACCGCGATCTTCGGTTCGGCCGGGTCGACGAAATCGATATCGAGCCTGATGCAGTTGAGGGCGGCCGCCGAGGCCCGAACCGTCCCGTCAGATCCGTCCTCGTTGGCGCCTTTGGCCGCCAGCCCCTTCAAGTGCCCGTAGGTCGATGTCCCGGACAGGATGAAGACGAAGGGGCCGCGCGCGGGATCGGTCGGGTACATCGCGATGTCGCGGAAGAGATCTCTCTCCGCCATCGACCACAGCGCGGGACTGCCGAGCTCGAGCCCCCCAAGGATCTGGCGGCCGGTCTGGAAGCCATGCTCCACGCCTCCCTTGAAGAGCATGGCGAGGGCGGACTTGCCCTGGGCGGCCAGGCGCGACCCGAAGTTGGCGGGGGCGAGCATGATCACGGACCGGATGGGGTTCTTCGCCCGGTCCCCCCGGCAGATGACGGTGAGGTAGTAGTCGAGCCAGTGACGGAACACCGGCCCGCCCGTGGAGTGCACGACCACGTCGAGGGCGTGCGGCTGGAGTGGAGGGAGGCGGCCTTCTCTCACCAGGGCGTTCAGCTGGACCTGAAAGCCCACGGCCAGATCGTCGAAGGTCACGTGGTCTTCCATGGACTCGTAGCTGGCGAGGAAGACCGATTCGGCCGTGTAGCCATTGGCGTTGAACCAGGCCTTGAGAGGGGCGAACGACTGGTAGTTGTCGCTCCAGCCATGAAGGATCAGGACGGGATTCGGCACCGGTGACCTCCTGTGGTCCGGGGCGATCGCCCACGGACCGGAGAGTGTTCGCGTCACGGATCGCTGGCGATGATGTAACCGCGCATTTCGCGTGTCAACGTCCGTCCCGGCCCGGTTCGCCCTCCTCGTCGAGAAGGATTGACGCCCGCCCCGTCCCCCGCTATAACTGGCGCACTTCAGCCACAGGCGTATCCCGCCCCCCGGGCGACTCAATGAAGCGCCGCGGCCGGGCGAACGTGGGAGGTCGGCCTGGACATCGTCCTGCAACTCGTCCTGAATGGCCTGGCCGTGGGCTGCATCTACGGCCTGGTCGCTCTCGGCTTCGTGCTCATCTACAAGGCCACCGAGCTGGTGAACTTCGCCCAGGGCGACCTCATGATGCTGGGCGCCTTCACCTGCTACATGTTCGTGGTGTGGTACGGCATCGGCTACTGGGTCGCCTTCGCGGCCGCGGTAGCCGTGCTGGGATTGTTCGGGGCGGCCCTCGACTCCGTGGTCCTCCGCCGCGTCCTCGGCCAGCCCCAGTTCGCGGTGGTCATGCTCACCATCGGGCTCGCCGCCGTCTTCCGGAGCTTCGCGTCGATCGTGTGGGGGACGGAGATCTATACCCTGCCTACCCCGTTCAGCGCCCACACGTCGCGGGTGGGCGGGGTGAGCGTCAGCCACGAATACGTGTCCATCATCGTCGGCACCTTCGTGCTCTGCGCCGTGCTCTACGGCTTCTTCACCTACACCAAGGTGGGGGTGGCCATGCAGGCCGTCTCCCAGAATCAGCTCGCCGCGTACTACATGGGCATCCCCGTCAAGCTCATGTGCTC
>WNFK01159476.1_pt1 | contig 16295 bp, 12 predicted proteins | sample 5400281 | NCBI WGS metagenome assembly WNFK01 (sample SAMN13153350, study PRJNA577476) | soil metagenome | isolation source: 20 cm soil on Douglas fir-dominated hillslope | place: USA:California | collected 2013-09-17 | reverse complement strand
TCGACCTGGACTGCCTGGTCGCGCTTTGTGCGCCGTGCCACGCGCAGACGGATGCCCCTTACGGGCGGGGCCGGCTGGTGATCACGCCGTTGGGTCAGGGCCAGTTCACATTCACGGTGGTCCGAGGGACCGACAAGTGGGCGATCCGGTCGTAGAGGAAGGCCGCCGAGACCCAGCGCCATCGGGGTTGCCGTAGGGAGAATCCTACAAGTTCTTTCTCGAGCCTGCCGAGGGCTCATCGTCTCGGATGTCCGGCTTGATCGAGCATCGCCAGCCCGGGGAGTGGACAGAGGCGTCGCAGGAGTACATGAGGGCCGCTCTGGGCGACGACAGCATAGCGCAGCGCGAGTCGATTGGAGTTGACGATGGTCACGGTGTTCCCCGTGCGCTCGAGTGTCACGTCTGGAAAGTGGCGCCAGGGATAGGTGTCTAGGTTTACCATCACGTACTCGGTGCGCTCGATCGCCGTGGGGAAGAACGTGGCCAGCCGGCGCGTGGTGATGTGGGGTACATAGCGATCCTGGGCGGCGATCGAGGCGGTCGATGGTACTTGCGCGAGCACCGTGTAAGCAGCCCGTTGCTCGGGAGTGGGCCACCAGCGGGCCACGGCCAGCTCATTGGTCAACGACGACGCGAGCCCGAGACTGACCATGCCGGCCACGACTAAAATGGCGACGGGCCAGCGACGACCACTGAGCGCGGCCAGCCGCGAATATCCGGCGACCGCAGCCAGGATCAGGAACGGCAGGACAAAGGCCTGATACTGGCTGCGGTAGTTGTAAAGAATGGGATCGGTGCTGAGCAAGTTCTGGGCGAGGGCCGGGAGTGCGCCCACCAGATCCCACGCGCCGAGCACCGGCAGGAAGCCAAGCGACGCGAGCAGGGCCACAACATACACGAGGCGGCTGCCGGTGAGGAGCTCGCTGACGGTTCGCAGGGGATGCGTGACGATGGCAAGGATGATCTCACCAAGGGACTGGCCGAGATGGGCGTAGCGCCACAGGTGAACGTAGGGTTCATGGCGAAAATAGGGAATGACCCAATGGACTTCGACCGCCAGCAGCGCGAAGGCGCCGAGGGCGATGGCCCCACCGGCGAGCCAGCGGCGCCGGCGCAGAGCGAGCCAGACGCCGAGCCCCATGACCGGTAGCGCCGCGTCCTCCCGGCACATGAGCGTGAGGACCGTGGCGAGCACGAACAGCCACGGGCGCCCGACCTCGGCGAAGTAGATCGCGGCCAGCAGCAGCGGGATGGCCAGTGCCGCGGCGTGGAAGTCCCGCACGTTGATGCCATGGAGCGACGGATTGACTAGATAGAGGACTGCGAACGCCGCCGCCGGTCGTTCGTCCTGGAACCGATGCCGCGCAATGCCGAAGACGGGCAGCGCGCCCAGCGCGAGGAGCACGGACTGACCGACGAGGAGCACGGTGGCGCTCGGCATCAGCCAGAAGGCGGGGACGAAGAGGTACACGATCGGGGAGAGGTGATCCCCCCAGGCGTGCATCTCGGGCAGGCTCACGTAGGGGCCGTGACCATGAGCCAGGCTCCAGGTGAGCTGTACGTAGTAGCCGAGGTCGAGCGCATGAGTACGGAACGTGACATCGCGGGTCAGCGTGACGAACGAGAAGATCAACGCGTAGAGTGCCACGGCGACCGCGACGACCCGCCGGGGCTCGAGCTCGGGCACAGGGATGGGGGCCACCAAGAGCCGGAGGGAGACGATCCCGAGCAGAAACAGCAAGACGTGTTCGGGCCGGGCCCAGAAGGATGCCGACCAGCCCGACCGAACAGGCGAGCCGCAGTCAAGTTCCGGCGGCGATCGGCTGGTTCCTCATGGGACACATCATAGGATGGGCTCTGCGGACGTCCGCCAAGGAAAACTGTCTCCGGCCGGGTCCTGGCGGTCAACCGGCTGAGGACACTGCCGATGCGCAACTCGCTCTGGCATTCCTTGCTGGGTCGCCTACCTCGGGGAGCGGCCTCGGAACCAGGAGACGATGCGGTTCCGATAGTAGTAGAGCGGTAAGGCCAGCGCCACCACGACGGCCGTCAGGAGAATAGCCTGGAGGTAGTCTCCGGCTGCCGTATGGGCGCCCTGAGCGGACAGGACCCAGGTTCCCGGGATGCGGCCGAGAGTCGAGACCAGCGTGAAAACCCAGAGGGGCATCGGGCTGATCCCAAAGAGGTAGCAGACCATGTCCTTTGGCAGACCCGGGATGAGGTAGATGATGAAGCAGAGGATGGCGCCCTCGGCCTCGACGATGAATCCCATCTTGTCCCAGCTCTCCTGGCTGACCAGGGAGCGCACGTAGTGAGCGCCAAGCCAGCGGCCCCCGCCGAAGGCGGCCACCGAGCCCAGGGTCAACCCGAGGGTCGAGTAGACGAGCCCCAGCCACTCGCCGAAGAGATAGCCGCCGAGGATCCCGGTGATCTCGCCGGGAATGGGGGCGATGATGACCTGAAGGGCCTGGAGCACGATGAAGATGACGGGCGCCAGGACCCCCCACCGGCGAAGGGTCTCCTTGAGGAAGTACTTGTCGATGTACAGACGGACCAGGAACCGGTACGCGGGAGCGTCGGTGACGACGAGCCAGACGCAGTAGCCCACGATGACAGCGGTGATGCCCGCCCCGATGAAGGCCCCGCGGCGGCGGGCGGTCATCCGATGCCGGATCGAAGCGTCATCGACTCTCCTGGCTCTTCGCGTCCCCCGGCGCCGCCGCCCCACACCGCGGGCAGTGGCTCCAGGCCGGGTCGAGTGGCGTCGTGCAGGCCAGGCAGCTTCTCGACGCCGTGGCGGTCAACGCGGTCGGGGGAGCCGGAGGTTTGCCCGGCTCCTCCTCTCCCACTTCGGCCACTCCCTTCTTGAACTCCTTCATCGACTTCCCGAGCGAGGCCGCCAGCTCCGGGAGTCTCTTGGCTCCGAAGAGAACGAGAACTATCACCAGGCCGACCACCAGGTCCTGAGAACCGATCATCGCCATCCTCCTTCTTTCTATTCTGCCACCAGTAGGGGTCATCCCCACCGAGCGCTCGGTAGGTACCGCTCGCGCCAGACGTCGAACATCAGAAGCGCCCAGAGGACCTTCCGGTGATCTCGCGACCCTTCGACGTGTTCGGTGACCAGGCGAGTCGCCGTCTCGGCGTTGAAGAGACCGAGACGCCTCACGCGCTCCGGGGCCAAGCGCTCCTCCAGCACGCCCTGCAGCGGACCGCGGAGCCACGGCCCGATCGGGACGCCGAACCCCTGCTTGCGCCGGGTGAGGATCGCGTCGGGCAGCAATCCGCGAAGGGCGCGCTTCAGGATGTGCTTGGTCTGCCATCCGGCCAGCTTGAGCCGGGGCGGGATGCGAGTGGCCAGCTCGACGAAGGGCCGGTCGAGAAACGGCGCCCGCACCTCGAGGCCGCACGCCATGCTGGCTCGATCCACCGCCACCAGGTTCTGGCCGGCGAGATAGAACTTGCAGTGCTGATAGATCAGGCGATCGACCGCGGCCAACCCCGTGGGTCGGCCCACGGCCATGGTCAGGTCCTCGTAGGGCTTGCACTCCATGCATGCGGCCCGCACGCCTTCCGACAAGAGGCTCGACTGCTCCGAATCCGTGAGGCCTCCCAGCAAGAGCTGCGTCCGGACCTCGGGAGAGAACGGGAGACCCCGGAAGAACTGCTTCAGGAGAAACTCCGCGCTGCCGTAGGTCGGCGACGGCCGTAAGCGGTTGACCGCGTGCCCGGCCGCACGCTGAACGCGCTGCGGCAGGCGCTGCACCCAGCGCGCTCCCCGATCCGCCAGGAACGTGGGGTACCCGCAGAAGAGCTCGTCGGCCCCATCCCCGCTCAGTACCACGGTGACGGCCCGGCGGGCGGCTTGCGACAGCCGGTAGAGGGGCAAGAACGAGCCGTCGACGAGAGGCTCATCGAGCAGATCGCCCGCGCCGTCCAGGAGCAGCGCGGCGTCCCGGGCCGAGAACTCGACCTCGGTATGGTCGGTGCCGCACTGCTGGGCCACGATCCGGGCGAACCGCCTCTCGTCGTAGCAGGCTTCGGCAAAGCCGAGACTGAACGTCTTGATGGGGCGGCCGCTCACCCTGGCCGCGATCGCGGCGATCGCGCTGGAATCGATCCCGCCGCTCAGGAACACTCCGAGCGGCACGTCGCTCACGAGCTGCTGCCGGACGGATTGCTCGAGCTGCTGCCGGAGGGCGTCCGCCCACTGGTCGACATCCCGCGACCCGTCCGCGGAGAACGAGAGATCCCAGTACGGAACCACGCGCGGCTTGCTCCCCGGGCTCACCGTCAGCAGATGGCCGGGAGGGAGCTTCTCGATTCCGTCCAGAATGGAGTGGGGCGCGGGGACGTACTCGAAGCTGAGGTAGCGGGCCAGGCTCTCGAGGCTCAGCTCACGCGGCACCGCCGGATGCTCGAGCAGCGCCCGCAGCTCGGACCCGAACGCGAAGACGTCGGGGCCCGCGTGGTAGTAGAGCGGCTTCTCGCCCATCCGGTCACGGGCCAGCAACAACGTGCGCTGTGGCACGTCCCAGATCGCGAGCGCGAACATGCCGTCGAGATGGGCCGGGCAGTCTTCCCCGTACTCCTCGTAGGCGTGGATGATGACTTCGGAGTCGGAGCGAGTTCGAAATCGGTGCCCGAGGCGCTCGAGCTGCGCCCTGAGCGTCTGGAAGTTGTAGATCTCCCCGTTCTGGATGGCCCAGACGGTTCCGTCCTCGTTGGACAGCGGCTGGTGGCCCGTCTCGAGATCGATGATGCTCAGGCGGCGGACGCCGAGGGCGACCGACTCGCCCAGGTACGTGCCCTCGTCGTCCGGTCCGCGGCGCTCCAGTGTCCTGGTCATGCGTTGCACCGTGGATCGGACCTCGGGGAGGACGCGATCGGCCACGAACCCCGTGATCCCACACATGGGGCGCCGCTACTCCTGCCGCCGACCGCTCGCGAGAATCGAGAGGCGTCGTCGATCCACCACTGCGGTTGCCACCTGGTGGAGGTCGTCACCCAGTGACGCGGGCATCGCCCGCTCGGCGATGATCAGAAGGTCGGCGTCTCCGTGCCGGGCCCGGACCTCGAAGTCGTGGTACGCAGGGAGGATCGTGACGGGTCGCTCGAGGTAAAAGGCGAAGACGAGCTCGGGCGCGTCGACCGCGTACATCCGGGTGGCGCGCGACAGCTCGCGGGATGCCGCGTCCAGATCGGTCCTGGCGTTGTGGCGAGCGCGGGCATACGAATCGATCGTGAGTCCGCTCGCGACGACGAGCACCCAGACGCACGCGAAGCCCAGGGCCCGGCGGCGCGAGCGCAGCGTGGCATACCATCCCGCGATCAGCAGTGCCGCGGGGGGACAGAGCGGCAGGTAATAGCGCATGCGCTGTTCCCGGGTGACGGCGACCAGCACGAACACGACCCCGAGCCAGAGAAGCAGGAACCGCGTCCGGCGGGCGCTCTCCGGGCCGACCGGACGGAACGCGATCCAGATCGCCCCGGGGAGGAGCACGGACCAGGGCAGGAGAATCGTCAGCGCCTGCAACGGCGGCTGGAGGGCTTGATGCCAGCCCGGCGCCCTGGTCGGAACGTACCAGAGCAGCAGGTCGGCGACCACCACGTCGTTGACGAGCTGCTCGGCCCGGGAGGCCAGGACGCTCAGCACGACCCACGCGCCCACGAGGAACGCCAGGAGCAGCATGCCAGGGGCGGACACGAGCCGGCGCAGCCCCGACCATCCGTAAGTGAGACCGAGATAGACCCCGACGACGGCCAGCGGCATCAGTCCGGCCGGCCCCTTGGTCCAGAAGGCCATCCCCATCAGGCCGTAGAAGGCGACGAGTGCCCACCGACGACGGCCAAACTCGGCGGCCACGTACGCCGCCAGAGCGGCAGTGAGTGCCGCGCAGAATGTCATGTCCGGCATGGGCACGCGCGCGAACGAAAAGACGCCGACGGTCGTCAGCGACGTCAGCCCGGCTACCAGGGCCCTCTCCGCGCCGAAGAGCCGCAGGGCGATCCAGTATGTCGTGAGCACGACCACGAGCGCCGCGAGCACGGAGGGAAGCGCCGCGGTCCACTGCGTCACGGCGCCAGTGGGCCACGCGGCCAGCGCAATGAGCCAGGCATATAGCGGGGGCTTGTTCAAGTGCGGGAGGCCGTCCAAGCGCGGCAACAACCAGTGGCCTTCCCGGAGGATGTCCCGCGCCAGCACGGGAAACCGCGCCTCGTCGTTCGTGGCAAGGACCCGGGTGCCGAGATTGAAGAAGAGGAGCGTTGCGCTCACCCCGAGGAGCAGGGGGACGCGACCGCCGGACGCGAGGACGCGATGCTCTTCAGACCGCTCACGCAGTAGCGACTCGCCCTCCGGTGCCGTTGATCTCATACGTCTCCTGGGGAGTGAAACCGTTGCCATCGGGTCTCCGGGTGAGGGGCGACATGTGTCGCCGGGGCACTGCGTCCTGCCGGGAGAGTCCGGCTAGACGAGCGGGGGAGCGCGGAGCCGGGAGCGGAAAGGAGCGACTAGCGACCGGGCCGAGGTCCTGAGGCAGACGATGGCAGCGAACGCCCCGAGGACTAGGAACCACACCACCGGCGGAACCGACAGCATGGGCGTGTGGTCGGACAGCAGGTTCTGCAAGAAGTCGTTGTCATCGTCGTCGAAGTAGCTGGGAGTCCACGAGAAGTCGGCCAGGGTGAAGGTGGCCCCGACGGCTAGGACCAAGTAGAAGGCGACGAGCAGGAGCCCGACGACCGTGCGGGGCGCACGCATAGGAGGAGCGTACCCGCCGGGATCCCAGAATGTCAATTTGCCAGAGACACTGCTTTCGCTCGCGAGGCCCCCCTGCTAGCATGTGGCGGATGTTGGCGATTCCCCGTGCTCTCGGTGCGTGCCGTAGACTGCCGTTGCGTCGAATCGGATCGGCGCTCGTCTTAGCCTTCCCTTTGATAATGCTCGGCGGCGGGCTGGTCGCGGCCCAGCCCGCCGCCCCGGCGCCTCAAATCGGCGCCGTCACGATCCCCGCCGGCGAGGAACAGGCCACCGTCCTGGCCGACCAGATCCTCCAGGTGGGCGGCCCCACCGACCTCATGATCGCCGTCGGCAACGTGGAGATCACGCGCGGGCAGAGCCGCCTGCTCGCCGACCGCGTGGAGATCAACCGCGACACCGGGCAGGCGGTGGCCCAGGGGAAGGTGGTCTTCTACGACGGCCCCGACCGCCTGGTGGGCGAGCGCATCGACTACAACCTGAAGACCGGCACCGGCGTCGTCTACCAGGGCTCCGGGGTTTCGGCGCCCTACTACCACCTCTCCGGCGAGCGGATGGACCGCACCGGGGACAGCATCTACGAGATCCGCCGCGGCACGTTCACGACGTGCGAGGGCGACGACCCGCCCTGGTCGTTCCACTTCAACTCGGGGACCGCCGATCTCGACGACATCATCTACGGCCGCGATGCCTCGTTCTGGGTCAAGCGCGTGCCGCTGCTGCCGTGGGTGCCATTCTTCGCGGCGGCCCTGCGCCGCGAGCGGCAGTCCGGCTTCCTGTTCCCCGAGGTCGGCCAGTCCAGCCGTCGGGGCTACTTCGCCAAGGTTCCCTACTACTGGGCGATCAACGACAGCCAGGACCTCACGGTGTCGCTCGATACCTTCAGCGCGCGGGGCATCGGCCTGGACGCCGACTACCGCTACGTCCTGTCGCGGGATCAGCGCGGGGAGCTGTCCGCCTTCGGGATCACCGAAGTCTTCCGCAGCAATCCAGCGGTGGGAATTCCCGAGAATCGGGGCTGGACGTCCCTGAAGCACGACTGGCGGATCGCGCCGGGCCTGACCTTCAAGGTGGACTCCCAGGTCACGAGCGACGACCAGATCTACCGCGACTACGCCGATCGCCTGACGGACCGCTCCCGGCTCGCGGCCATCACCAACGTCTCGCTCGCCAAGACCTGGAGCAACTGGAGCCTGCTCAGCCAGGTGCGATGGTACCAGGACCTGACGACGACGCGACCCCTCGAGCTGCAGCGCGTGCCCCAGATCGACCTCGTGGGCGTCCGCCAGGCCGTGCCCGGGGTGCCGTGGCTGCTCTACGAGACCGGTGCGTCCTTCGTCAAGTTCATCCGTCAGGTGGACGGCCCCGAGGGCGTGCGGGCGGATTTTCACCCACGCCTCTTCGTGCCGATTCCCATCGCCGGCATCGTGACGATCACGCCGTTTGGCGGGGGGCGTCTCACCTACTACGACCAGCGCGTGACCGGGTTTCACACCTCGCTGGACGGCATCTTGAGTCAGGCTTCCGTGTACGACCCACGAGTGCGCCAACAGGTGGAGGTGGGTGTGGAGGCGCAGACCAAGATGACCCGCGTCTACACGATGGACGGCACCGGAGACATCGCGTCGGTGCAACACTCGATCGAGCCGCGTGCCACGCTCATCGAGATTCGCGGTCTGGACCAGAAGGCGATGCCCATAGACCGGCTCGGCAAGGCAAACGAGGTGACGTACCAGCTGGCGAACGTGCTGAGAGCGAAGTCCGTGGCGGGGCCGGATCAGGAAGCGGTGCGCTGGGACCTGGTGCGGTTCACCCTGAGCCAGACCTATAACTTCAAGCCCATCAGCCAGCCGGTCGGTGATCTGTATGCGGACCTAGCCCTGCAGCCCAACGAAAAGATCCGGGTGGCCGGCTACGCCCGATACAACATGTATGGGCTAGGGCTCCGCGAGGCCGCCGGAACGATCGGCGTCGTCTACCCGAGGTTTTCCCTCGCAGCCGGCCCCCGGTTCAACGAGCAGGGCAACACCGTTGTATTCGGCCCCCAGATCGCCCCGCCGGGCCCCCAGCGGACCCTGACCGCCGAGGGGACGGCCCGGATCCTGCCGAACTTCGAGGTGAGGGCTGGTGCCGCCTGGGAGCTCGTCAACGGTGCCACGTCGGTCGAGGTCCGTGGCGGCTTCGAGTGGCGGTTCGATTGCTGGTCGATCTCGGCGATCTACATCAACCGGCACCACAGCGACAGCGAGTTCCGCTTCTCGGTGAACCTGCTGGGGCTCGGGCAGATCGGCACCTCGGCTAGACCAGGGCTCTAGAAGAGGTCCACGGCGGCGTTGGCGATCTTGCGCCCGATGTCAGCCGCGCCCTGGCTGACCGCGCCGGCCCCCTGCGCGAGGGTATCCGAGACCTGGCCCTGCACCTGGAAGTCGGAGGTCTGCGTCAGGCCCGTTTCCTGCCACAGCAGCTTGTTCTCACGCACGTCACGGAAGACCACGTTGAGGACGACCCGCAGGTGGTAGGCTTGAACGTTGGAGTTGCGGTCGAAGCCGGCGCCGTCAAGCTGATAACCGACGATCTCTCCCTCGAGGATCGAGTCGGCTTCCTCCGCGGGGGCGATACGAAGCCGGCCCCCATTCGAGAAGGCGGAGATGACGGCGGAGGTGATGGTGTTCTCGAGGCCGACCGCCTCGGTCTTGTTCTTGAACATCGGCACCGCCACCGTCTTGATGTGGCCCGGCAGGTTGCCGCGGAAGCTGTACCCGCAGCCGCTCGGCAGGCAGGCCGCACAGACAAGCAACAGGCCAACGGCGACATTACCCCAATGGGCGAGCCTTCTCATCGCGGAGAGAGTGTAGCAGGAACAGGGCCACCCCGCTCGGGGCGAGTACAATGTGCATGGGATGATCAGGATCCTCGACCGCTACGTGGCCCTCGAGCTCTGGCCGCCGTTCACCATCAGCGTCGTGGTGTTCACCTTCTTCCTGGTCATCGATCGTGTCTACCAGCTGACCGACCTGGTGATCGGCAAGCAGGTGCCCGTCCGGCTGGTGCTGGCGCTGCTCCTCTACCTGTTGCCACCGCTGCTGTCGCTGAGCCTGCCGATCGCGGTGCTGATGGCGGTGCTGATCGCGGGCGGGCGGCTGAGTGCCGATCTCGAAGTGGCCGCGCTCAAGGCCTCCGGAGTCAGCCCCGCCCGGCTTTTTCGGCCGTTCCTGGCCGCCGGCGTCATCGCGAGCGTCCTCATCGCCTGGCTGACGCTCGTCGTGAACCCGTGGGCGAGCGCCGCTTTCCAGAGGCAGATCTTCCGGATCCTGGAGACACAGGCCACCACTGGCATCCAGGAGCGTGCGTTCACCAGCACGTTCGGCCGGATCGTGCTCTACGTCGAGGAGGTGAGCCCTTCGCAGTTCGCCCTGAAGGGCCTGCTGGCTTCCGACGAGCGCGACCCGGCCCTGTCGCGGATCATCGTGGCCCGCGAGGGGCGGGTGATGTCCGACAGCGAGCGCCGCCGCCTCACGCTCCGATTCATCGACGGGGCCATCAACGAGAGCGACGTCGCGGATCCACGGCGCTTCCGCTACACCACCTTCACCCTGTACGACATGAACCTGCCGCTTACCAGTCCGGCCGCGACCTCCGAGCAGCAAGCGAAGCCGGAGAAAGAGATGCCGCTCCGGGCTTTGACCGCGGCCGCCGCGGAGGCGAAGGACCGCGGGAAGGCCGCGCCGTTCCTCGTCGAGCTTCACAAGCGGTTCGCCCTGCCGATGGCGGCCGTCGTCTTCGTGCTGGTGGGCTTCCCGCTGGGCATCCGGTCGCACCGGGGGGGGCGCGCGGTCGCGATCACCTCCAGCTTCGCGATCGTGATCTCCTATTACATTCTCTCGACCGCCCTCGAGGGCCCGGCGCTAGGCGGGCGCCTGCCGGTCTGGCTGGCCATCTGGCTGCCGAACGCGATCTTCGCGGTGATCGGCCTGGCCCTGCTCCGGGCCGTCACAACCGGAATCCCCACCGGGTGGCTCGACCTCTTCTGGCGTGTGACGGGCTGGCTGCCGCAGGGCCGCCGAGCGCGGGGCCCCCGCGCGCTCGGCTGGACCGCCCGGCTCCGGGTGCGGGGGCCGCGCGGGTCGAGCTTCATCATCGACCGATACCTGATGCGCCAGTACTTGCTGCTGATCGGGGTCGGCCTGCTGATCGGCACCGCCTTCAGCGTGATCGTCGATCTGGTTCAGAGCCTGGACCGGTTCCTCCGCGCCAAGCCGCCCTGGACCTACATCGCCCAGCACTTTCTCTATCTGGTGCCCCGCGAGCTCTACAAGGGGTTACCGCTGATCATGCTGGTCGCGACCGTCTTTCTGTTCGTCTCGCTGACTCGCCAGCGCGAGCTCGACGCGCTGAAGGCGGCCGGCGTGAGCCTCTACCGGGCGTGCGTCCCTATCCTGCTCATCGCGTTCCTGATCAGCGTGGGTGCCCTGGTCTTCCAGGAGACCGCCCTGCCCCTGATCGCCACGAAGGCCGAGGAAGTGGATCGGGTCAAGATCCGCGGCTTCCCCCCCCGGCACCTCCAGCAGCAGGGACAGATGTGGTACCGGTCTTCCGATCGACGCTTCCTCAAGATCGGGCTGCTGGATCCGGTGGCGCGGTCCCTGGATGGACTGATCGTGCTGGACCTGGCGCCGGATTTCCGTCTGATCGATCGACTCGACGTCCGCCGGGCTCAATGGATGTCGGACGGCTGGGAGATGTGGGGAGGAATCGCCCGCCAGATCGGCTCGTCTCAACAGGTGCAATCGCACAGCTTCGAGCATCGCGTGATGGAGCTGCCGGAGCACATCGACGACTTCATTCGGGTCCAGAAGCTACCCGATGCCATGAGCTTCCTGGAGCTCCGGGCCTACGTGGCGAAGCTCCGTGACGGGGGCCACCAGGTCGGGACGTACTTGGTCCAGCTCTACTCCAAGCTCTCCTTCCCGCTGGTCCATCTGATCATGGCGCTGGTTGCGATCCCGTTTGCCCTCGCGGCCCCCCGGAGCGGCGGCCGGGCGGTCAGCATCGGCGTGGCGATCGTGGTGGCCGTGGCCTACTGGCTGGTGCACTCGGTCGCCCTGGCGTTCGCCAGAGCCGATCTCCTCCCGCCCGCGCTGGCGGCGTGGTCGGCCAACATCATCTTCACCGGCATCGGGACGGCCCTGCTCCTCAGCGCCAAGACCTGAGCGTCTGAGTCGTCGCGCCGGCGCCCCGATGCTTCGAGGGGTCTCGTCGGCTCGTGTATAATGTCGCGGAATGCGTCTGCTCATCACCGGGATCACCGGCTTCGTCGGCAGCCACATGGCGGAGTACGCGCTCGCGCACGGCGCCGAGGTGTTCGGATCGAGCCGGTGGCGTAGCCGCACCGAGAATATCGAGCATCTGCGCTCGCAGATCAAGCTGATCGAGTGCGACCTCCGCGACCTCGCTTCGGTGCGCGGCCTGCTCGAGACCGCGGAGCCGACCCACGTGGTCCACCTGGCCGCGCAGAGCTTCGTAGGTGCGTCCTGGCAAACGCCCGCCGAAACGCTGTCGACCAACATCATCTCCCAAGTCAACCTCCTGGAAGGAATCCGTCGGTTCACGATCGCTCCGCGCGTCCTGGTGGTCGGGAGCAGCGAGGAGTACGGTTTCGTGTGCCGGGACGAGCTGCCGATTCGTGAGACCAACCCGCTGCGGCCGCTGTCTCCGTACGCGGTGAGCAAGGTGGCCCAGGACATGATGGGCTACCAGTACTTCATGAGCTATGGCTTGCCGATCATCCGCACGCGCGCCTTCAACCACGAAGGGCCGCGTCGCGGCGAGGTCTTCGTCACCTCGAACTTCGCCAAGCAGGTGGCCGAGATCGAGGCCGGTATGCGAGAGCCCACGATGTCGGTTGGCGACCTCACGCCTCGGCGGGACTTCTCGGACGTCCGCGACGTCGTGCGGGGGTACTGGCTCCTCCTGGAGCGCGGGGAGCCGGGTGAGGTCTACAATCTCTGCTCGGGCCGCTCGTGGGCGATCCAGCAGGTGCTCGAGTTCCTGTTGGAGCAGTCCCGGGTCAAGAGGATTGCCGTCGAGACCGACCCGGCCCGGCTGCGGCCCTCGGACGTCATGATCCTGGAGGGGGACTCGTCCAAGATCCGGAAGGCCACGGGCTGGGAAGTGGAGATTCCCTTCGAGCGGACGCTCAAAGATCTCCTCGCGTACTGGCGCCAGCGGACGATGTCGTCGGCCCGCTGACGCCGCCGGGCGGCGAGTCACCATGAACGTGGCCCTGGTCCACGACTGGCTCACCGGGATGCGGGGTGGCGAACGATGCCTCGAGGTCTTCTGCGAGCTGTTCCCCGAGGCCCCGGTCTTCACCCTGCTCCACACGCCGGGCTCGGTATCGCCGACCATCGAGCGTCGGCCCATCCGGACCTCCTTCATCCAGCGCCTCCCGGACGCGGAGCGCCGCTATCGCCAGTATCTCCCGCTGTTCCCGGCCGCCATCCGCCGCTTCGACCTGCGCGGCTACGACCTGATCCTGTCCGCGAGCCACGCGGTGGCCAAGAGCGTCCGCGTGCCGGCCGGGGCGCTCCACGTCTGCTACTGCTTCACCCCGATGCGGTACGTGTGGGATCTCTATGACGAGTATTTCGGTTCCCGCGCTCCATGGCCGGTCCGGATGCTGATGCCGCCGGTCGCGGCGGAACTCCGCAGATGGGACCGGCGCACCGCGGGCGGGGTGCACCGGTTCGTGGCCATCTCGCGGTTCATCGCCGAACGGATCCGGCGCGCCTACGGCCGCGACGCGGACGTGATCTACCCGCCGGTGGACGTCTCCCGCTTCAAGGTCGAGGAACCGCCCGGGGACTTTTATCTGGTGGTCTCCGCCCTGACGCCGTACAAGCGGGTGGATCTCGCCGTGGAGTCGGCCAACCGCCTCGGCCGCCACTTGCTGGTGGTCGGGACCGGGCCGGAGGAGCGTCGTCTCCGGGCCCTGGCCGGGCCGACCGTGGAGCTTCTGGGGTGGCGCGACGATTCCGAGATCGCCGGGCTGTACGCTGCCTGTCGCGCGCTGCTCTTCCCCCCGCTGGAGGATTTTGGCATCACGCCCCTTGAGGCCATGGCCGCGGGACGGCCGGTCATCGCCTTCGGGCAGGGGGGAGCGCTCGAGACGGTCGTGCCGCCGGGGCGTGGCGAATCGCCGACCGGTCTCTTCTTCGAGCATCAGACCGTGGACGGGCTCGTCGAGGCGATCCGCCGCTTCGAGTCGGGCCGCGAGCAGTTCGAGCCCAAGGCCCTTCGGCGCCATGCGGAGGCCTTCGACCGCGCGCTGTTCAAAGAGCGGATCCATACCTATCTGACGGCGAGGCTGAAGGAGCACCGCGTGTGCTGAAGGCCTACTCGCGCCTGCTACAGCAGCTCATGCTCGTGTGCGACCTGCTCCTGGTGGCCGGCTGCTGGCTGCTCGCCTACGGCGTTCGCTTCTACGTGATCGTTCCGCCGATCACGGGTGGCGGCGTTCCACCGCTTGGGCCGTATCTGCTCATGCTGCTTCCGATCCTGCTGGTCTGGGGCGTGTCGTTCCACGCGTTCGATCTCTACCGGCCGCGCCGCATCGGATCGCACCTCTCGGAGGCGGCCGACCTCGCCAAGGCCTCCACCATGGGCGCCCTCGTGCTGGTGGCGGTGATGGCCTTCTTTTTCAAGAGATTCGAGTACTCTCGCGTCGTCATCATCTATTTCTGGCTGCTCTCCATCGGTCTGGTCTGGTTCTCCCGCGCCGCCTTCCGCGAGGCCCTGCGCTTCGCGCGGCGCCGCGGGTACAACCTCCGCGGCGCGGTGATCATCGGGGACGGCGAGCTGGTCGTGGCCGTATTGCAGCGGATCCAGTCACGACCCGACGTGGGCCTCCACATCCTGGGCCTGGTGGGGGACGACAAGGATGGCGCCCGCGGCGCGCGATGGCTGGGCGGCTACGCGGATCTCCGCGCGGTCCTGGACGCCCATGAGGTGGACCACGTCATCATCGCGCTCGCCCACGAGGACTATACCCGGCTCCCCGGCGTGCTCGACGCGATCGGTGACGAGCCGGTCACGATCCACGTGGTGCCCGACCTCTTCCGGTTCACGTCGCTTCGCGGCGGGGTCGAGGACTTCGAGGGCATTCCCTTCATCCACCTGCGGGACTCGCCGCTGCACGGCTGGAACCAGATCGCGAAGCGCTCGTTCGACCTGGCCTTCGCGACCGTGGTGCTGGTACTGCTCTCACCCGTGATGCTCGGCATCGCGCTCGGCGTCAAGCTGACCTCGCCCGGCCCGATCCTCTATCCCCAGGATAGGATGGGCCTGGACGGCCAGCGGTTCCGGATGCTCAAGTTCAGGACCATGGGGGTGAATGCCGAGGCCAGCACGGGGCCGATCTGGGCCTCGGCGGTCGATGCCCGCCGCACCTCCATCGGCGGTTTCCTGCGGCGCTTCAGCCTCGACGAGCTGCCGCAGTTCGTGAACGTGCTGCGCGGGCACATGAGCGTGGTCGGACCCCGCCCGGAGCGGCCCGTCCGGCATCACGGGCTGGGCGCAGGTGCACGGGCTGCGGGGGAACACCTCGCTGGAGAAGCGCATCGAGTACGACCTCGAGTACATCGAGCGCTGGTCGCTTCGGCTCGATCTCAAGATCATCGTGCTGACGGTGTTCCGGGTGCTCTTCGACCGCAACGCCTATTGACGTGACCACGCTCCGCCGCACCGTCTTCGGGGCGTTTGTCCTCGGCCTCGGCGTGTCCATCACGTTGTCCGAGACGGCGCTGACCGTGCTGACGCTCCTGTGGCTCCGGCGCCTGCGCGATCCCGCGGTGCGCGCGGCGGCGCGCTGGCCGCTCTGGCCGCCCGTGCTGGCCTTCAGCGCGGTGAGCCTGGTCTCGGCGCTTGCCTCCGGGCACCCACTCACGGCCCTGGGCGCCTGCAAGGGCCTCCTGCTCGTCACCGCCCTCTATGTGACCGCCGACGTGCTAGCCGGGCCCGCGGACGGCCACCGGTTTCTCTCGGCGCTGCTCGTCGTGGTGACGGTCGCGGCGGTCGTCGGGCTGCTGCAGACGGTCACTTGCCCCGGGCCGGCCGCCGACTACGGCTCCCCGGCCTGGCTCTACCACCGCTGCTACCGGGCCCGCGGCTTCTTCAGCATCTACATGACTCTGGCGGGAGTGCTAAGCCTGGTTCTGCTGGCCAGCTTGCCTCGGCTCCTGCCGGGTGCTGCGCTCCCCCGCTGGCCGACACTGCCCTGGATGGTCTCGCTCGGCGGCCTGCTCGCGACCTACACACGGGGTGCCTGGATAGGATTTGCCGCGGGTGTGCTGGCGCTGCTGCCCATTACCCGCAAGGGGCGGTGGCTCCTCCTTGGCGGTCTCATCGTGGTCGGGCTCGCCGCGCTGGCCGGTCCCCAGCACCTGCGCCAGCGGTTCCTGACCATGGGCGATCCCGACGATCCCACGGTGAAGGAGCGGGTCTACATGTGGCGCAGCGGGCTGACGATGTGGCGCCA
>WNFK01229475.1_pt2 | contig 16296 bp, 20 predicted proteins | sample 5400281 | NCBI WGS metagenome assembly WNFK01 (sample SAMN13153350, study PRJNA577476) | soil metagenome | isolation source: 20 cm soil on Douglas fir-dominated hillslope | place: USA:California | collected 2013-09-17 | reverse complement strand
ATGATCCAGGCCGGCATCATCGACCCCACCAAGGTGGAGCGGGTGGCGCTGCAGAACGCGGCGTCGGTGGCCTCGCTGCTGCTGACGACGGAGGCGCTGATCACCGATCTGCCCGAGGAGAAGCCGGCCGCGGCCCCGCCGATGCCGCACGGGGACTTCTAGACCCGCTTCGGAAACAACCAGGCGGCCCTTGCCGGCGACGGCAAGGGCCGTGCTATTTTGTCCACTCTTGACGCGAGGTTGTCTTTCGAGACAGGCTCTGGTAACGTAAAGCGCTTCCAATCACGACGCTTCCAATAAAGTAACTGAGTAACTGGGGGAGGTGAGTCGTCTGTACCCGTACGAAATCCTGGTAATCATCGATCCACGACCCACCGAAGAGGACGTGACCGCCCTGCTGACCAAGCTGCAGGACACGCTCAAGTCGCTCGGAGGTGAGGTCACGAAGGCCGAGAGCTGGGGCAAGCGCCGGCTGGCCTATGAGATCCGGAAGCAGCGAGAGGGAACCTACGCGGTCATCGAGTGCAAGGCCGAGCCGGCCGTCGTCAAGGAATACGAGCGGCAGCTGACGCTCAACGAGCAGGTCCTCCGGCACTTCACGACCCGCATTCCCGCTCCCAAGCGGATCCGGTCCGCCCCGAAGCCGCAGACCCCGGCGGTGGAGGAGGTCGTCTGATGGCGAGTCTCAATCGAGTGTTCCTGATCGGAAACCTCACCCGTACCCCGGAGCTCCGGTACACGCCCAGCGGCACCGCGGTAGCCGATCTCCGGCTCGCCGTCAACCGCAACTACACGACCCAGGGCGGGGAGAAGCGAGAGGAGACCTGCTTCCTCACCTGCGTGGTGTGGGGCAAGCAGGCGGAGAGCTGCGGCGAGTACCTCGACAAGGGGAGCCCGGTGATGGTCGAGGGCCGGCTGCAGACGCGGGACTGGGAAACGAAGGATGGTCAGAAGCGCAGCGTCGTCGAGGTCGTCGCCGAGCGGGTGCAGTTCATGGGACGGAGCAAGTCCGCCGCCGCCGCGACCCCCGGAGTCCCCGAGCCGGTCGAGGCAGGCAGCGAGGGCGGCGACGACGAGGTGCCGTTCTAGCACGGTCGGTTCCAAGAGGAGGAACAAGCCATTCCGCCAGCTTCGAAGCCCGTCAAGCGGCGCCGGTTCGGACGCCGCAAGGTTTGCAAATTCTGCGTCGATCGGGTGGGCCTGATCGACCACAAGGATATTCGCCGGCTCCGGAACTTCGTCTCGGAGCGCGGCAAGATCACCCCCCGCCGCATCTCGGGGAGCTGCGCCCGGCACCAACGCCAGCTCACGCGCGCGGTCCGGCGGGCGCGCACCGTCGCCCTGCTGGCCCAGACGTCAGAGTGAGCGGGCGAGCGAGGAGCCGATCATGAAGATCATCCTGATGGACGACATCCCGACCCTGGGACGCCGCGGCGAGGTGCGCGACGTCTCGGACGGCTACGCGCGCAACTTCCTGCTGCCCCAGAAGCTGGCCCTGCATGCCACCCCGGCGAACATGAAGAACCTGGCCCAGATCAAGGCCAGCCAGGACGCCCAGGCCGCCAAGCTCAAGTCGGACGCCGAGAGCCAGGCCCAGGCGATCGGAGCCCTGCACTTCGCGCAGCGCCGGCAGGCCTCCGACGAGGGCCGCCTCTTCGGCTCGGTGGGCCGCGCCGACCTGGCTGCGTTCCTGGCCCAGCACGGGATCGAGCTCGAGCGGCGCCGCATCGGGCTCGACGAGCCCATCAAGAGTCTCGGCGAGTTCTCGGTGCCGGTTCGCCTGCACGGGGACGTGACCGCCCAGTTGAAGGTGTCCGTCAGCCGGGAGTAGCCGTGGCCACGCTCACCGACCTGCTCACCTCCAAGATCCCTCCCCACAGCCTGGAGGCGGAGCGGGCCGTCCTGGGGGCGATCCTGCTGGAGCGCGAGAGCCTGCCCAAGGCGATCGAGCTGCTCAAGCCGGCCGACTTCTACAAGGAAGGCCACCGCAAGATCTTCGACGCCACCCTCGCGCTCTTCGAGCGCAACGATCCGGTGGACCTCCTCACCGTCTCGGAGGAGCTGAAGCGTCGCGCGGAGCTGGAGGAGGTCGGGGGGGCCGCCGCCCTCGCGAGCCTGGTGGAGGAGGCGACCACCGCCGCCCACCTCCTCTCCTACGGGGCCATCGTCCGGGAGAAGGCGCTCCTGCGCGACCTCATCCGCATCGCCACCGACATCATCGGGCAGAGCTACGAGGCCCGGGACGACGTGGACAAGCTGCTCGACGACGCGGAGCGGCTGATCTTCCAGGTCTCCGAGCGGCGGATGCAAGGCGCGGCCTTCCCGGTGCGGGCCATCCTCAAGGACACCTTCGAGCACATCGAGAAGCTCTACGACCGCAAGGAGCACATCACCGGGCTCGCCACCGGTTTCGACGATCTCGACCGGATGACGTCGGGCTTCCAGCCCAGCGACTTCATCATCATCGCGGGGCGCCCCTCGATGGGCAAGACCGCCTTCGCGCTGAACGTCGCCAAGTACGCGGGGGTGGAGGACCACAAGCGGGTGCTGGTACTGAGCCTCGAGATGTCCAAGGAGCAGCTCGTGCAGCGGTTGCTCTGCTCCGAGGCCAAGGTGGACTCCCACAAGGTGCGCACCGGCTACCTCGACCCGCGCGACTGGACCCGCCTCACCAATGCGGCGGGCCGGCTGGCGGAGGCGCCGATCTACATCGACGATTCGCCCGCTCTCACCGTGCTGGAGGCGCGGGCCAAGGCCCGGCGCATGAAGGCGGAGCACGGGCTCGACCTGATCGTGATCGACTACCTCCAGCTCATGCGCGGGCGCCACCAGCAGGAGAACCGGCAGCAGGAGATCTCCGAGATCTCGCGCTCCCTGAAGGCGCTGGCCAAGGAGCTGCACGTGCCGGTGGTGGCGCTCTCCCAGCTCTCGCGTGCGGTGGAGACCCGCGAGCGTAAGGAGCCCCAGCTGTCGGACCTGCGGGAGTCGGGTGCGCTCGAGCAGGACGCCGACGTCATCCTCTTCCTCTATCGCCCGGAGCGCTACGGGCTGCAGTCGGAGGACGGCGACCGGGTCGCGGACGTGGTCATCGGCAAGCAGCGCAATGGCCCCACCGGCAAGGTGCAGGTGACCTTCATCCCCGAGTACGCCTCCTTCGAGCGCCTCGCCAAGCGCGAGGCGCAGCCCTTCTAGCCGCGCCGACGGGACGGTGACCAAGGTCGTCATCGTCGGGGCGGGCAAGGGTGGCCGCGCCCTGCTCGAGATGTTCAGCGGCGATCCCACCGTGACCATCGTGGGCGTCGTCGACGTGAACCCGTGGGCGCCCGGCCTCGAGCTGGCCCGCCGCCTCAACGTCCAGGTGAGCACCGACCTGCGCGAGCTCATCGCGGATCCACACCTCGACCTGATCATCGACGTGACCGGCAATCCGGAGGTGCAGGCCGCCATCCAGCGGTTGAAGCCGGCGAGCACCGAGGTCATGGGCGGAGCGAGCGCCAAGTTCATGTGGGACCTGCTGGCCGAGCGCAAGCGGACCGAGGAGCTGGAGGACCGCTACTCCCTGATGCTCCGGGAGCTGCAGGCGAAGTCGGACGGCGACTTCATCATCGGGCAGAACCCGAAGATGCGGGAGCTCGCCGAGCAGATCGTCCGGGTGGCCCAGACCCCGACCACGGTGCTCATCCGCGGAGAATCCGGCACCGGCAAGGAGCTGGTGGCCCGCGCCATCCATCGGTACTCGAATCTGCGCGACAAGCCGCTCGTCACCGTCAACTGCACCGCCCTGACCCCGACCCTCATGGAGTCCGAGCTCTTCGGGCACAAGCGTGGGTCGTTCACCGGAGCGGTGGCGGACAAGGTCGGCCTGTTCGAGAAGGCGGACGGGGCGACCATCTTCCTGGACGAGGTCGGCGACATGCCGCCCGAGATGCAGGGGAAGCTGCTCCGGGTCCTGCAGGCCGGGGAGGTGAAGCCGGTCGGTGACGTGGTGACCCGCAAGGTACGAGTGCGGGTCATCGCGGCCACCAACCGCGACCTCGAGAAGGCGCTCGCCACCTCCGAGTTCCGGGAGGATCTCTTCTACCGCTTCAACGCCTTCACGGTGGTCCTGCCGCCGCTGCGGGAGCGGAGCGAGGACATCCCGGTCCTGGCCTATCACTTCCTCCGCAAGGCCGAGGCGAAGGTGAACAAAAAGGTCGACCGCTTCTCGCAGGATGCCCTCGACCTCCTGCGGAGCTACGGCTGGCCCGGCAACCTCCGCGAGCTCGAGAACATCATCGAGCGGGCCGTGGTGCTGTCCTCGAATCAGCAGGTGGAGGTGGCCCACCTCCCGCTCTATCTTCGGGACGCGAGCCCGATCCAGGTCACCACCCAGGAGGGGTTCGTCCAGGCCAAGGAGCGCGTGGTCGCGATGTTCGAGAAGGAGGCCGTCGCCCGCTTCCTGTCCGAGGCCCGCGGGAACATCTCGGTTGCCGCTCAGAAGGCCGGTATCACCCGGAGAAACTTCCACCGGCTCCTGTCCAAGTACTCGATAAACACGAAGAAGTTCAAGGTAGGGTCGTAGTTGACTCATATATGAGTCGTGTGTAACTCATGCTGGCCATGCTGCAATAGCTCATATCTATCTGGTAGTTTGGCCTCTGTACGCAAGCTTGTCCCGCGGCTGAGTGAGACACTGCTGTCACATCTCGTATGGCAATCGGCTGCATATAGCCTGTTGAAACAATAGCTTCGGGCCCGCGGCCCGGTGGAACGGTTCTTGTCTCTCCTTGAAGCATCTCTGGCTCAAGGAGGAGCTCCATGGGGAGCCGTTGCCGCTGTGGGACCGAAATCCACTTCGCCTTCAATCACCTGGGATGCATCGAGTGCGGGGCGGCATGCTGCCCGGCGTGCTCCTACCAGCTCGAGTCGACGACCTACTGCTCGAGCTGCGCCGGTAGCCTCCTGGAGCTGCCGTGGGCGTGGCCGGTGGCCGTTCCTCAACCCGCGGGCGGGCAGGCTTGAGTCCGTCGGGGAGCATCGGGACCATGGCCATCCGCTCCCGCGGCCGGATCGAAGCCGGCTCGGACACCTCTTGCCGCGGGCGCGCCGCCGGACTGTCGCCCGCGCTCGGCGCCTAGAAGGAGGCTCATCATGGAATCCAAGGGCAGAACGTTCCGCCGGCTCCTCGACGAGGAGCCCTATCTTTTCACCGGCGGTATCTACTCGCCGCTCGACGCGCAGATCGCGGAGCAGGCCGGGATGAAGTCGATCTACCTGAGCGGCTACTCGCTGGCCATGCTCAACGGCTGGCCCGACATGGGCCTCCTCACCATGACCGAGGTGACCAAGGCCGCCTCGATGGTGGCGAGCGCGGTGAACCTGCCGATCATCGCGGACGCGGACGACGGCTACGGCAACGCGCTGTCGACCATGCGCACGGTGCAGGAGTTCGTCAAGACCGGCGTCGCGGGGATCCACCTGGAGGACCAGCGCTTCCCGAAGCGCTGCGGCCACATCGCGGGCAAGACCATCGTGTCGCGCGAGGAGGCCCTCGGCAAGTATCGGGCCGCGATCGCGGAGCGTGACCGGCTCGACCGCGACTTCGTGATCATCGCCCGCACCGACGCGTACGGCGCGGTCGGGGGGAGCATGGACGAGGCGATCTGGCGGGGTCGCGCCTACGCCGACGCGGGGGTCGACCTGGTGTGGGCCGAGCTGTCGAACTCGGAGCGCGAGCCGGCCATCGAGTTCGCCCGCGCGATGAAGCAGTCGCACCCGAACCTGCCGCTGGCCTTCAACTACTCGTCGTCCTTCCGCTGGCACAAGGATCCGAACCCGCTCACGTTCCGCGAGCTCGGCGAGCTGGGCTACCGCTTCATCTTCATCACCCTCTTCGGCGCCCACGCCGCGATGCACTCGGTGTGGAACTTCATGCAGGAGCTGGCCATCACGTGATGGCCCGGGTGTCGCACTTCCAGGAGCTGGAGCGCCGGTACATCCCGGGCACCGACGAGCGCCTCAAGGGCTCGGACGGCTTCGGGGAGGCGAAGAGCCACTGATCGATCCGGTCTCCGCGGCGGCCGGGCGCTCTCCGCGTCCGGTCGCCGCGGTCTCAGTCCGTCTTGCGCTGGCGGACGGCCTGCGCGATCCGGAGCGCGACCAGGGCCAGGATGCCCACCAGCACCAGGAGCAGGACGGTCCGCTCCACCTCGCCGACCACGTAGCGCATCTGCTCCACGTAGGCGCCGAAGCCGTAGCCCACCGCCAGCCCCGCGCCCACGACCACCGGCACGTAGAGCACCGCTCCCGCCACGTTGGCGAGCAGGAACGAAGAGAACCGCAGGCCGAGGGCCCCCGCGAGCGGGCCGGCGGTGAAGCGCACCCCGGGGACGAAGCGGGCCACGAACACGGCCAGGGGGCCCCGGCGCGCCACGAACGCCTTCATGGTCTCGAGCCGCTCCGGATGGCCGAGGACCCAGCGGGCGTAGCGAGGCAGCGCGGTCTGGCCGTACCGGCGGCCGAGCCAGTAGCCGATGTTGTCGCCGACCACCGCGCTCACGATGCCGACCACCAGCACCAGGGAGAGGCGCAGCTTGCCCCGCCAGACCAGGTAGCCGGCGAGGGCCAGGATGGTCTCCTCGGGCACCGGGAGCCCGACGTTGCCGAGCACGACGACCACGAAGATGGCGGCATAGCCCCAGTGCCCGACGAACTGGTGGAGATCGCTCACGAAGCGGGTATGGAGGCGGCGGCTCAGCCGCCGCGCGGACGCCCGGTGATGACGCTCACGTGCCCGTCCTCCTCGAGGAAGGCATAGCGGATGTCCCGGATCGAGACCACCCCGTGATGCCGCAGGGCGGCGCGGAGATCCCGAGGGCCCAGGCGCTCGCGCCGCAGGTTGTCGCGCAGGATGCGGCCGTGCCGGACGAGCACGGTCGGGGAGTGCTCGATCACGCGGTCGGCCCGCCGGAAGCGAAAGGTCACGTACGCGACCAGCAGGTTGAGGAGGAGGATGGTGGTGGCGCCGATGAGCCCGCCCCCGAGGGAGTTGTCGTTGCCGATCACCGCGTTCTGCACCACGTTGCTGATGATGAGGAGCACCACGAGGTCGAAGGCGCTCAGCTGGCCGAGCTGCCGCTTGCCGCACAGGCGAAAGGCGATGAGGAGGAACGTGTACACCGCCACCGAGCGGAGCAGCTTCTCCGCGATGCTGATGTCGGGTACCAGGATGTTCATGTCCGCCTCCGGCTCCTTGCCCACAGCATCGCACCGGCCCCGACGGTTCGACGCCGAATTTGACACGCGGACCCCGCGGCCGTAGGCTCGGCGCCATGCTCGGAGCGCGCACCCTGGTGGCGGTGCTGGTGCTGTTCCACGTGGGGCTGCTCACGGTCGCCGCCGTCCAGTCGGCCGACTTCGCGTGGGTCCCGAGCTACTTCGACGACGACGACGGCGACTTCCTGCCGCTCCTCCTCTCCGAGCAGATGTCGGCGCTGGTCGAGCCCGCCCGCGGGTGGATGCCCGCGCTGATCGTGCTCGCGGTGGTCCTCGGGTGGCGGCCGCGGCCGCGCCCCTACCTCGTCGCCGCGCCCGCCCGCTTCCGGGCTCCCCCCTGTCCATAGCCTCCTCCCCACGCAATGCACGCGGCCGGCCCGCCGGTCGCACGGTGGTGGACTCTCGATTCGAGGAGGATGCACATGTTCGGACTGGGTGCTCAGGAGCTGATGCTGATCCTGCTCATCGCGCTGGTGCTGTTCGGTGGATCGAAGATTCCCGACCTGGGCCGGTCGCTGGGGCAGGCGATCCGCGAGTTCAAGAAGGGCGTGGAGACGCCGGACGCGGCCGCCGAGCCCAAGGAGGGCGCGGAGCGCCCGAAGGATTCCGGCCCCGCCCGATAGCGCGCGCCGCCTGGTGGCCGCGCGACTGCTTGACACCCGGGCGCCGCCGCCTCTAGCGTTGATGATCCAGAGGCGGCCCGGGTGAAGATCAGCGCGGTCAAGAAGCTGTTCGTCGGGTCGCCGCTGGCCACGGCCCAGGCGCGGCACGAGCGGCTGTCGCGGACGTCCGCCCTCGCGGTCTTCTCGTCCGACGCACTCTCCTCGGTGGCGTACGCCACCGAGGAGATCCTCCTGGTGTTGATTCTCGCCGGCACCGCCGCGCTCAGCTTCTCGATCCCGATCGGGATCGCGATCGCCCTCCTCATCGCGGTGGTGGTGAGCTCGTATCGCCAGACGATCCTCGCCTACCCGCAGGGGGGCGGCGCCTACATCGTCACCAAGGACAACCTGGGCACGCTGCCCGCGCTCGTGGCGGCGGGGGCCCTGCTCATCGACTACGTGCTCACGGTGGCGGTGAGCGTCGCGGCCGGAGTCGCCGCGATCACCTCCGCGTTTCCCCTCCTCTACGACTACCGCATCCTCATCGGGGTGCTCTTCATCGCGGGGATCGCGACGGTGAACCTGCGCGGCCTGCGCGAGTCGGGTAGCCTCTTCGCGGTGCCGACGTACCTGTTCGTGGTGAGCTTCGCGAGCATGCTCGCCTACGGCTTCGTGCGCTGGCTCTTCGGGTGGGAGGGCGTCCCTCCGCCCGCCGCGACCCCCGCCGCGATGAGCCAGGACCTCACGATCTTCCTCGTGCTCCGCGCCTTCGCGTCCGGCTGCGCGGCGCTGACCGGCGTGGAGGCGGTGTCCGACGGGGTGCCCGCGTTCCATCCTCCGGAAGCGCGCAACGCGCGCATCGTGCTCGCCTGGCTCGGCATCATCCTGGTCACGCTGTTCACGGGTATCACCTTCCTGGCCCGGCACTACCAGGTGCTGCCCCGCGCGGAGGAGACCGTGGTCTCGCAGCTCGCCCGCCTGATCTTCGGAGGCGGCCTCCTCTACTACGAGATCCAGGTCGTGACCATGCTGATCCTGGTCTTCGCGGCCAACACCGCGTTCGCCGACTTTCCCCGCCTCGCGTACTTCCTCGCCCGCGACGGCTTCATCCCCCGTCAGTTCGGGACCCGCGGGGACCGGCTCGTGTTCTCGAATGGGATCCTGATCCTGGGCGGCCTGGCCGCGCTCCTGATCCTCCTCTTCGGCGGCGCCACCCACGCTCTCATCCCGCTCTATGCGGTCGGGGTCTTCGTCTCCTTCACCCTGTCGCAGGCCAGCATGGTGCGGCGGTGGCTCTCCCGGCGCGAGCCGGGCTGGTGGTGGCGCTGGGTGCTGAACGCGGTCGGGGCCGCCACCACCGGGCTCGTGATGCTCGTGATCGCGGGCACCAAGTTCAGCCACGGCGCGTGGATGGTGGTGCTGCTGATCCCCCTGCTGGTGGCGCTGTTCATCATGATCCGGCGCCACTACGCCGACGTGGCCCGGCAGCTCTCCCTCGACAACTACGGAGGCCCGCCGTCGATCGACCACTCGGTGCTGGTCCTGGTCGGCGACCTCCACCGCGGCGTGGCGGCGGCGCTGCGGTACGCGCAGACTCTCTCCACGTCCGCGAAGGCGGTGTACGTCGAGGTCGACCCGGACCGGACCCAGAAGCTCGAGGAGAAGTGGGGCAAGTTCGGGCTGGGGGTCCCGCTGGTGGTGCTGACCTCGCCCTACCGGTCGCTGCTCACGCCCTTCCTCGACTACGTCAACCATCTTCTGGCGGTGGGCGAGAACCACGTGGTCACCATCGTCATCCCCGAGTTCGTCCCCGCTCGCTGGTGGCAGCACCTCCTCCACAACCAGACCGCTCTGCTCATAAAGGGAGCGCTGCTCTTCCGGAAAGGGGTCGTCGTCGTCGACGTCCCGTTTCACCTCCGGTAGGCAAGCGGCAGCATAGTTGCAGACGGCCAAAAGGCGAGTATTCTTTGGCGAGGCTCATGAGCACTCCGGCCCTCTGGACCGCGGATGTTTCGCTCCGAGACGCCCTCGCGGCCGACAGTGACGCCCTGCAGTCACTGGATGGCGCGGCGCCCGATGCCGGCGCAGCCCTCATCCAGGCCCGCCGGAACTTCTTCGCCCGTACCGCCGCCTACACTCGCTGCCGGACCTTCGTCGCCGAGCAGGACGGGCGGATCATCGGGGTCAACTGCGTGGCCCTCACCGCGGTGCGGGTGGCCGGACGACCGTGCATGGCCGGCTATAGCTTCAACACCCGGGTCGCCTCCGGCCTGCGCACTCGCGGCGTGGGCTCCCTGATGATGAGGGCGGGGGCCGAGTGGATCGAGCGGCAGGGAGCCCCCTACGTCACCGGCCTGATCGGCGTCAACAACGTGGCCTCGATGGCGATGGTGACCTCGCTGGGCTGGGAGCCGGTCGCGCGCTTCGACTACCTGGTCCTCGACCTGGCCCGGTTCGCGCCCGATCCGAAAGTGAAGATCCGGAAGGTCGACGTCCTCGGCGACCCGGCCCATGCCAGCTGGCGCTTCGGGGAGGTGTTCCTCCACCACTTCGTCCCGCGATACCTCGTCTCCGATCTCTTCCGGCCATACCCCAGGGGACCGTACATGGGGAGCCTCACGGCCTTCGGGCCGGGGGGCAGCGCGTGGCTGTCCCTGTGGGACGACCGGACCCGGCGCGGCCTCGACCCGGACCGGATCCGCGCGGTGAAGGCCTACGACGTCACCCTGAAGGGCGAAGGCGGCTTCCGCGCGTTCTCGGCCATCGCGGCCACCCTGGGCGGGATGGATCTCGACCATCTGCTTCTCCCGATCCCCCACGACGCGACCGCCCGGGCCCTGCTCGAGCCATACGCCAGCGACATCGTCGAGTTCAACTTCTGCGTCAAGCGCCTCAACGGCGCCGGCCCGCTCCCTCCCGGACCCGTCTACTTCGACATCCGCCACTGAGCGTCGCGGCCGTCGGCCGGGCCGGCTCCCGCGCGCGTCCGTTGCGTGCCCCGCTCCCCGGACGCCTCTGCTACACTTGGCCGCGTTCTATGGACGCGACGTTCGTGGTCTCCGGCGTGGCCTCGGGCGTGGCCTCGGGCCCGGTGGACGTGGCCGCGACCCTGTCGCGGTTTCACCTCTGGGGCGAGGATCCGGTCAACCGGCTGTCCGATGGCGTGTTCCGCCGTGCGTTCAAGTGGGGCGGTCGCTGGCGCGGTTACGAGCTGCGCTGGAGCGGGAGCCCCGATCACGCGCGACTGACCGTCTCCGTTCCCGGAGCCCGTCGCGCCGCGGTCGTCGACGGCGCGGTCGCGGAAGTGCGGCACGTGTGCGGGCTGGACCTGGATCTCGCCGCGTTCCGTGACGCCGCGGCAGGGGACCCGGTGCTGGGCGGCCTGGCCACCCGGCTCCACGGGCTCAGGCCGACGCTGTCGCCCAGCCCGTTCGAGATGCTGGTGAGCTCGGTGTGCGCGCAGCAGGTCAACCTGAGCTTCGCGTTCACGGTGCGGGCGCGGCTGGTCCGACGCTTCGGCGAGGCATTGCTGGTAGGCGGAGAGGTCGTGTACGCGTTCCCGGAGCCGGCGGTTCTGGCGCGGGCGGGGGTGGCCGAGCTGCGGCGCATGCAGCTCACGACGCGGAAGGCGGAGTACGTGGTGGGGCTGGCCCGTCAAGTCGTGGCGGGTGAGCTAGACCTGGACGGACTGGGGTCGCGGTCCAACGACGAGGTGATCGAGCGCTTGACGGCAGTGCGTGGGTTCGGGCGGTGGAGCGCGGAGTGGTTCCTGGCCCGTTGTCTCGGGCGGGGTGACGTCTGCCCGGCGGGCGACCTCGCGGTGCGCCGGGCCTTCGAGCATTTCTACGCTCGCGGACGGGCGCTGGACGAGCCGGCGATCCGCCGGCGGGCGGCCCGGTGGGGCTCGCACCAGAACCTCGCGATCCACTACCTCCTAGCCGGCCGCCGCCTCGCCTCGGTCGCGGCGGCCGGAGGCGGGGCATGACGCCGCTCGGCAAGTTCCTGCCGATCGTGGGGCAGCCGGATCCGGCCCAGCCCAAGAACGTCCACCTGGTCGGTCGCTACGCGATCGGGGTGACGTGGGCCGACGATCACGGCAGCATCTACCCGTTCGACCGCCTGCGCCTCGACGATCAGACCGAGAAGACGACCGCCGAGGGCGCGCTCACGCAGGAGATGACCTGGCCCAAGGAGATCACCAAGCTGCCGGACGCGCTCCGGGTCGGCTGGCTGGACGGCCACGAGAGCCTGTACCCGTACGCGACCCTGCGGGCGCTGTGCCGCTGCGCGGGCTGCACCGGCGGCCATTGATGGCCACCATCGACTCTCGCGCCCGCCGCGGCCTCGTGCTGGGCGGGGTCATGGCCGCCATGTTCCTCGCCGCGATGGAATCGACGGTGGTCGCCACCGCGATGCCCACCGTGATCGCGAGCCTCGGCGGGATCCGGATCTACTCGTGGACCTTCTCCGCCTTCCTGCTGACCTCGACGGTGTCGATGCCGATCTGGGGCCGTCTCGCCGACGACCTCGGCCGGCGGCCCGCTTATCTGGGAGGCCTCTGCATCTTCCTGCTCGGCTCCGCGCTGGCCGGGTTCTCGCAGACCATGGAGCAGCTCGTCGCCTTCCGGGCGGTGCAGGGCCTCGGCGCCGGGTCCCTCATCACCATCGGCATGACGATCGTCGGCGACCTCTACGGCATGGAGCGCCGGGCGAAGATGCAAGGGTACTTCTCGAGCGTCTGGGGGGTGGCCTCGCTGGTCGGGCCGCTGGTGGGTGGGCTCCTGACCGATCGGGTGTCGTGGCGCTGGGTGTTCTACATCAACCTGCCGTTCGGGTTCCTGGCCGCCGCCGCGATCACCGCGGGCCTACGCGACGAGGCGCCGGTCCGGCCCCGCGGGACCTTCGACGTGCTGGGGATGGCGGTCTTCGTCGCCGCGATCTCGGCGTTCCTGGTGGGACTGGTCGACGCGGGGGCGGGAGAGTCCTGGCTCCATTCCTCGGGGGCAGGATTGCTCGCCCTGTCCGCTGTGCTGCTTGGCGTGTTCGTCCTGGTCGAGCGCCGCGCCTCGGAGCCGGTCATCCCGCTGGGCCTGTTCGGCAACCCGATCGTGCGCTCGGCGGCGGTCACCGGCCTGCTCGCCGGCATGGCCATGTTCGGCGCCATCGCGTACGTGCCCCTCTATCTGCAGGCCGTGATCGGGGCGACCGCGACCGAGGCCGGGTGGGTGCTGATGCCGTTCGTGCTCGGCTGGGTCCTGTTCTCCATCCTGGCCGCGCGCCTCTCCCTGCGGATCGGCTACCGACGCGTGGTGCTCACCGGCATGGGCGCCCTCGTCCTGGCCTTCGTGCTGCTGTCCGGCTGGAACGAGAGCCTCACCGTCGGCGTCGCGGCGCGCGACATGATGCTGGCCGGAGTGGGCATGGGCATGATCTTCGTGCCGATGCTCATCGCGGTGCAGAGCGCGGTGCCGCGCACCATGCTCGGCTCGGCGACCTCGCTCACGTCGTTCTTCCGGACCATCGGCGGGGCGGTGGGCGTCGCGATCATGGGTGCCGCGATGACCCACCGGCTCGAGCGGGCCCTGGCCGGCGTGGTGGCCACCGCTCCCGACGGCCTGCGCGAGCCGCTGCAGCAGCTCGCCGCCCACCCGGACCTCGTGGTCAACCCGATCACCCGGGCCACCCTCGGCAGCGATCTGCTCGGCCAGATGCGGCCGGCGCTGGCTCATGCCGTGGGCGGCGTGTTCGTGGTGGGGCTGGTGATCGCGGCGATCGCCCTGCTGTCCGCCCTCCTGGTCCCCGCGGGGCGAGCGCGCGACCTCGCCATCCCACGGGACCGCGCCGCCCGGCCCGGCGCCTGATCCGGGGGCAGCCCAGTGACCACCCCGGGCGGCTCCGATCTCCCGCTCTTGGAGCGACTGGCCGGCCTGCCGGCGGTGTCGCTTTCCGAGCTGGTGGCCCTGCTGGAGGGCATGCCCGACCTGTCGAGGGAGCCGCTCCTGGCCGGGCTCGTCGGGACGGATGAACAGGGGGAACCGGCAGCCCATCCGCTACTCGGGCTCGTTCTCGAGCATCTCAAGGAGCGACCGGACGGGACGTGTTACGCGGCCTTGCTGGAGGCGCTGACCGGGATCTGGAACGCGGCGGTGCGGGGCGCGGTCGTGGCCCGGCTGCGGGCTTCCGGGCTCCCCGCCGACGACCTGCTGCTGCGCCTGCAGGCGCTGTCGCCGACGCTCGGGTTCCAGGCCGAGAAGCGGGAGTGGGCCCGTCAGTGGATGGCAGACCCGACTGCCCAGGACGGGCAGCTGGTGCAGCAATGCCTGGTGCGCCTGCTGCTCGCGATTCGCGGGCTGGCAGAGGCTCGGGCGCGGTTCTTGACCGATAGCGGGTCCACGGGGCCCGCCTGAACACGACGCGCTCGCGACGAGAACGATCGACGAGAAAAGGAGAAATCTCATGGCCGCCATTCCCGACGGATACAAGGACATCCTGCAGAAGAAGGCATTCGCCAACCTGGCGACGGTGAGCACGGACGGCTCGCCCCAGGTCACCCCGGTCTGGGTGGACTACGACGGCACGCACATCCGTTTCAACACCGCGAAGGGACGGGTGAAGGATCAGAACCTGCGCCGCAACCCGGCGGTGGCCCTGTCCATCCAGGATCCCGACAACCCGTACCGCTACCTCCAGGTCCGCGGTCGGGTGGCCGAGATCACCGAAGCGGGGGCCGACGCCCATATCGACTCGCTCGCCAAGAAGTACCTCGGGCAGGACAAGTACCCTTACCGGAAGCCCGGAGAGGTGCGCGTCATCTACAAGATCACCCCCGACCGCGTCCAGACGATGGGGTAGGCATGATCGCTCTCGACGGGGTCTCCAAGGGCTACGGTGGTCAGCAGCTGCTCCAGGACTGCACGTGGCGCATCGGGCGGGGTGAGCGGATCGGCCTGGTCGGGCCGAACGGGGCCGGGAAGACCACGCTCTGCCGCATCCTCGCCCTGGTGGAGGAGACCGACGCGGGGCGGGTCCACCGTGACACCGGGGTCACCGTCGGCTACCTCCCTCAGGAGGTCACCACCGGCGAGGACCGCACCGTGCTGGCGGAGGCGCTCGCGGGCTTCGACGAGGTCTGGCGCCTCGAGAGCGAGCTCGAGGCGCTCGCGGCCCGCATGGCAGGCCCCGGCGCCGACCCCGGATTGACCGACACCTACGGCGAGGTCCAGCACCGGTTCGAGGCCCTCGGCGGCTACCGGCTCGAGGCCGAGGCCAAGATCATCCTGGGCGGGCTCGGGTTCTCGCCGGAGGAGGTGCACCGGCCGCTCGCCGAGTTCTCGGGCGGCTGGCGCATGCGCGCGGCGCTGGCGCGGCTCCTGCTGCTGCGGCCCGATCTGCTGCTGCTCGACGAGCCCACCAACCACCTGGATCTCGAGTCGCTCGGGTGGCTCGAGAACTTCCTCGCCGCCTACGAGGGCAGCGTGGTCATCGTCTCGCACGACCGCTACTTCCTGAACCGCATGGTCACCGCGATCGCGGAGCTGGCGGGGGGCTCGGTCACGCTCTACCACGGCGACTACGACCACTTCCTGGTGGAGCGCGAGGCCCGGCAAGCCCTGCGGGAGGCGCAGGCGCGCAACCAAGCCAAGCGGGTGGCCGAGATCGAGCGCTTCATCGACCGGTTCCGCTACAAGGCGAGCAAGGCCCGGCAGGTGCAGAGCCGGGTCAAGATGCTCGACCGGATGGAGCGCATCGAGACCGAGGCGGAGGCGCGCCGCATCCACTTCTCGTTTCCCCAGCCGCCGCGCACCGGCCGGCTGGTGGCCCGGCTCGCCGGGGTGCGCAAGGCGTACGGCGACAACGTGGTCTATTCCGGAGTGGACTTCCTGGTCGAGCGCGGCGATCGCGTGGCGCTGGTGGGTGTCAACGGGGCGGGGAAGTCGACGCTGCTCAAGGTCCTGGCCGGGGCGCTGCCCTTCGACGCGGGTGAGCGGGCGCTCGGCAGTCACGTGGAGGTGCAGTACTACGCCCAGCACCAGCTCGACCTGCTCGACCCCACGCGGACCGTCCTCGAGGAGATCGAGCTAGCCGCGCCCGAGGCGCAGATCTCCCGCCTCCGAACCATCCTGGGCAGCTTCCTCTTCAGCGGGGACACGGTGGAGAAGAAGGTCGCGGTGCTGTCCGGGGGCGAGAAGGCCCGGCTCGCGCTCGCCAAGATGCTCGCGCGACCCGCCGCGCTCCTGTGCATGGACGAGCCGACCAACCATCTGGACCTCGCATCCAAGGAGGTCCTGGAGGAGGCTCTCTCGGGCTTCAACGGCACCATCGTCTTCATCTCGCACGACCGCTACTTCATCAACCGCATCGCCACCCAGGTGGTGGAGGTGGATCGCGGCCACCTCACCACGCATCTCGGCACCTACGACGACTACCTCGACCACAAGGC
>WNFK01245349.1_pt1 | contig 16297 bp, 12 predicted proteins | sample 5400281 | NCBI WGS metagenome assembly WNFK01 (sample SAMN13153350, study PRJNA577476) | soil metagenome | isolation source: 20 cm soil on Douglas fir-dominated hillslope | place: USA:California | collected 2013-09-17 | reverse complement strand
CAGTTGGTGGTGGAGTTGTACTCCAAGTAGGGAAGAGGGACGGGGGAAGAGGGAAGAGGTGTACCAATTCGCCGTTAGTCTCCCAATCCGTAGGCAGTCAGCAATCCGCAATGCAGTTGGTTCGCAATTCGCAGTTCGAATCAGTACGAGACCCTAACTCTCGTTACGGGCTCACCGCGCGTTAGGGGCGGGGTGGCACGTTTAAGGAATCGAAAAAAATGGCAACCGCAATTGATTTGAGGGGACTTGTCCGTCCGCAGCTTGTCGAGGCGACGAAGCGCGAAGACAATCCCAATGTCGCAGAATTCCGCCTTCAGCCGCTCGAGCGCGGCTTCGGACACACCCTGGGGAACGCCATGCGGCGTCTTCTCCTGTCTTCGCTGCGCGGCTCCGCTGTCTGGGGCTTTCGCATCGACGGTGTGCTCCACGAGCACCAGACGATCCCGGGCGTCGTCGAAGACGTTCACCAGATCATCGGCAATCTGAAGATTCTCACGCTCTCTCTCGACGAGGGAGTTGAGAACACCGTTCTGCGCATCACCAAGAACGCCGCCGGTCCCGTGACCGCCGCGGACATCGAGGGGCAGGGCGGCGTAACGATCATCGATCGCACCCAGCACCTGTTCACGCTTCAGGGCGACCGTGAGATCAACGTCGAGCTGTACGTCGGCCGCGGTCGCGGGTACGTCGAAGCCGACCAGCATGTGGTCGACAAGACCCTGCCGGTCGACGTGGTTCGGATCGACTCGATCTACAACCCTGTTCGCCGCGCCAACTTCTCCGTCGCCGAGACGCGCGTTGGACAGCGCACCGACTATGATCGCCTGACGCTGACCGTCGAGACGAACGGCACAATCACGCCGGAAGAGGCGGTGAGCTACGCCGCGGCGCTGGCGCAGACGCACTTCCAGTATTTCGCCGGCTTCGGCTCGCACACTTCGGCTCCGCTCGTTCCGGGCACCGACGTTCCGGGTGGCGACGCTCACCGTCTGGCAGAGGTGCTGCGCACACCGATCGAAGATTTCGAGCTCTCGGTTCGCTCCGTGAACTCGCTCAAGAATTCCAGCATTCGCACACTGGGTGATCTGGTCCGCCAGAGCGAGAGCCAGATCCTCCAGGTCAAGAATTTCGGCAAGAAGTCGCTCAACGAGATCGCCGACCTGCTCGAGCGCGAGAACCTCAACTTCGGCATGAAGTACGAGGAGACCCCCGACGGCGTCCGCATCACCGATCAGGGCACTCCACCAAACCGCAACGTCGCCACCGTTGGCGCTGACGACGAAGAGGAAGGCTAAGGCATGCGGCACCGGAAAAAGGGCAAGCAGCTCCGCCGCACCAGCGAGCAGAAGCTGGCGCTGATGAAAGGCTTGGCGAAGGCGCTGATCGAGCGCGGCGCCATCGAGACGACCGAGGCAAAGGCGAAGGAGCTTCGTCCGTTCATCGAGAAGCTGATCACGAAGGCGAAGACGGGAACGCTGCACAACCGGCGTCTCGCGGGCGCCAAGGTGCCGCACCGTGCCACCGCTGACAAGCTGTTCCAGGAAATCGGACCCCGGTTCGCAACCCGGAACGGCGGCTACACCCGCATTCTCAAGACCGGCCACCGCAAGGGTGACGGCGCCGAGATGGCGCGGATCGAGCTCATCCCGACGGAAGGTTAAAGCTATGGCACAGATCAAGAGAAACCGCTGCTACGTCTGCGACAAGGGCGTCGCCTACGGCAACAACGTTTCGCACGCGAACAACAAGACGCGCCGCACCTTTAAGCCGAACCTGCAGGTTGCACGCATTGTCATCGATGGCAAGATCACCAAGATCAAGGTGTGCACTCGTTGCTTGCATGCTGGTAAGATCCAGCGGGCGCCGCGGGGTGTTTCCGCTGCGTAGGCTGTCGTTGAATACAATGGAAAGGGGAGCCCTCAGGGCTCCCCTTTTTTTGAAACTTAAACTGAAAACTACCTGCTTCCCGCTGATGGCAACCCGCTTGCCGCTACTCGCCGGCGGGAAGCGTGTCGCGACCAGCCATCTGCGGGTAGCCGGTAGTTTTCAGTTGTATTTTAGTCCGAATGCCTAAACGAACCGACATCCACCGAATCCTGCTGATTGGCTCCGGCCCGATCGTGATCGGGCAGGGCGCCGAGTTCGACTATTCGGGCACCCAGGCGGCCAAGGCGCTCCGCGAGGAAGGGTTCGAGGTCATCCTCGTCAACTCCAATCCGGCGACCATCATGACGGATCCGGAGTTCGCCGATCGCACCTATATCGAGCCTGTGACACCCGAGTACGTGGAGCTGGTGATCGCCAAGGAGCGGCCCGATGCACTGCTGCCAACCATGGGCGGACAGACGGCTCTCAACGTTGCGATGAAGTTGGCGGAGAACGGAGTGCTGGAGAAGTACGGCGTCGAGCTCATTGGCGCCGACGCGCGGGCGATCGCGATGGCCGAAGACAGGAAGCTCTTCGGCGAGGCGATGAAGCGGATTGGGCTCGCGGTGCCGCAGGGAGGGATCGCCACTACGCTCGATGAAGGGCTCGATATCGTCGACATCACCGGGTTCCCGGCCATCATTCGCCCCGCCTTCACACTCGGCGGCACGGGCGGCGGCATCGCTTACAACCGCCAGGAATTCGAGGACATCGTCCGCCGCGGGATCGACATGTCGCCCGTGGGACAGGTGCTCGTCGAGCGGAGCGTCATCGGTTGGAAGGAGTTCGAGCTCGAGGTCATGCGCGATGGCGCGGACAATGTCGTCATCGTCTGCTCGATCGAGAACATCGACCCGATGGGAGTTCACACGGGTGATTCGATCACAGTGGCGCCGGCGATGACGCTCACGGATCGCGAGTACCAGGTGATGCGGGACGCCGCTGTGTCGGTGATTCGGGAGATCGGCGTCGAAGCCGGCGGATGCAACATCCAGTTCGCAATCAACCCGAAAGATGGCGAGATGCTCGTGATCGAAATGAACCCGCGCGTCTCGCGCTCGTCGGCGCTCGCGTCCAAGGCCACCGGCTTTCCGATCGCGCGCATCGGAGCCAAGCTCGCGGTCGGTTATCGCCTCGATGAGATCCCCAACGACATCACCGGGACGACGCCGGCCTCGTTCGAGCCGGTTCTCGACTACGTGGTGGTGAAATGCCCCCGCTTCGCGTTCGAGAAGTTCAGGGCGGCGAATCCGCGGCTGACCACCCAGATGAAATCAGTCGGCGAGTCGATGGCGATCGGCCGCACCTTCAAGGAAGCGTTTCAGAAGGCACTTCGCGCTCTCGAGATCGGCCGGCCAGGTTGGACGGTCGCTCCGACGCTCGTGGATGACCGGCTGGCCGACGACTCGACCGAGACCCTTCGCGGGGCGCTCAGACAGCCGACGCCCGAGCGGATCTTCCAGGTGAAGCGCGCTTTCCAGGCCGGCCTCGACGTCCAGGAAATCAACGAGCTGACGGGAATCGATCAGTGGTTTCTCTCACAAATGGTCGAGCTGCTGGAGGCCGAGCGCGCGTATGCCGAGCTACCCACGGTGAGCAAAGAGGTTCTCTGGCAGATGAAGCGGATGGGATTTTCCGATCGCCAGCTCGCAGATTTGCGCGGCGAACCGGAGTCGGCCGCGCGCGCCAGGAGAATCGGCTTCGGAATCGTGCCCGCCTACAAGATGGTCGACACCTGTGCCGGGGAATTCCCCTCCGCCACTCCGTATCTTTACAGCAGCTACGACGAAGAGAGCGAAGCGCCGAGGACGGGCAAGAAATCCGTGGTGATTCTCGGCAGCGGGCCGAATCGGATCGGGCAGGGCGTAGAGTTCGACTACTGCTGCGTCCGCGCCGCGCTCGCTCTGAGAGAGCAGGGTTACGAGACGATCATGATCAACTCGAACCCTGAGACGGTCTCGACTGACTTCGATATCTCCGACAAGCTTTACTTCGAGCCGCTCACCCTCGAGCACGTGCTCGACATCGTCGAGCGTGAAAAGCCGCTCGGCGTGATCGTGCAGCTCGGCGGTCAGACTCCGCTCAAGCTCACCAAAGGACTTTCGGAGGCCGGCGTCACCGTTCTCGGCACCCAGCCCGATGCGATCGACATCGCGGAGGACCGGCGTCGGTTCGACAAGATCGCGCGCGGGCTCGGGATCAGGCAGCCGGAAAACGGAACGGCGACGAGCATCGAAGAGGCGGTCGAGGCGGCCGGACGCATTGGCTACCCCGTGCTGGTGCGGCCGTCGTACGTGCTGGGCGGACGCGCGATGGAAATCGTCTACGACGAGGAATCGCTGCATGGGTACTTCGAGCGGGCGGCGCGCGTCTCTGAAGACAAGCCGGTACTCATCGACAGCTTTCTCGAGGATGCATTCGAGGCGGATGTCGACGCGATCTCCGATGGCGAGCGCGTCGTGATCGGTGGTGTCATGCAGCACATTGAGGACGCGGGTATCCATTCGGGCGATTCCGCGTGCGTGCTTCCTCCCTATCTGATCGCCGAAGAGCACATCGAGGAAATGCGGGAGCACACCGTTGCTCTCGCCAAGGCGCTCAACGTCGTCGGATTGATCAACGTCCAGTACGCGATCAAGGACGGCAAGGTGTACGTCCTGGAAGTGAATCCACGCGCGAGCCGCACCGTTCCGTTCGTTTCCAAGGCGATCGGCGTTCAGCTCGCCGCCATTGCCGGCCGCGTAATGCTCGGCGAGACCCTCGACGACATCGGATTCGTCGAAGAGGTGATTCCGGCCTACATCTCGGTGAAGGAGGCAGTGTTCCCCTTTAGCAAGTTCCGGGAATTCGATCCGATCCTGGGACCCGAGATGCGCTCGACGGGAGAAGTGATGGGAATTTCCGATTCCTTCGGCAGCGCCTTCGGAAAGGCGCAGCTTGCCGCGGATAACGTGCTGCCGATCGAGGGCGCGATCTTCATCACGGTGAATGATTCGGACAAAGGCTCGGTCACCCCGATCGCGAGACGATTCCAGGAGATGGGATTCAAGCTGTTCGCCACCGGTGGGACGGCGAAGCATTTGCGCGGCCGCGGGATTCCGGTCGAGACGGTGCTCAAGATCCACGAAGGCCGGCCAAACGGTGTCGACATGATGCTGAACGGCGACGTGCAGCTTCTGATCAACACTCCGTTGGGCAAGGAGTCACAGCGGGACGATTACACCATGCGCCAGGCCGCCATCGCGAATCGGGTCGCATACACTACGACGCTCTCCGCCGCCAACGCCGCGTGTGATGCGATTCTCTCTCTTCGCTCGAGGGCGCCGTCGGTGCTTTCACTGCAGGAGTGGCACTCGCGTATCCCGAAGGAAGCGGGCGTCTAGAGTGGCGAAGCCGTTCATCCACGAGTCCGCCTATGTCGACGATGGCGCGCAGATCGGCGCCGACACCAAGGTCTGGCACTTCTGTCACGTCCTCGGCGGAGCGGTCATCGGCGAGCGCTGCTCGCTTGGCCAGAACGTCGTAGTCATGAACGGCGTCAGGATCGGAAACAACGTCAAGATCCAGAACAATGTCTCGGTGTACGAGGGCGTCGAGCTGGCCGATGATGTCTTCTGCGGACCATCGATGGTCTTCACCAACGTCGTGAATCCGCGGAGTCATGTCTCGCGCAAGAGCGAGTTCAAGAAAACGCCGGTCGGGCGTGGGGCGACGATTGGCGCCAACGCGACGATCGTGTGTGGGGTGACCCTCGGGGAGTACGCGTTCGTGGGCGCGGGCAGCGTGGTTACTCGAAGCGTGCCGGCTTACGCGCTCGTTGTCGGCGTTCCCGCCAGGAGAATTGGATGGATGTGCCAGTGTGGTGAGCGGCTTCCCGACAAGAATCCTGATTCGTGCAAGGTCTGCGGCACGAAGTACAAGCTCGAAGGCGACAAGCTGAGGAGAATTTGAGCTCGGAAAAGAAGTTTCGCATCGCGCTGGCCGGTTGTGGCCGCATCAGCAGGAATCACTTCGAGGCGATCGACCAGATCGACGGCCTCGAGTTGGTCGCGGTTTCGGATGTCGATCCGGAGCGTGCACAGCAGGCCGGCGAGCAATGGGACGTCCCCCATTTTACCTCGTTCGAGCACATGCTGAAGGACAGCAAGGCCGATGTGGTGACGATCGCGACCCCATCGGGACTGCACGCCGAGCAGGGAGTCGCGGCAGCGCAGGCGGGGAAGCACGTCGTGATGGAGAAGCCGATGGCCATCTCGCTCACCGGGGCCGATGCGCTGGTACACGCGTGCGACAAGGCTGGCGTCCAGCTCTTCGTCGTGAAGCAGAACAGGTTGAACCCGCCAGTCCAGCTGCTCAAGCGCGCTGTCGACCGGAATCGCTTCGGCCGTATCTACATGGCGAGCTGCATTGTCCATTGGGCGAGGCCGCAGGAGTACTACGATCAGGCGCCGTGGCGTGGAACCTGGGAGTTCGACGGTGGGGCCTTCATGAATCAGGCGTCGCACTACGTCGATCTGATCCAGTGGGTGATGGGTCCGGTGGAGAGTGTGACCGCCAAGACGGCCACGTTGGCGCGCCGCATCGAGACGGAAGACACGGGGATCGCCATCCTCAAATTCCGCTCCGGTGCTCTTGGCACCATTCAGGTGACCATGCTCGCCTATCCCCGGAACCTCGAGGGATCGCTCACGATCCTCGGTGAGAAGGGCTCGGCAAAAATCGGCGGCACAGCGGTCAACAAGATCGAGCACTGGGAGTTCGCCGACTACGATGACGACGACAAGCTGGTGGAGAGCGCCAACACCAACCCGCCGAATGTCTACGGACTCGGCCACCAGGGCTATTACAGGAACGTGTTGTCGGTCCTGAGAGGCGAAGCGAAGCCGGACACCGACGGCCGAGCCGGCAGAAAGTCCCTGGAGCTCATACTTGGGATTTACGAATCGGCGAAGACCGGGCGCGAGGTTCCACTGCCACTCCGCGCCCAGGTTTGACCCCTAGTCGTGTATCTTTAACAGCTTCCCCAAAACCGATTCCACACAGCGTATAAATGGCCGTTCCTCTCCTCGATCTGAAAGCCCAGCACGCGACAATTCGCGATTCAGTCGTGAACGCGATGATGAAGGTCGTCGACAATCAGGCGTTCATACTGGGCGAGCCTGTGGAGCATCTGGAGCGCGAAGTTGCGCAGCTCTCGCACGTCACTCATGCGATCGGATGCGCCAACGGCACCGATGCCATCCTGCTTTCGTTGCGCGCGCTGGACATTGGTGCCGGCGACGAAGTGCTTACGACGCCTTTCACGTTTTTCGCCACCGCCGGAGCAATTCACAACGTGGGTGCACGGCCCGTGTTCGCCGATATCGATCCGGATACTTACAATCTCTCCGGCGGCATCGTCGCCGACAGCCTGACGTCGACAATCCGAGCTGTGATTGCCGTCGATTTGTTCGGGCAGATGGCTCCAATTGAATCGATCATGGACGCGGCCGGCGACATTCCGGTCATAGAGGATGCGGCACAGTCGATCGGCGCGCGCCGGAAAGTGGACGAGAAGTGGGTGATGGCGGGCGAGGCGGCAACGGTCGGCACATTCAGCTTCTTCCCATCGAAGAATCTCGGCGGGTACGGCGACGGAGGGATGATCGTTACCCAGCGCGACGACATCGCGACCCGACTGCGCCGACTACGCGTTCACGGTGGACTCAAGACCTACTACCACGAAGAAGTCGGTTACAACAGCAGGCTCGACGCGCTACAGGCTGCAATTCTCTCGGCGAAAATGGCGAGTCTTGCCTCCTGGAGTGCCGCGCGCCGAAAGAACGCGGCTTACTATGACAAAGCGTTCGCCGATCTCGACGATGTGCGCACTCCGACGATTGAACCGGCCAACGAGTCGATCTACAACCAGTACACCCTGCGGGTGGCGCGGCGCGACGACCTACAGATTCATCTGAAGGAGAAGGGGATCGGATCGGCGATCTATTATCCGCTGTCGCTCCATCTGCAGCCGTGCTTCGAATACCTCGGCTACAAGCGAGGTGCTTTTCCAGAGAGCGAGCGCGCGACGAGAGAAGTCATCTCGCTGCCCGTCTATCCAGAGCTCCAGCAATCGCAGCTCGACGAAGTCATCGACGCAGTGCGTGGCTTCTACGGCCGGTGAAAACCATTTCAACTCAATAAGAGAGTCAAGCGTGCAACTCAAGGATCAACTCCTCGCCAAGATTGAGGACCGGACCGCGTGCATCGGCGTGGTTGGACTCGGCTATGTCGGATTGCCATTGGCGCTGGAGTTCGCGAGAGCGGGATTCAAGGTAATCGGCTACGACGTCAGCGATCGCGTAATCACCAGCCTTATGGCGGGAAAGTCGCATATCCAGGACGTTCCGAGCGCGGAGCTCGCGAAGCTGGTCAAGTCAGGGAAATTCGAAGCGACGAGCGACGAAAAGAGAATGCAGGAGATGGACGCGATCTCGATCGCCGTTCCGACGCCGTTGGCGAAGACCCGCGATCCTGACATGGGCTACGTTCTCGCGGCCGCCGATGCGATCGGGCGCAACTGCCGCCCTGGCATCGTGGTTGTCCTCGAGAGCACGACCTATCCCGGTACGACCCGGGAGCTGATGCAGCCCAAGCTGGAAGCCGCGGGCCTGACGGTTGGCGAGGACGTCTTCCTCGCTTTCAGTCCGGAAAGAGTCGATCCGGGCAATCCCATCTGGAACACGAAGAACACTCCAAAGATCGTCGGCGGAATCACGGCTGCCTGCACCGAGGTCGCGTCGGCTCTCTACGCGACCTGTCTCGACACCATCGTCCCGGTTTCCGGAACCGAGACGGCAGAGCTCGTGAAGCTGCTCGAGAACACCTTTCGATCGGTGAACATCGGCCTCGTCAACGAGATGGCGATCGTCTGTGACAAGCTCGGCGTCAACATCTGGGAAGTGATCGACGCGGCGGCCACGAAGCCATTCGGCTTCATGAAGTTCACCCCGGGCCCGGGAATCGGCGGGCATTGCATTCCGCTCGATCCGCACTACCTCGCCTGGAAGATGAGGACGCTCAACTACAAGACGCGCTTCATCGATCTCGCCAGTGAGATCAACAGCGAGATGCCGGCAGTGGTAGTGAGAAAAGTTGCGCAGGCGCTCAACGACGAGAAGAAGGCAGTCAACGGCAGCCGCATTCTCGTGCTTGGGGTCGCGTACAAGAAGGACATCGACGACATGCGCGAGAGTCCCGCGCTCGACGTGATTCGGCTGCTCGAGATGCAGGGAGCGAAGGTTGTCTACCACGACCCGTTTGTGCCGAAGTACCGCGAGGATGGCCACGAGCACACGAGCGTCGCGCTGACGGACAAGGAGATCACTTCCGCCGATGCGGTGGTCATCGTCACCGATCACTCGTCGGTGGACTACCAGCGCGTAGTCGCGCTGGCGGGAGTTGTAGTTGACACGAGGAACGCCACGGCCAAGCTCGCGAAGGGAAAGGGCCGCATCGTCTCGCTCGCGTCGACCGCAGCTTACGCAACGGCATAGACAAGCCATCACATGAACATTTCCGTAGTTGGTACCGGCTACGTCGGCTTGGTTGTGGGCGCATGTCTGGCGGAAACCGGGAATACAGTCTGCTGCGCCGACATCGACAAAAAGAAGATCGAACGGCTCAGGAAGAACGATATTCCGATTTATGAGCCGGGTCTCGAGCCCCTCGTCGAGCGCAATCAAAACGAGGGCAGGCTTTCCTTTACCACTGACATCAAGGAGGCAATCGAGTCCGCGGAAGTGTTGTTTATTGCAGTTGGAACTCCGCCAGGTGACGACGGATCGGCGGATTTGAAGTATGTGCTTCAGGTCGCGGCTCTCGTCGGTCGGTATATGGCGCGTGAGATGGTGGTGGTCACGAAATCCACGGTTCCAGTGGGAAGTGCGGCCAGAGTTGGGGCCGAAATTGCCAAAGAGGCGAAACTCCCGTTTCACCTGTGTAGCAACCCGGAATTTCTCAAGGAAGGCGACGCCGTTGAAGACTTCATGCGCCCGGACCGGGTGGTCCTTGGCGTTGAATCGGCACACGCCCGAAAGGTGATGACGGAAGTCTACGCGCCGTTTGTACGCACGGGCAAGCCGATTCTGATCATGGACATTGCGTCGGCTGAAATGACCAAGTACGCGGCCAATGGCATGCTTGCGACGCGCATCTCCTTCATGAACGAGATCGCGAATCTCTGCGACAAGGTGGGGGCGAATGTCGATTTCGTCAGGAAGGGAATCGGAAGCGATTCTCGAATCGGCCAATCATTCCTCTTTCCAGGCCCTGGCTACGGAGGCTCGTGTTTCCCGAAGGATGTGAAAGCCTTGGTGAAGCTCGCAGCAGAGCGTGACGTGCATCTCGACGTTCTGAGGGGGGTCGAGTCCGCGAACGAGAGACAGAAACTTGTTCTGGTTGAGAAGGTCCGCTCGGCACTCGGAGGGGCACTCAAGGGTCGCCGCATTGCTCTATGGGGCCTCGCCTTCAAGGCGGGCACCGACGATCTGCGCGAAGCGCCGTCGCTAACCCTCATCGATGCGCTTCTCGAGGAGGGAGTCACGATCTGCGCGCACGACCCGGCGGCGTTGGATCACGCGCGGGTTTTGCTCGGCAACCGAATAGATTACGCTGAGACTAATTATGAGGCGCTCGCTGGTGCGGACGCCCTGGTAGTGGTCACTGACTGGAACGAGTATCGCCACCCCGACTTCAGGCGGGTGAAGAGCACTCTCAGGCAGCCGGTCATCGTCGATGGCAGAAATCTTTACGACGTCGAGAAGATGCGGGAGCTGGGCGTGCAATACCATTCGATCGGACGCCCATCCGCGTGAACATGCTCGACCGCCGAGGGTAAAATCATACGGATGTTCAAGTTCAGACCAATATTGCTGGCTCTGCTGCTCGCGGCACCGCTGGCGTGCAAGCCCCCATTCGATCCGAAGATCTATCCCAACGCGGACAAGCTCTACCAGGCCGCGATGGCGGAATACAAGGCGGGGCATTGGGACAACGCCGCCAAGGCCTTCGAGAAGCTGACACTGGATCTGTCGGCGCGCGATCCGAGGCTTCCGCTCTCGTTCTACTATCTCGCGCAGTCGCAGGAGAAGAACGGGGAGAATCTGCTCGCGGCAGGGACCTACAACCGCCTCATCGATGCGTTTCCGCAGGACACTCTTGTCGATGACGCACTCTATCTCTCAGGACGATCCTACGAGCGGGAATGGAGGCATCCTGAGCTCGACGCCACTTACGGAAAGGCAGCCATAACTGCCTATCAGTCACTGCTCGCCAGCTACCCCGATTCGCCGTACGCCAAGAGGACCCAGAGCGAGCTGAGCAAACTGGACGAGTGGCTCGCCGAGAAGGACTACAACACCGGGTATCTCTACCTGAAGCGAAAGGCGTTCGATTCGGCGATTCTCTACTTCAAGGACGTGATTCGCCTGCACCCGGACGCCAAAAAAACGAGGGACGCGTACCTGCGGCTGCTCGAGGCATATCGCGCGATCAGATACACCGAGGACGCACGCGACTTGTGTGATGCGATGCGCAAAGCCTACCCGAACGACCGCGAGGTCAGTAAAGCCTGCGGGCCGGCGCCGTCGACGCCAGCGACGTAGCCAAGTGCGTATTGGGGTCTTCGGCGGAACGTTCGATCCTCCCCATGTCGGCCACCTCCTTCTGGCGTCCGATGCACGCGAAGCGCTTCAACTCGATCGACTGATCTTTGTTCCGGTGGGTGTCCAACCATTCAAAGTGGAGACGCCGCCAGTTGCGTCCGGCCAGGATCGATTGGAGATGGTACGACTGGCGATCGGCAACGATCCCAACTACGTAGTCGATGACACAGAAATCACCCGTAAGGGGTTATCTTTCACGGTCGACACTTTGGAGCATTTTGCTGGGCGGCACGTTGGCTCTCAGTTCTTTTTTTTGCTTGGACAGGATGCTGCCGCCGGATTCCGGCAGTGGCGAAATCCCGAACGGATTCTCGAGATCGCCACTCTGGCACTCATGATGAGATCGGGCTCGGAGGATGCGGTAGGCTGGCGCAACTTTGAGGGTCTCGTGACGGTGTCGACGCGGCGGGTAGATGTGTCGTCGACGGAGATCAGGGAAAGGCTGCAAGCTGGAAAGTCGATCAAGGGATTCGTGCCCGAAAGCGTCGAGCAGTTCATCGAAGCTCGCGGGCTCTATCGTTCAGGTTGAGCGAGTTTGGTGAGGAAGACCAGTAAATGGCGCTGACAGGGCTGCTGAGCGGAGTGTTCGGAACTCGCCACGATCGCGAGCGCAAGCGCGTTCAACCGATCGTCGACGAGATCAACGAGCAATACGCCCGCCTGCAGAACATTTCCGAGGACGAGCTGCGCGGTCAAACCGCCAAGTTCCGCGCGCGCATCGCTGAAGTCACGCACGGGATCGAGGCCCGCATTGCCGATCTCAGAAACCGGAAGCGCGTAGCAGCCGATCCAACCGAACGTGAGGGGATCGACAACGAGCTGAGCGGCGTCGACGGACGCGGCGGGGTCGAGGCCGAGCTTCGAACCGCCATTGCCGAAGTCCTCGACGAGCTGCTTCCCGAAGCCTTCGCCACCGTGCGTGAGGCGGCGCGTCGCCTGCTCGCGACCAAGGTCATGGTCACCGGACAGGAGATGGAGTGGAACATGGTGCCCTACGACGTGCAGCTGATGGGAGGCATCCAGCTGCACACCGGGCGCATCGCGGAAATGGCCACTGGTGAAGGCAAGACGCTCGTTGCCACGCTGCCGCTCTATTTGAACGCACTGCCGGCAAAAGGCGCGCACCTGATCACGGTGAATTCCTATCTGGCCCGGCGCGACTCGGAGTGGATGGGTCACGTCTACACATACCTTGGCCTCACCGTCGGATGCATCGACGACACCGAGCCTGGCACCCAGGAGCGCCGCGCCGCCTACGAGTGCGACATCACCTACGGCACCAACAACGAGTTCGGCTTCGACTACCTGCGTGACAACATGGTGCAATCGCTGGAGCAGCGAGTCCAGCGGAACCATGTCTACGCGATCGTCGACGAAGTGGACTCGGTGCTCATCGACGAAGCCCGTACGCCGCTCATCATTTCCGGTCCGGTGGGCAGCGAAAGCGATGCCGAGTACGCGCAGCACAACGCGGCGGTGGCGCGTCTGGTGAAGCGTCAAAGTGATCTCGTCAACGCGCTGGTTGCGGTGGGCGAGAAGGCGTTCGAGGCGGGGGAAAACGATGTAGCCGCGCTCAACCTGTACAAGGCGCAGCTCGGCGGACCGAAGAACAAGCGGCTCCAGAAAGTGCTGAATGAGACCGGTGCCAAACAGCTCGTCCAGAAGATGGAGCTGCAGCACATTGCCGATCGCCGGCTTCCCGCCAGCAAGCAGGAATTTCGGGACATCGAGGATGACCTGCTTTACGTGCTCGACGAAAAGGGTCACACGGTTCACCTGACGGACTCGGGTGTCGATTTCATGTCGCCGCAGGCGCACGACGAGTTCGTGCTCCCCGACATTTCGCAGCAGGTACACGCGATCGACCACGACCCGGACATGTCGCCGGCAGAGAAGCTGGAGGCGCGCAGCAAAATCAACATCGAGTACGCCGCCAAGAGCGAGCGGCTCAACATCGTTCACCAGCTGCTCCGCGCTCACGCGCTGTTCGAGCGCGACGTCAACTACGTCGTGCAGGAAGGCCAGGTGCTGATCGTGGACGAGTTCACCGGCCGCACCATGCACGGGCGACGGTGGTCGGAGGGCCTGCACCAGGCGGTGGAGGCCAAGGAAGGCGTCCAGGTGAAAGGCGAGACCCAGACCCTCGCCACTATCACGATCCAGAATTATTTCCGCCTCTACGAGAAGCTGGCGGGCATGACCGGCACCGCCGAGACCGAGGAGACCGAGTTTCACCAGATCTACAAGCTCGGCGTCTCGGTGATCCCGACCAACCAACCGGTCATTCGCGACGACAGACAGGACCTCGTCTACAAGACCAGGCGCGAGAAGTACAACGCAATTCTCGAGGAGACGCAGCGCCTCCACGGGCTCGGGTTTCCGGTGCTTGTCGGAACAGTCAGCGTCGAAGTGTCGGAGACGCTGGCGCGCATGTTCAAGCGCGCCGGCATCCCCCACGAGGTCCTGAACGCTAAGTATCACCAGCGTGAGGCCGAGATCGTCGCGCGTGCGGGGCAGCCGGGCTCGGTGACAATCGCCACGAACATGGCCGGCCGCGGAACGGACATTAAGCTCGGACCCGGCGTGACCGAGTCGAAGCCGTCACAGCGACCGGATGCCGAGAATCAGATCGTCGACATCATCGAGTGCGGCGGACTCCACATCATCGGATCCGAGCGCCACGAGTCACGTCGCATCGATCGCCAGCTGCGCGGACGCGCGGGCCGCCAGGGTGATCCGGGCGCCTCACAGTTCTTCCTCTCGCTCGAAGACGACCTCATGCGTCTCTTCGGGTCCGATCGGATTGCGAAGCTGATGGATCGGATGGGCGCGGAAGAGGGCGAGATGCTGACGCACTCGCTAATCACGCGCTCGATCGAGCAGGCGCAGAAGCGCGTCGAGCTCCAGAACTTCCAGTCCCGCAAGCGGCTGCTCGAGTACGATGACGTGATGAACCAGCAGCGCGAGGTGATCTACTCGCTGCGCTCGTTCGCGCTCGAGGGCGGTGAAGAGCTGAGGGCCGAAGCGGAGAAGATGGTCGAGAAGGGCGTTTCCAAGCGCGTCGAGAACACGCTGAACACCTTCGACTCGCAGGAGGAATGGGATTTCGCGTTGGTGCGTCAGGATCTGCTGATGCACTACATGCTCGCTGTCCCCGGTTTCGAGGATGGCAGTCTACCCACCAGCGAGGAAGACGCGGAGACGCGCGCGATCGAAGCAGGACGCAAGGCGTTCGCCGACAAGCTCCAAAGCCTCGGCGAATACTCCGACCAGCTGCTGTCGCTCGTCATGCTCCACGTTCTCGACGAGAAGTGGAAGGATCACCTCTACGATCTTGATCAGCTCCGCAATGCGATCGGCTACCGCTCATGGGGCCAGAAGGATCCGCTGATCGAGTACAAGCACGAAGCGTACAGCATGTTCGTGGATCTGATGGGCGACATCCACAACACCTTCACCGAAAGATTCCTGCGGGCGCAGATCACCTTCGAGCAGCAGCCGCGGCCGTTGCCGCCCATGTTCCTGAGCGACGATGGCTCCGGCGAGAATGGCGAGCCGCGCCGGGGACCCGCGCCGAGCAGGCGGTACAACGCTCTTGGTGTACTCGAGGACGTGGTGCCGGGCGAAGAAGAAGGCGAGGGAACGGACGCGACGCTCGATATCGCGCCGGCCGAAGCGCCGAAGCGCGGGTCCGCGGTTCGCCCTGAGCCGACGGTGCACGTTGGCGGTAAGAGCTCATCGCTGAGCAAGGCGATGGCGGGCGGGCCCGTCCCCGGCGTAGCAGGTGGTCCGGCCGGCGCGAAGGACTGGTCGAATGTCGGGCGGAACGATCCGTGTCCATGCGGCTCTGGCAAGAAGTTCAAGAAGTGTCACGGAGCGGCACTCTAGCTGTTTTAACTTCCGCTCGGGCTGGCCACAAAGACGGAAGTTTGACGCGGAAAACGCGGAGGCGGCGGAAAGTGCGCGGAGTGCCCCTCCAGGCGTGACGCCTCCGTTTGGTGGGCCGGGGTTTCTTGGGAACTGCCCTCGGGATGGTTCAGACCGCCAAACAGACCTTACGTACGAAATAACAAAAAGAAAAAATCCGCGCAATCCGAAGCATCCGGATCATCCGGAGCATCCGTATAACCCTCCGTCGTAGATGCAAGTGGGTGACGGCGCAAACCTGATGATGGAAGGTTTCCAGTGGTGGCGCACCGTCGGCAGTTCCACGGCATCCTCAGGTTCCCGCAGACCGGAGATGCTAGGTGGCACTTACTATACGCGAACTTCCAACGGCCGAGCGACCAAGAGAGCGACTGCGCACGCATGGCGCGCAGGCTCTCAGCTCGAGCGAGCTTATCGCTATACTACTGGGTAGCGGCTCCGAGGGCCGGTCGGCTCTCGGAATAGGGCAAGACATTCTCTCGAGCTGCAGAGGGTCGCTGCGGTTGCTCGCGGCGCAGCCCGTCGCAGCTCTTACGAGCGTGAGCGGCGTGGGAACGGCTCGTGCGGTTGGTATTCATGCCGCGCTCGAGCTTGGTCGGCGCATGGCGGTGGAAGAAAGGCAGGAAGGAGCGCCCGTGCGGTGGCCGCGCGATGTGTACGAGATATTTGCGCAGCGCCTCGAGGACCTGCCGGTGGAGGAGTTTCACGTCGCTGTTCTCGATTCGCAGCACCGGCTGGAG
>WNFK01224929.1_pt4 | contig 16302 bp, 16 predicted proteins | sample 5400281 | NCBI WGS metagenome assembly WNFK01 (sample SAMN13153350, study PRJNA577476) | soil metagenome | isolation source: 20 cm soil on Douglas fir-dominated hillslope | place: USA:California | collected 2013-09-17 | reverse complement strand
TTCCTGAAAATGCGGCCACGCCACTGCCCACCCCGGCGAGGCAATTGATTTTCGATGTTCGCATCCTGGAGGGGCGCGCTGAATTCATCCTGGAATGGCAGTCTGCGGGCGGAGACTACTCGAACGATTCCCGGCACGCGACCATTGAAGAAGCGAAGACCGAGGCGAATGAGCGATTTGGAATCACGGCATCGGAATGGCTGGAAATCGGCTAGTTATTACAACAGGTAGCAATTGAACTATCAGCAATGCTCGCACAAAATCAGAACTGGGAGCGCAGCGACCAGCCAAAGAGCGCAACTGACGATGAACTACAGCCTGAGCCGTTTGAACCGTGACCTTTCCATGGAGGCCCTGGCTGGTCGCTACCACCACCCCACGCGGGCTGCCCGCGTGGGACCCCGGTTCGCTCCAGTTTTGATTTTGCGTGGGCTACGCAGAATCGGTGAATCAAGTACGCTATTTCTTGAATTAGAGTTTTGGCCAGGAGAATTACATGTCTGACGCAATTAACAAACAAGAGAAACTCGAACTACTTTACACGCTTTTCTGCGACGACGTCCGCCTCGAAGCAGGCAATAAACTCTCATTCATGGGAGTCTTTCAAAACATCATGGTGCAGCAGATGCCCGTGTCTTTGATCAAGTTTGCAGTGGTCAATCATTGGCGCGGTGAGGGCAATCATCAGCATATTGTCGCCTCGCAACCAACCAGCCTGCAGATCACGCCAGGTGGCTTCGCAGACAACATCAGTTTTTTTGTGAATGTGACGTTCCCGGCGCCGGGACAGTATTGGGTGCAAACCCTGGTCGACTCAAATCTATTTGACGAACAACAACTCACCGTCTCGGATGGACGCGAGCCGGCGGCCGACGATTCGTCAGAAGCGGTTAACTAGTCGCGGAGCTCAGTAGTTGATCCTAAGGGAGGCGAGAAAGAAGAGACTTTCCATTTGACATTTGTCATTGAAATCGCTGACATCTTTGTTCTGATGATGCGTTCAATGATGACACTCGCAATTAACGAGTAAGCGTTCCCAGCAAATGACAAATGAGAAATGTCAAATGACAGATGGAAAATTTTCTTCCCGGCTTCGCTGGACGGAATGCAACGTTTGCCTAGTACTCGATTCCGTAGAGCTTAATCTTTGAATTGAGAGTGGTGGGTTTAATGTGCAGCAGCCTTGCTGCCTGCGCCTGATGCCCACGCGTTTGGTCGAGAGCGATCCTAATCAAACCCATTTCAAACCGCTGGACTTCTTCGTAGAAATCAATACCCTCGGAAAGATTCAACGTCTGCAAACGATTGGATTCCTCAGCAAACTCCTTGTCGCGAGCCAGCGATTCCGTCTCTCTGAAAAGCGAATCCGCTAGATCAACCAGTCGCTGAATCCGATTGCGAACCGGCCGTTGCGCTATTTTTAATTGGAGAGACGGCGTGGCGGCTGACGATTCCCGCACTCGTTGCACACGCTCCTCGCCGGTCGATTCGACGCCCCGGTTGACCGTGCCAACTCGTTCAGCACTCATCTGGAACCCTCCTTTGTCGGCTTGCCCTGGATCTAGTCGCGGATGGAGACGCTTCGTTATACGCGGCAACGAGGCGGTAGTTCCAAAAATAGGCAAAGAAAAAAGCGGGCCTGAAATCTCAGTTATGGGATCCGAGATTCAGACTCGCTTCAAAGTGCAGGAAAGTTGGTGCGGATGAGAGGACTTGAACCTCCACGATGTCACCATCACAGGCTTCTGAGACCTGCGCGTCTGCCAGTTCCGCCACATCCGCTTACGGGAATTCATTATGCGAACGAGGTTGGACACTGTCAAGAAAGCATTAGTTAAAGAGCAGCGCGCGCGATAGTTCACGGCGGGCTTTTCCGTTTTCTACCTGCAATTGGTTTACGACGAAACAAAACCGGGAGCGGTACCAACCGGGTCACCTATTCCAGGTGCACGCGGTCGTTACAGCTCCCGGTTCTGTATTTGTTTGGCGCTATCGGAATTTCGCAGCCGCAGTTAGTTGCGGCGATTACGCCAATAATCTCGATTCACTCTTCGATTACGAATTATGAAGCGATCATTGTCGAAATTCCGATGACGACGAGCGCGAAGGCGGCGCCCCAGGAGAATGTTCCCTACGCTAGTTCCGCGCGGTCCACGTCCATCCCAGCGTCCATCCCTGGCGTCGTGGCAATTTACAAACTTGCCGCACTTATTGTTTGGGCTGCCGAAAATTCCACCGCGGCCATGACCTCCTCCCCGTCCCTGGCCCAAGGCTGTGGTTGGCAGAACCACCGCCAACAATATCGTCAGAATGATCATGGAAAAAAGGGTCGTCGGGCTTTTGGAATGTCTCATAGAACTCCTCCTAATTTGTGATTGTCCACGCCCCAAAAACCTGTTCAGTTTCCGAGTTTCAAGTTAGTAAAAGGCGTTATAGCACGTTTCCTTGAGACAATCATCGTGCCAGCCTGCGCATTTTCGTTACCTACTCCCGCGTTCAGTTAGGCTTCCTCGAGTCGAGGTCCGGCGAACGGGTGTACGAGTTGGCTCGAATGGCCCATTTTGCTGACGCCTGTCAGTGCAGCAAGAAATTTGATCTGGTAATGTAACCACCGAAAGCGGGATAAACTAAAAGTCTTTAGTACTTCAGTTCGATAAAACCGCTCCCAGCGCCCAGGTCATGTCAAAGAAACCATTCGCATTTCAGACCCTGAGCGAACGATTTGCGGACGTTCGCCATCGGGTTGCGGCGGCCGCGCGGCGCGCGCATCGCTCGCCTGACGAGGTCGCTCTAATCGCGATCAGCAAGACACACCCGGTTGAAACTTTGAGGGATGGACTTAAGGCCGGCATTACAGACTTCGGCGAGAATCGAGTGCAGGAAGCCGAGGAAAAAATCCTGGCACTGGGACGGACCGCGGCACGCTGGCATCTGGTAGGTCACCTGCAAACGAATAAAGCGGGACGGGCTGTGAAACTTTTCGACTGTATCCATTCGCTGGATTCAGTTGATTTGGCCGAACGCCTCGATCGTCTATGTGTCGCGGAGGGAAAGGCGGAACTGGAAGTGCTCGTACAGGTAGATCTCGGTGGCGAACAAACCAAGACGGGCATCGATCCGCGCGCCTTGCCGGAATTGCTGACAGCCTTGAAAGGGTGTCAACGACTTCGCCTGATCGGCCTGATGACTTTGCCGCCTTACTTCGAGAATCCCGATTGCGCGCGACCCTACTTCAAAACGCTTCGCGAGTTACGCGACGAACTGCAGGCCCAGAGGCATTTTGGCGAACGGACCGGAGAGCTTTCGATGGGCATGAGTCATGATTTTGAAATTGCGATCGAAGAAGGAGCGACAATGGTGCGCGTGGGCACGGCGATATTCGGCGAGCGTCGCTAGGTATGGAGTGCGGTGACCTGTCACCGCTTTGGTCGGTCGCGACCTGTCGCGAACTCGTTCGCTTAAACTTATTTACTGAAGCTGGGTGTCAGGCCGCCCAGGACGAAAGCGGTGACAGGTCACCGCACTCCAAAAAGAGTTTGTCGGACACTATGCTTATTCTAGATCGCGTTTTCTGGCTCGTTAATTCGGCAGTGATCGTAGCGATTGTCGTCATCATCGTGCTAATGCTGCTGCGTTTGATCGCAAATCTGGCGAATCCAAATCCCTTTGGTTGGACTTCGCAAACAATTCGCCGCCTTACGGATCCACTCATCGGACCAATTCGTCGCGCCCTTGTCCGCGCCGGTGTTGATCCTAAATATTCGCCGCTCGTTGCTATACTGGCGACAATTCTGCTGGGCTGGTTTGCGCTACAAATCGTTTCCGCTGCGACCATGACGCTCGACGGAATTATTCGGAGCCTGATCAGTCACGCAATGGGCCCCTTCATTGGTTACCTGCTTAATGGGCTGCTGAGTTTTTACATTCTCCTGATCTTCCTGCGCGTGATTTGTTCGTGGGTAAACGTCAGTTATTCACATCGATGGATGCGCCTTCTGGTAAGTGCGACCGAACCATTGCTGGCTCCTTTGCGGCGAGCAATTCCGCTGATTGGCGGTTTCGACGTATCGCCCATCGTGGCCTTACTGATTGTTCAGGTGTTGCAGCGTGTGGTTGCGGGAATGCTGATCGGGGGATAAAACAGTCCCAAGTCCAAGGTCCAAAGTCCAAAGTCGAAAATCAGACGCGCGTCCGAATTTGCGGCGTCCCTAATCTCAAATTCTGCGAGTGACTTTTGGAGATTGGCTTTGGACCTTGGACTGTGTTTGGCATGATCAACTACACAGACAAAGACGGAAAACTGATCTTCAAGGTCAGAGTTGTTCCACGTGCTTCGCGCAGCGAACTTGTAGGCGAACATGACGGCGCATTACGCGTGCGAATCGCCGCGCCTCCAGTCGATGGCGCTGCGAACGACGAACTGCTGCGCCTGCTGGCCCGAGCGTTTGGTGTGCCGCGCAGCGCGGTCGATATCACCGGTGGACACGCTGCAAAACTGAAGACCGTGTCCGTTGCCGGAGGCCGGGCCGCCGTACTCAAGCCCAAAGTCAAAAGTCCAATATCCAAAGTCCAAGGCTCGCGTGCAAGCGGGAGTAAATAACCAGCTAACAGATACTAGTCCTGAAGAGCCTGGCAATTTTTGACACTGGACTTTGGACTATTCTTATCTGGTGATATATTTCGTTGCCTAACAATCCGCATCTCTTTTTCCGAAGGACTATTTAAGAATGTCAGGACACTCGAAGTGGCATAGTATCAAGCATAAGAAAGGCGCGCTCGATGCCAAGCGCGGCAAGCTCTTCACGAAGTTCATCAAGGAAATAACTGTGGCGGCGCGCTCGGGCGGCGGCGACCCCGAAGGCAACGCGCGCTTGCGCAAGGCCGTCCTCGATGCCAAGGCCGGCAACATGCCCAATGAAACGATCGAGCGGGCCATTCGCCGCGGCACCGGCGAAGAAGAAGGTGTGAATTACGAAGAGATCACTTACGAGGGATATGGCCCCGGCGGTGTAGCGCTGTTAATTGAGTCGATGACTGACAATCGCAATCGCACCGTCGCGGAAATCCGCCACGCGTTTTCCAAGAACGGCGGCAACCTTGCTGCGGCGGGAGCAGTAGCCTGGATGTTTGAGAAGAAGGGTTACATCGTCGTTCCCAAGAGTTCGAAGTCGGAAGAGGAGTTGTTTGAAATCGCCACTGACGCGGGAGCTGAAGACCTGCGCGACGACGAAGACAACTTCGAAATCATTACCGCTCCGGCCGATTTTGACGTCGTGCTTGATGCCGTGAAGAAGGCGGGAGTTGAACCGCAGGTTGCTGAAGTTGAAATGGTTCCGAAGGAGTACAAGAAACTCGAAGGCGCTGAGGCGAAACAGATGTTAAAGCTGATGGAAGCCCTCGAAGATCACGACGATGTACAGAAAGTTTCCGCAAACTTCGACATCAGCGAAGCTGACATGGCTGCGGCCGGGAACTAGAAGCAGCTTTAGCCGCGGATGAACGCAGATCTGAAAAAGACCTTGTTGATAGGCCGAACAAGTTCCGACCCCTTTCGTCCCCTTATATCTGATCCCAATTTTGATCTAATCCGCGTTCATCCGCGAAAACCCGCGGCTAAATCTCTGGTTGCTCGTTCGCGGTTAGATTTTTCTTCGACCAGGTCGCTATTCGCCGGACCTTGTATCACTTTGCCGAGTGCATCGTAACGCGATCCATGGCAGGGACAATCCCAGGTATTCTCCAACGTGTTCCAATTGACGATGCATCCCAGGTGACGACAAACCGCTGAAAGTTCATGGGTCTCACCTTGCGGATCGCGATAGACGGCGGCCTTGCTTAACCCGCGGGACAAGACCGCACCGGCACCCGGTTTGACCTCATCAACGGAGCGCACATCCCCGGCTACCAGCAGATCGGTATACTGCATCGCCACGTTAAAATTCTCTTTGGCAAACTGCGGCAGGGCCTTGAGCGTGATCCGCGAGGGATCGTAGATCGACTGCCACTCATTCTGGCGGCCTACGATCAGGTCGGTCAGAAGAATGCCGGCGATCGTTCCGTGGGTCATCCCGTTACCTGAATCACCGGTTGCGATGAAGACGTTTTTTTCATCAAGCGGGTTTGGCCCGATAAACGCCAGACCATCAACTGGTTCCAGAACCTCTCCCGACCAGCGATACAGGATCTCCTCGACGATCGGAAAGCGATGCCGCGTCCAGCGTTCGAGAGCGCCGAAGCGCTTATTAGCATCGTCCTGCTGACCGGTCTTATGATCTTCGCCGCCAACGATCAAAACGTCATAAGCCTTCGCGCCCTGGCCTACCGTTTCGATGCGTATGTAGTGATAGGGATCCGGCGTGTCCCAGTAAAGTGCTCGCGTCACGGATCCTGAGGGGACGCGCGCGCCAATCACATAAGTTTGATAAGCAGCCTGCTTGGTATGAATGGCGATCAAATCGTTTACCGGCGAGTTAGTGGCAACTACGACCGCTTCGGCTGTGACCACACCGCCACCCGTTGTTTCAATTCGCGCTTGCTTGCCACCTTCTATTTCATTGGCGTGGGTTTGGGTGTAGATTCGGCCGCCCATTCGGTGGATGGCCTGCGCAAGGCCCGCAAGATACTTCAAAGGATGAAACTGAGCTTGACGGGGAAAACGCAACGCGGGTCCGGTGTCGAAAGAATCCCAGGGAACCCGTTCGACTTTTTCGATATCAATCAACCCAACCCTGTGAGCAGCCTCCAACTCGTCATCAAGAGTCTTCCGGGATTCACGCGGGGGGACAAACAGATAACCATTGAGCCGTTCGAATTCACACTCGATCTTTTCGTCCCTGACGATTTCTTCGACTTTGTCGATTGCAGCAGTATGGCTCTCCGCCGCCAGCCGCGCCCCCTCTTCACCGTGCAAACGTTCAAGCTCGAAATAACGATCGTCGAGAGCGTTAACGAGGTGCGCGGTCGTCCGTCCAGTCATCCCGCCACCTATCGGGCCGTCGTCCAAAACGACAACTGATTTACCTTCACGCGCGAGCAAATAAGCAGTGGTCATGCCGGCGATACCGGCGCCTACGACGCACACATCACCACTTGTTTTTTCCGTCAGGGAGGTTTCTTTCGGTACTTGCCCTGTGTCCATCCAAATCGATTTACTCTGTTCCAGACTCTTCTTCATTGGAGAACTCCGTCAATCAATGTAGCCATACCGTACGACCGCTGTCGTCTACTGTCTCTTTGCGTACACCTAAACCGTCCGAGGCGGGAAATTGCTGCGTTACTTCGGAGCTTCAGCAAAGGAAGTGCCGAGGGGAAGACTCAGGACTCAGGAGTCAGGAGCAGGACAGGAGCGGGACGCAGTTCAAGAAGAACTTGATCTTGACGACTTCTGAGTCCCGACTCCTGAGTCCTGAGTCCTGCTTGATTTGACAACTCAGCCGGACAGCGCTAACTTGCAGTTCGAAAGATCGTCGTTTGCGGCAAATGGATATGAATCACTACACCAACAGCTACTCTTACTATTATTGGTGGTCTCCCGAGGAGGAGAGGCACAGAGAGAGCTGTTCTGAGTGAGATGATCTAAACAACCAGAAACAGAATTTCTGAACCGGCCACTTCCTCCGCTGCGAGAGGGTGGCCGGTTCTTTTTTGCGTTACGAGTAGCCGAGGTTTCCAAAATGTCAGAACATGAACAAGCTTCTCTATTGGCTGATCACACCGACATGCGGGTCGTTCCGCTGGACGCGGACGAAACTCCCGCTGATCGCAACAAGATCGTTCAGCTCAGTCCGGATCATCCGGGCTTTCGGGACCCTGCTTATCGAGCGCGCCGCAACCGCATCGCCCAACTCGCGCTGAGCTATCAATCCGGAGATGATATTCCCGAGGCGCCTTACACGCCTGAGGAGCACCATGTTTGGCGCGCTGTTTGGAACGCGCTCGAGCCGGCCCACCGCGCCCACGCGTGTGCTGAATATCAGGCTTCCGTGCGACGTTTGGCATTTGCGCCCGATCGCATTCCCCAGCTGCGCGAAGTGAACGAAAAGGTCCAGGCTATTAGCGGCTTTCGGCTGGAGCCGGTGGCTGGCTTGGTTGAACCGCGGGTGTTCCTTGAGTCGCTCGCCTCCGGAACGTTTTTGTGCACGCAATATATTCGGCATCACTCGACACCGCTCTACACACCGGAACCGGACGTGGTGCATGAAATTGTGGGCCACGCGGTGACGCTCGCGAGTACGCGACTCGCTGAACTCAATCGGCTGTTTGGCAAAGCCGTGAAGCGCACCTCGTCTCTGGAAGCTTTGAACCGGCTGTCGCGCGTTTACTGGTTTACGATTGAGTTTGGCGTGCTGCGGGAGAATGGATCACTGAAAGCATATGGCACGGGCCTGTTGTCATCCGCCGGCGAACTGGAAGCGATGCACAACGCCGAACTGCGCCCGTTGGATTTGGAAACAGCGTCGCGGCATGAGTATGACCCGACACATTATCAGCCGGTCTTGTTCTGCGCGGATTCGTTTGAGACGATGTACGACTCGCTGCATGAGTTTCTGGTTGCGTGGCAGGAGCAATCTCTCAAGTGATTTGCTGGGACCGCGGGCGTCCCGCCCGCAAACGAGCGCGAAGCACGAAGATTAAATTCAGACAGAAACGTTGAAAGTCTGCGCCTGCGGCGCGTTTGCGGGCGGGACGCCCGCGGTCCCAGACAATCACTTGAATGCCTGGTAAGGAGATAGTTTGAACGTAGAGTCAGCGCCGATTTCCCAACTGCAGCCTGCGACCTTCGGGGAGTTTGAGCAGGAAGCCAAACGCGGCAACATCGTCGCGGTGGCGAAGACTGTCTTGTCGGAAAAGTTAGATCCGGTTGACGCCCTGGTGAATGTTGCCGGCGACTCCCGCTACAGTTTTCTACTTGAATCAGTCGAAGGAGGAGAGCGGGTAGCAAAGTATTCATTCCTTGGCGCGAACCCCTACATGATCGTACGCGGCAAAGGTAACAGGACGACGATAGAGCGAGATGGAGAAACTGAAACGCGCGCCGAATGCATGACTGATTATCTCAGGCGGCACTTTAGCGAAAATACACTTGCGAGCCGCGTCGAGCTCGGCCCGCTTGCAGGCGGTGCGGTGGGTTATCTGGGTTATCAAGCTGCGAAATGGTTCGAACCCGCACTCAACAAGCAAGGCGGGTCAGGCAGTGCATCACTAAGTGATTCGCAAAGCGATGATGGTCTCCTGATGTTTTATCGCACGCTCGTAATGTTCGATCGCGTGCAGGGTCAATTAACAATCGTCTCCATTGTTTTTACAGATGAAGCTAACGGGAACCAAAGTCGTCTAGAGGAACTTTATGAGACTGCGATCCGGGAAACGGAGCGGGTCGAACAACTCCTCGGGATCTCGCGAGAATCAACACGAAGTCCAGCCCCGAAGGAAGGTCGGGAACCGCTGGCCCCCGAAAAAAGTTCGGTTACTTCTAATTGGACGGAAGATGCCTTTCATGAAGCAGTGCGCCAGGTGAAGGAATATATCTTCGCAGGCGACTGTTATCAGGCCGTTCTCTCGCAGCGCTTCACGCGGAGTGTGAAAGTGGAGGCCGTTCCCATCTATCGCGCGCTGCGCCAAAGCAATCCGGCGCCCTACACCTATCTGTTGAAGCTTGGCGACGAAGCAATAATTGGGGCCTCTCCGGAAATGCTGGTGCGCTGTCGCGGCGAGCGACTGGATTACCGGCCGATAGCCGGGACGCGCCCGCGTGGGGTGACCGAGACGGAAGACAATATGCTCGCTGAACAGATGCGCGCCGATGAAAAGGAAGTGGCCGAACATATGATGCTCGTCGATCTCGGCCGCAACGACCTCGGGCGAGTGGCGCAGTTTGGTTCAGTGAAGGTTGAGGAGTTGATGTCGGTTGAGCGCTATTCGAAAGTACAGCATTTGGTTTCAAGTTTGAGTGGGCGTCTCAGAGAGGGCTCTGATCGTTTCGACGCGCTGGCGGCATGTTTTCCTGCCGGCACAGTGACCGGAGCGCCGAAAGTACGCGCGATGGAAATAATCGGCGAACTGGAACCAGATGATCGCGGTGTCTACGCGGGTGCGGTGCTCTATATGGACTACGACGACAATCTCGATTCGTGCATCGCCATTCGCACAATTGTGATGAAGAACGGCGAGGCTTCAGTGCAAGCAGGCGCCGGCATCGTTGCTGACTCCGTGCCTGAGCGCGAATACGAGGAAACGGTCCATAAGGCACGAGCGCTCTTGCGCGCGATTGAGATAGCGGAGGACAGGACTCAGGACTCAGGACTCAGAATTCAGAATTAGGAAATTTCTGAACCTGAACAAGCCGATTCTTAATTCTGACTCCTGAGTCCTGAGTTCTTCTCTTATGATTCTCGTAATCGATAACTACGACTCGTTCACTTACAACCTAGTCCAATACCTGGGCGAGCTTGGCGGGGAGGTCGTGGTTCGGCGTAACGACGAGATAACGACGGATGAGATTGAATCAAATCTTCCCAGCCGCATTCTAATTTCACCCGGACCTGGCCGTCCGGCCGACGCCGGAATATCGCTGGAATTGATCAGCCGCTTTTCCGGACGAGTGCCGATCCTGGGAGTCTGCCTGGGACACCAGGCCATCGGTGAGGTGTTCGGCGGACGCGTGGTGCGCGCGTCGACGGTGGTGCACGGCAAGGCTTCGGAAATCAAGCATGACGGCAGGTCAATCTTCAAAGGTGTCGACTCGCCCTTCAAGGCAGGGCGTTATCACTCTTTGGTTGTCGAACGTGAAAGCTTGCCGGCCTGCCTGGAAGTTTCTGCGGAAACGAGTGACGGAGTCATCATGGGACTGCGTCACCGCGAGAAACAGATCGAAGGAGTGCAATTCCATCCGGAATCAATTCTCACGCCGGCAGGGAAACGGTTGTTGCAGAATTTCCTCGAGGCGTGTGTTGGCTAATTTTAGCCCAGGATTTCTTACCCTGGGTCAATCTAAAGTTAGCGAACTCCTTCGGAGTTAAATCCAATTCCGAATCACGCGCTATCCGCGTAGAACCGCGGCTAATCAATGGTTTCCCGTGTTACCGTACGCGCATCATGACGTTACCAATCAAACCACCTTATCCGCCAATGGACGCTCTGCTGGTGAGCGAGATTCCTGCCGGCGCCAATTGGGAATATGAGCCGAAGTGGGACGGCTTTCGCTGCCTGGCTTTTCGCGATGGCAAAAATATTGAGTTGCAATCGAAGTCAGGCCAAGCGCTGGGGCGATATTTTCCGGAAATTGTCGCCGCGCTTCTTAAATTGAAAGCCTCGAAGTTTATATTAGACGGCGAACTCGTAATCCCTGTTAAAGGTGGACTCTCGTTTGACGATCTGCTGCAACGAATTCATCCGGCGGCCAGCCGAGTGTCCAAGTTGTCGCAGTCAACGCCGGCGCAGTTCATCGTCTTTGATTTATTGGTTGACGAAGCGGGGAAGCCGATCTACGAATCGCCACTAAGCAAGCGTCGTCAGAAACTCGAGAGCTTCGCGAAGAAACACCTGGCGAAGAACGAGCGCATAGAGCTGTCGCCGAAAACGGACAACATCGCCATCGCGCGCGAGTGGCTGGCGACGACCGGGATGAAACTCGACGGCGTGATCGCCAAGCGTTTGGATATGCCTTACCGCTCCGGCGAGCGCGATGGTATGCAGAAGGTGAAGCGAATGCGCACCGCCGATTGTGTGGCCGGCGGATTCAGATACGCGACCAAGGGCAAAGTAGTTGGATCATTGCTCCTTGGCTTGTATGACGAAGCCGGCTTGCTGCATCACATCGGCTACACCTCCAGCTTCAACGAAAGCGAAAAGAAGGAGCTGACTAAGAAACTCGAACCGTTAATCGGCCCGCCGGGATTCACCGGCAACAAACCCGGCGGGCCCAGTCGCTGGAGCACCAAGAAGACGAGCGAATGGGAACCACTGAAAACGAAGCTCGTGGTGGAAGTTCAATATGATCACTTCAGTGGCGGACGCTTTCGTCACGGCACCAAGTTTCTTCGTTGGCGACCGGATAAGAAGCCGAAGGCTTGCACGATTGACCAGGTGAAATGAGCAGTGGGCAGTGGGCAGTGAGCAGTGAGCAGTGGGCAGAATAGTGGTCAGTGGCCGTAGGTAGACGACGTTTCCTGTCAGCTTAAAACTGCCTACTGCCTACTGCGTCCTCCCCTGCCTCCTGATAATGCAAGCCCTCTTGTATGTACCCGACTCGCAGGCGATCAAAGAAACTCCTCGGCTGCGAATTGCGCTGTAGTATACTGCCCGCCGCTTACTTAATTCGCTTTACCGCACTTCATATGCGCATCTTGGGAATAGATCCGGGTAGTGAGACGACGGGCTGGGGAGTCATCGAAGACGACGGCCGGCACTATCGTCTGGTCGAATGCGGAACGGTGCGCGCCTCGCCGGCCCAGAAGTTTCCCGCGCGGCTGTTGCGCATTGCCACCGCACTCGAAGAAATTATTGAACGACATAGGCCCGAAGCCTGCGCTATCGAAGACGGATTTCTTGCAACAAACGTTAAGGTCACTTTGAAACTTGGTCAGGTGCGCGGCGTCGCTATGCTCGTTGCTGAACGTGCAGCCGTGGAGATTCACGAGTACTCGCCCAGACTCGTGAAACAAACTGTGGTTGGTCACGGCAACGCGGAAAAGTTTCAGGTACAGCAGATGGTCAAGACGCTGCTTTCGCTTACCAGCGTTCCCGAACCCCACGATGCCGCCGACGCGCTGGCGGTAGCAATTTGTCATTTTCACCATGCTCGTTCCGCCCGGCGACTGGTGGCTGCGGCCCCGGGCGCCATTCTGGGGACTGCAGACCTGCGTCGTAATTCCATTCGTGTCCCGGCACGCCGCCGCGCTTCCCGCTAACAAAGATCCGCAAACTCACACCCTGATCAACCTCAGTTCGCGAGGAGGCCTGACCGTGAACATTCACTCGTTGCGGAAGTTCATACCCGCATTTCTTTTCGTCTCTTTGTTTCTTCTTTCTGTAGACAGTTTCGCCAGGAGGCGACCACCGGCGGGTGGCCGTGTTGCCATTGTTGTCGATGAGCGACTCTCGGCGCTCAGAGCGACGCCCGAACTTTCCGGTACGTTAATGCGAAGAATGGGACGTGGCACTTTTGTGGCGGTGAAGGGAGAGAAGCGCAGTAGAGATGGCGTGGTCTTCTATCGCGTCACCGTTACCAGCAGGACCAGCGGCTGGATCCAGCGAGAGGCTTTAGTTTCTCCGGCGCGTTCGGGAGACGATACGCGTTTGCTGCGTCTCATTAAAGGTTCAGACGACTTCGACCGTATCGCGCGCGCCAGAATTTTTCTCGACAACTTCACAAGCTCGGCGCTTCGTCCGGAAGTGCTGCTCATCTACTCTCAAGCAGCCGAAGACATTGCCGGTCGTCTTTCACGCGAAGCCGGACGCCGGTTGAATGAGACGGAAATGGAGGCAGGCGGCGCGCCAGTCCACAGCTACTTCCTGAATTACAGCGGCCTTGATCGCTACAACCGGCAGGGAATCACGTTCATTTTTGACATGCGCGGAAAGCGGCTTCGTTATGACGGGGAGGGCTGGCAGGAGTTAGTGCACCGTTACCCGCGCAGCCCCGAGGCTGCTGAGGCACGGAAGCGACTTGAGTCGAGCAAACGATGACCTCATGGGGTACTGACGCACATTGAATTGAACTTCGAACGATCAGGGATAAAATCAGAACCTGGAGCGCAGCGACCGGCCCGGGACTCAACCAAGCGAAATACCATAGGTCCTTAAGTAACTTGAGCCTTCGGCCGGTCGCTGCGCTCCCGGTTCTGATTTTGTGCAGCCTTGCTGCATTTGATCCTTTGCCGCCAAACCTGGTTCAACAGTGAAAATGCACCCCCCATGTGTCAGCAAAATTGCGCCTGAGCGGCCCAAGGCGTAATATTCCTTCGCCCCCGCTTAACCTCGAATCGTTAATTCCCCAGAGTGCCAGGAGGGAATCACTAGAGCCATGAACTCTAAGTTTGTATTCGTGCGCAATCGCGCCGTTACTTGTAGTCGAATTCTGTTTGTAGGAGTAATTCTACTCGCGTTGTCGATCCTGGCATTTGTTACGCCAATGCGCGTCGCCCATGCGGCAGGGCCATCGGTGGTCGCTTTTAGCGCCGGCACTTACAACGTCCAGGAAGACATGACCTTCAGGACGATCACGGTCCTACGTACCGGCGACGTTTCCGGACCGGCGACGGTTGACTACGCTACGGCAAATGTCAGCGCCTCTCAGCGCACTGACTACACGGCTGCCGTTGGTACTCTCCGTTTCGGCGCGAACGAATCGAGTAAGTCTTTCGACCTTCTCATTAGTGAAGACATCAAACTTGAGGGCACTGAGACATTCACAATTACTCTCTCCAATGGAACCGGGCAGGCCTTGCTGGGCAGTCCGTCAACCGCGAGCATCGTAATTACCGACGATGCAATCGAGGCGGGACCGAATCCGATCGACTTCAACGACGTCTTTGTCGGCCAGCATTACCACGACTTCCTCGCTCGCCAGGCAGACGGGCCGGGGCAGCTCTTCTGGGAAGGTCAAATCTCCGGTTGCGGTGCAAACCCTGCCTGCATTAACGACCGGCGCATCAACGTCTCGGCGGCGTTTTTCCTGTCGATAGAGTTTCAGCAGTCGGGTTACTTCGTTATTCGCGCCCACAAAGCGGGATTTGGTAACGCCAAATCAAACCCTCGCTACTTCACCTTCCTGCGCGATCAACGTCGCATCGGCGAAGGCCTGATTGTCGGCAATACGGGTTGGGAGGCGCTGCTCGAAGCTAATCGCCAGGCCTTCCTTCAGGAGTTTGTCTCGCGACCCGAATTCGTGTCGAACTTTCCTCAAGGCGTTAACGCGTTCACCTATGTTGATACGTTGTTCGCAAATGAAGGCGTGTTACCGACGGCGAACGAACGGCAAGCAGCCGTCAATGCCTACGGCACGGGCAACACCCTGGGACGCGCGGCAGCCCTCAAGAGCGTTATCGAAAGTGATATTGTTTTCATCACGCAATACAACCCTGCCTTCGTTCTCATGCAGTATTTCGGATACTTGCGCCGTGATGCCGACGACCTACCCAACACGAACTTCGATGGCTACGACTTCTGGCTCGCCAAGATGAATCAGTTCAGCATCCCTGGTGAAAACGTGCGCGACGATGACGTGGCGCTGGCACGGGTCAAGCGCGCTGACATGGTCGAGTCGTTTATTGTTTCCGGTGAATACCGGGGAAGGTTTGGTTTGTAAGTTTCAGTCCGCAAAGCGGACGGCTGATAGTAGCCCAGCAGTTCACTGCTGGGATCAATATTTTGTAAGTTTTGTAGTCCGTGAAGCGGACGGCTGAAGAAAGCAGAAGATCTGACCGTTACGTTCAGCCGTCCGCTTCACGGACTTCACCTCAACCTGTTGTCAGTCCCAGCGATGAATCGCTGGGCTACTATCATCCGTCGCTTTGCGGACTGATATATCGCACTCTTGCGCTTCACGCTTGCATCCTCAGCTTGCTCGCGATTTGGCTCTTCTTTAAACTGAATCCGTTCCAATCCAGGTGAAAGGTAATTGAAGTGAATGTCAGCCAAACTTCTGCTTCGTTTGGCGCTGGCCACGCTCTTCGTCTCGCTGTTGTCGAGCGTCGCCTGTCAACAAACCACTCTGCCAAAGAGTCCACCGGCAATGAATGTTAGCGACTCCAAAGACTGGGACGCCTACGTAAGCGATTTCCTCGAAGCCTATTTTGTGGCGCGCCCGGACTTTGCGGTGCGCCAGGGCCGGCATGAGTTTGACGGAAAGTTGCCCGACTGGAGCGCCGAGGGTCTTGCCAAAGAGGCGAAGCGTCTGCACGCGCAGAAAGATCGGCTGGCGAGTTTTCAGGATTCCAGCCTCAGCGAGCGTCAGCGCTTCGAGCGCGAATACATTGCGTCACAGATCGATGCTGACCTGTTTTGGATCGAGTCTGCCGAATGGCCGTTCCGAAGTCCGCAGTTTTATGCCGACGGGATCGATCCGGACGTATACGTTTCGCGTGAGTACGCCCCGCTCGATAAACGACTCAAAGCTTACACCGCTTATGCTAAAGCAGTGCCTATCGCGCTTGAGCAGATTCGCAAAAACCTGCGCACGCCAATGCCGAAGACTTTCGTTAACGTCGGCCACACCACTTACGGCGGCTTAATCGCATTCTACGAAAAAGATGTGCCCGCAATATTCGCCTCAGTAAAAGACGATCAACTTCAGAAAGATTT
>WNFK01209721.1_pt2 | contig 16309 bp, 17 predicted proteins | sample 5400281 | NCBI WGS metagenome assembly WNFK01 (sample SAMN13153350, study PRJNA577476) | soil metagenome | isolation source: 20 cm soil on Douglas fir-dominated hillslope | place: USA:California | collected 2013-09-17 | reverse complement strand
TGCCCGGCTATCTGGTTCGCGGCGGGGACGGCTACACCGTCTTCGGGCGAGCGAACACACTGATCGGAGCCGAGAGTGGCCCGCAGGTCTCCCAGGTCGTGCTCGACGCGATCGCGTCGCGCGGTGAGATCTCTCCGGCGGTCGACGGCCGCATCGGCCGGGCGGCCCGCTGACGGCTGCTTATCCACTTATCCCCAGAAATCCACAAAATGAAATTCAGTCGGAGCGATGCGCCCTCGCGGTCGTGCGCGCTTGTGAATCACGTAAAACTGCGCCCGTTCGCGCGCGTGAGCGCGATGCGCCCGGTTCCGCGCAGCCCTCGCGCTCGCCCGTCGCGCGATTTCCGCATTTCTCGCGGCGATGCGCGCGATTGATCCCGCCGCATCGATCACCGTAGGGTGTCGCCATGCTCAGTGCACCGCGTGTTCTAGTCATCGACGATGAGCGATATGTTCGAGGATTGCTATCGGAGTTACTGACGGTCTGGGGCTGTGAGGCCGACGTCGCCGCGAGCGGCGCCGAAGGCCTGGCGCTTTTCAAGGAGAAGAGCTACGACCTCGTGCTCACGGACTACGTGATGGCCGGGTGCTCGGGGCTCGAGCTCGTCGAGAACGTCCGCAACCGCGACGCGGACGTGGGCGTGATCATGCTGACGGCGTCGGGCGCCGAGATGGACGGCCACGTCCGGCGGCTCGGGTTCACGCTGCTCCGGAAGCCCCTGCAGATCGAGCGGCTCGAGGTGGCGGTTCGCCAGGCCCTGGGCGAGCGCAAGCCGGAGGTCTAGCGGCTCACTTCCCCAGAACTTTGCGCGGATCGAGCGCGTCGCGGAGGCCGTCCCCGATGTAGTTGATGGACAGGACGGTGAGAAAGATCGCCGTCCCCGGGAAGATGGCCCAGTGAGGCGCGAAGTCGAGGTTGTCCTTCGCGTCGTACAGGATTCGCCCCCACGTCGGGATGTCCGGCGGAAAGCCGAGCCCCAGGAAGGACAGCGTGGACTCGGCGATGATCGCCGCGGCGACGTCGATGGTGCCGGCCACGATGACCGGGCCCATCGAGTTCGGCAGGATGTGCCGGATCACCTGCCGGAGCGGCGGGGCCCCGAGACTGCGCGCCGACTCGACGAACTCCTTCTCGCGTAGCGACAGGAACTGGGCGCGGACGAGACGCGCGACGGGCATCCAGCGCAGGCCGCCGATCACCGCGACGATCAGGATGAAGACGCCGACCTCGGGCCCCAGCGCCTTCCGGAGCGCGTCGCGGAAGAGGTAGACGATCAGGAGCAGGAGCGGCAGGCCGGGAAGCGACAGGAACATGTCGGTGACGCGCATCAGCGTGTGGTCCAGCACGCCGCCCACGTAGCCGGAGGTCGCGCCGATCGCCGTTCCGATGGAGATCGCGATCAGCATCGCCGCGATCCCGACGGCGAGCGAGATGCGGCCGCCGTAGAGCATGCGCGCCAGGATGTCCTGGCCGAGATCGTCTGTCCCGAGCGGGTGACTCCACGACGGGGCCTTGAGCTTCGCCTTGAAGTCGATCGCGTTGATGGGATGCCGCCAGACCAGGGGCCCGGCGAGCACCGCCACGACCATCGCCAGCAAGACGACCGTGCCGATCACCGCGAGCCGGTGACGGCGAAAGCGGCGACCGGTCTCCCGCCAGAGTGACGAGCTCGGCTCGGAGGCCGCGACCGCCAGATCGCCCCTGACAGTACGCGACGCGACCCGGGCGGCCATCAGCGGTAGGAGATCCTCGGGTCGAGCCACCCGTACAGGAGGTCCGCCGCGAGATTGGAGGCCACCACCAGGCACGAGAAGATGAACGTCACGGCCATGACCACCGGGGTGTCGTTGGCCAGGATCGAGGCGATCAGCAGCGAGCCGATCCCCGGCACGCGGAAGATCTGCTCGGTGACGATGGCCCCGCCGAAGATGTTCGGGATCTGCAGCGCGACGAGCGTCACGACCGGGATCAGCGCGTTCCGGACCACGTGCTTGACCAGGGTGACGCCTTCCGAGAGCCCCTTCGCGCGCGCCGTGTTCACGTATTCGAGCCGGATGACGTCGAGCACGGCGGCGCGCATGAAGCGCGTCATCGACGCCGCCTGGAAGAGGCCGAGGACCGCCACCGGCATGATCGCCTGGCGGACGTGCTCCCAGTACCAGCGCCAGCCCGTGGCGCTGATGTCGGCCCGATAGATGAACGGCAGCCAGTCCAGGTGAATGCTGAACAGCAGGATGAAGAGGAGGCCCGTGAAGAAGGTCGGCAGGGAGAAGCCGATGAACGCCAGCGTCGTCGCCGCCTGATCGAAGATCGAGTAGGGTCGCAGCGCCGAGTACGTGCCGATGGGAAGCGCGATCAGGATGGCGAGGACCAGCGCCGAGCCCAGGACGAACAGCGTCGTCGGCAGCCTTTGCAAGATCAGCGTGTCCACGTTGACCCGGCTGACGAAGGAGAAGCCCCAGTCGCCCCGCATCATCGACACCACCCAGCGCGCGTAGCGTAGGGGCAGGGGATCGTCGAGGCCGAACTTCGCGCGAAGGTTCATGCGAACCTCGGCCGGCACGTTGGGGTTCGTCGCCAGCTCCTCGAACGGATCGCCGGGCGCGAGGGCCAGGATCGTGAACAGAACCGCGCTGATCCCGGCCAGTACCGGGATGGAGGTCAGCGTGCGGCGGAGCAGGTACTTCGACATCGTCGTGGGTAGCCGGCGGGGCTGGCTGGCCGAGCCCAGCCCGCCGGCGGCTTCGGCCCTACGCCGACTTCGACCAGTACGCGAGCGCCCAGAAGTCGCCGTCCCACCCGCTCTGCACCACGTCGCGCATCCGGTTCGAGATGGCGGCGACGCGCGGGCGGAACACCACCGGTATGACGACCACGTTCTGGATGACCAGGTCGTTCATCTTGATGAACAGGGCGGCCCGCTTGACCGGATCCATCTCGGCCTCCGCGGCCTTCCACGCCCGGTCGTACTCCTCGTTCCGCCAGCGCGTGGGATTCCGCCCCGCCCACTTGTTCTCCTTCGACGCGACCTCCCAGCTGACGAACTGGTCCATGAACCGCTGCGGGTCGGGTTGGGTCATGGTCGTGGTGAACATCTGCAGATCGGTGCTGAAGTGCGGGAAGGTGTCGAGGTTCGCCGGGTCCGACGAGAAGAACACGTTGGCGGTGATCGACTTCAGCTCGACGTCGATGCCGGCCTTGGTGCACGCCTGCTTGACGATCTGCTGTGTCTTCTGCCGCGGGGCGTTGATGGACGTCTGATAGACGAACTTGAGCTTCTTGCCGTCCTTGGCGCGGATGCCGTCGGCGCCGCGCTTCCAGCCGGCGGCGTCCAGGATCTGGTTGGCCTTGTCGACGTTGAACTCCCACTTGGTGTTCTTCGAGACGAAGCGGGCCGGCGCGTTGACGAAGTTCGCGGTGGCGATGCCGGTGCGCCCGTAGATCTCCTCCTGGGTCGAGCCCCGGTCGACCAGGACGTTCAGCGCAAGGCGCACGGCAGGGTCGCTCAGCGTCGGGTGTTTGGTCTTGATCGACGAGCGCTCCCCGTCGACCTCGGTCCACGGATCGGTGGTGTTGAGCTGGATGTGCTCGATGTTGCCGCCGGCGACGATGTCGGCGCGGCCGCGGCCGCCCTGCTCCCACCGCCTGAGAATCTCGTCCTCGACCTGCATGTTCCAGGCGTAGTCGAACTCGCCGGTCTGCAGCACGGCCCGCGCGGCCGACGGCGCGTCGCCGCCGCCCTTCATCTCGATCTGGTCGAAGTAGGGCCGGTTCGGCACGTGGTAGGTGGGATTGAGCTCGCCCCGGACGATGTCGCCGGGCTTGAAGTCGACGAACCGGTAGGGTCCGGTGCCCACCGGCTTCAGGTTGGTCGGCGCCTCCCGCGACTTGTCGCCCTTGAACGCCTGGAAGAGATGCTTGGGAATGATCATCCCCGTCGGACCGCAGAAGGACGCAGACCAGAAGGGGCTCGGCGACTTGAACGTGAGCTTCACGGTGTGGCTGTCGAGCTTGTCGATCTTGGCGATATCGCGGTACTGGCCGATCGTGACGGCGGCGGTACCCGTGTCCATGACGTACTCCCAGTTGAACACCACGTCGTCGGCGGTGAAGGGCTTGCCGTCGTGCCACGCGACGTTCTTCTTCAGGCGCCAAGTCACGGACAGACCGTCCTTCGCGACGCCGCCGTTCTGAGCGCTCGGGACCTCGGCGGCGAGCATCGGCACGAGGTTGCCGTCGGGATCGTACGATGCGAGCGGCTCGTAGAAGATCCGCGAGGCGTCCTGATCCTTGGTGCCGTTGGCGAAGTGCGGGTTCAGGAGCGTGGGCGCCTGCCACCAGAGCGTCTTGACGATGCCGCCGCCGCCCCGCTTCGTCGGATTGACCGTCCATTTCGTCTGGGCCTGGGCCACGCCCGAACGAACCGTCGTCGGCTCAGGCGGCCGCCCTTCACCTCGTCAAGCAGTCTCTGCAGGTCGCGCTCGTCCATTCCGTCCTCCCACCGCAGAGCGGTTAAGTGTCCTGCCCGTAGAACTTCGGGGCGATTACTATAACAGTGTGGAACAAGTGTCGGCGAATCGGCGAGCGAATGTCGGAGTATACTTTTCCATGGTTTCGGCGTGACGACCACGGCGGTCCGGGGACGAAGGTGCGACGCGAGCTCGCGCTGACCGCGGTGGTGGTCGCCGCGGCGGTCATCGCGGGAGTCGGGCTCTTCACTATCCTCCGCTCGGAGCCGGACGCGCCCGCCGTCGCGTCGACGGAGGCCACGTCGCGCGCCGAGAGTGCCGGGGCGCCGGCGGCGCGGCCCATTCTCGACGAGGCCGTACGCGAGCTCGACCTGGTCCGCCCGTCGCGCTCGAAGCGGGCCGAGGACTTCACCGTGGCGCTCCTGCGCGGGGAGCCACTCAAGCTCAGCGAGCAGCGAGGAAAGCCGGTCATGATCAATTTCTGGGCGACGTGGTGCGGGCCCTGTCGCGAGGAGATGCCCGCGATGGAGCGTCTGTATCGCGGCCACCGGGAGCGCGGCTTCGTGCTGCTCGCCGTGTCGGTCGACACGGACGCCTCGCTCGTGCGGCCGTTCCTCGAGCAGCACAAGCTCACGTTCCCGGTGGCGCTGGACTCGAAGATGAGCCTGGCCAACGCCTACCGCGTTCGCGCGCTGCCCTCGAGCTACCTCGTCGACCGTGACGGCAACCTGGCAGCCGTGGCGCTTGGCCCGCGCGCGTGGGACAACCGCGTGGCCCACGCGCTCGTCGAAGGGATGCTCGCGCAATGACTGGCGAGTCGCTGGGGGTCGCGGTCGCGTTCAGCGCGGGGCTCTTCTCGTTCCTGTCGCCGTGCGTGCTGCCGCTCTTTCCCTCGTACGTCTCGTTCATCACCGGCATGTCGGTGGCCGATCTCACGACGGAGCTCACGTCGGCCGCCCGCCGGCGCGTCCTGATCCACGCCGTGGCGTTCGTCCTGGGTTTCTCGCTCGTCTTCGTGGCGCTCGGAGCGTCGTTCAGCGCCGCCGGACAGTTCCTGCTCGACTACCGCGAGTGGATCCGTCGCATCGGCGGGGCGCTCATCGTGATCTTCGGCCTCTACATCGTGGGGCTCCTGCGGATCGGCTTCTTCGGCCGGACGCAGCAATGGCAGCTCCGCGAGAAGCCGGCGGGCTATCTGGGCTCACTCGCGGTGGGCATCACGTTCGCCATCGGCTGGACGCCGTGCGTGGGGCCGATCCTGGGCGCCATCCTCTCGCTCGCCGGAACCGCCGAGACCGTCCAGCGCGGGATCGGCCTGCTCGTCGCCTACTCGGCCGGGCTCGGGCTGCCCTTCCTGGTGTCGGCGGCGGCCCTCGGTCCGTTCCTCGCGTTCTTCAAGCGCTATCGGCCGTTCATCCCGGTCGTCGAGCGCGCCGCCGGCGTCATTCTCGTTGTGGTCGGTGTCCTCGTGTTCACCAACTACTATGTGGTTCTGAACTCGTGGGCGATTTCGCTCACGCCGGACTGGCTCCTCAAGCGGCTGTAGCCGCGTGCGCGCCCACGTCCGCGTTCCCGCCACCTCCGCGAACCTCGGCCCGGGCTTCGACGCTCTCGGCCTGGCTCTCGCTCTCCACAACGAAGTCATCGCCGAGGAAGGGCAGGGGGTCACCGTGCGGATCGAGGGTGAGGGCGCGGACCGTCTACCCCGGGACGGCAACAACGTCGTCGCCCGCGGCGTACGGCTCGCGTACGAGACCGCCGGGCGTCCGTTCAAGGGGTGCGCGCTCACCTGTGTGAATCGCATTCCCGCCGCCCGCGGCCTCGGCTCGAGCGCCGCGGCGTGGGTGGGCGGCCTGCTCGCGGGCAACGCGCTCGCGGGCGCGCCGCTCTCCAAGGAGACGCTGCTGGCGCTCGCGGCGCGCGCGGAGGGCCACCCGGACAACGTGGCGGCGGCGATCTTCGGCGGGCTCACCGTCTCGTGCGTCACGTCGGAGGGTGTCATCGCCGTCGCCTTGCCCGTGCCGCCGAGCCTCGTGTGGGTGGTGCTGGTGCCCGAGGTCGCGAGCTCGACGGCCGAGGCGCGCGCCCTGCTGCCGCAGTCGGTGCCGCGGGTCGATGCCGTCTTCAACGTTCAGCGCGTCGCGCTGCTGCTGGCGAGCCTGCAGACGGCGCGCCCCGCGCCGCTCGCGACGGCGCTCGATGACCGGCTGCATCAGCCCTACCGCCTGAAGTTCTTCCCGTGGCTGCCGGAGGTCGCGGCCGCGGCCCGGGCGGCGGGCGCCCTGGGCTGCGTGCTCAGCGGCGCCGGCCCATCGCTCCTCGCGGTGGTCGACGGCGACGGAGGCCCGGTGGCCCGGGCGATGGAGACGACCCTCCGGAAGGCCGGCGTCTCCGGCAGTGCGCGGGCGCTCGCCGTCGACGTCGACGGCGCGACGAGCCAGATCCGCTAGGTCGCCGAGCCATCCCCGTCTCAGCCCGCGTCATGATCGTTCTCGTCGTATGGGTGGCGCTCGCCGTGGCCAACGGCCTCTACTTCACGTTTTCGGTCTTTCTCGTCCCGCTGGTCGAGGAGTTCCGCTGGTCACGCGGCCTCACCGCGGGAGCCCTGTCGCTGTCGACGGTGCTGCAGGGCCTCCTGGCACCGGTCGCCGGGATTCTGGTTGACCGGTTCGGACCGCGTCGAATCATCCTCACCGGAGCGGTGCTCCTTTCCGCCGCGTCGATCCTGACCGCGACGATCAGCTCGGCGTGGGAGCTCTACCTCTACACGGGTCTGCTCGGCGCCGTCGGCCTCGTCGGTCTCGGCCCGGTTCCCATGGGCGTGCTCCTCGCGCGCTGGTTCGCCGCGCGCCGCGGGCGCGCGGTCGGCATCGCGTTCTCGGGCATGGGCTTCGGCGTGTTCGTGACGGGCCCGCTGGCGCAGTGGCTGATCGCGTCGATGGGCTGGCGCGTCGCGAGCGCCGTTCTGGGCCTGGGCGCGTTCTGCGTTCTCGCCCCGATCGCATGGGTTGGCGCGCGCGACCCACAGGCGCGGGCCGATGAGCCGACGCGACCAAGGGAAAGGGCTGCCGACTCGACGCTGCGGCACGCGCTCAGAACACGGGCGTTCTGGGCCCTCTGGTTCGCCTACCTCTGCACGCCGCTGGCCGTGTTTCCCGTCACCACTCACCAGGTCGCGTTCGCGATCGACCGGGGATTTCAGCCGCTCCTCGCCGCGTCGATCTTCGGCGTGATGGGACTCCTGTCGATCGTCGGCCGCGTGAGCTTCGGGTTTGCGGCAGACCGGTTCGGCGGCGCGCTGGCCGCCACGACCTCGTATGCATGCACCGCGGGCGGCGTCCTGGCGCTGCTCGCCCTCGAGAGCGACGGGCGCGCGGGATGGCTGGTCGCCTACGCCCTGCTCTTCGGCCTGGGCTTCGGCGCGCGAGGGCCTATCATCACCGCGATGGCCTCCGACCTCTTCGGCGGGCGCCGCTTCGGCGTGATCTACGGCGCCATGAGCCTCGGCAACGGCCTGGGTGGCGCCATCGGTCCGTGGTTCGGCGGCGTCGTCCACGACGTCCTGGGCTCGTATCGCGTCGTGTTCCTCGCCTCGGTCGCCTTCTGCGTCCTGGGGTCCGCGTGCTTCTGGCTGGCCAGTCGGCGCGTGCCTGTTGTTGATACGTGACTTGGCCGCAACTGTTTGACACCGTGAGTTGGCCGCTCGATGAACGGCATGGGTCAGGCCGCCCGGAGCGGCTGACCGGTGGGGTCATAGCGGCCGAGGCAGCGGCCGCCATACCAGACCGAGTGCTGGCCACTGAGATGGCGGCGGACCACGACGCGCAGTCCGGCGCAGGTGCGGCGGCCCGGTTGTTTGGCGAGCTGCAGCGGTACGTGATCGGCGGTGACGACATTGTCGCGCCCGACCGTCCGCTCGTCCTCGACGCAGAGGATCTGCTCGAGATCGACGCGGCCGACCGGCACAAAGGCGGACGCCGGGTCGGTGGGCGGCCGGCCAAACTCCGCGTTGAACGCCGCGAGAAAGCGGTCGCGCAGATAGCGATTGGCGGCGGCGACGGTCGTGATCCCGGCCACGCGCAGTTCATTGACGAGGCGGTCTTGCAGGGCCCGGTTGACGCGCTCGCTGCGGCCGCGCGCCTGGGGCGAGTAGCCCAGGATGTGCTCGATGCCCAGACGGGCCAGCGCCCGCCCGACCTGCGTCGGGTGCCGGCGATCGGGCGCGCTGCCGGACGTCGGGGTATGGACCGCCCAGTGCGCGCGGTCGGTGTACAGCCCCATCGGCACGCCATAGGCCTCGAGGATCGCGCGCAGGGCCGTCATGATCGCAGCCACACTCTCGCCGCCCTCTCGCAGTTCGGCGTACAGCAAACGCTTGGTCGCATCGTCGACCACCGCGATGAGAGTGAACCACTGCTCGGGACGCAACGCGAGCCAGCGATGCCGACTACCATCGAGGTGCCGGAGCTCACCGAAGCAGGCGCGCGGCTCGCGGCGCCGCCGATGCCGGCCGCGGGGCTGGTGCTTGGCGACGAGGCCGGCGGCGTGCAGGGCTTTCTTCACGAACGCATAGCAGAAGCGCACGCCATGCTGGCGCCGCGCGAGTTGGTGGAATGCCGGACGTTGAACCCCAGATAGCGCTCGCGATAGAGCGCGAGCAGCCGCTGCACGTCGGCGACCGGGGCCCGCTTGGGCGACGGGATCTGCCGCCGGCGGTCCAAGAGCCCGTCATACCCGAAGTGCTGCAGCCGCCAGCGGATGCGCCGGATCGTGCGCGGACTGTAGCCCAGGATATCGGCGGCCTGGATCCACGTCAGCTTCCCATCGATGGCCCGGAGGATCACTTCCTGCACTTTCATGGCACGCTCCACAGCGCCGCGCAAGTAGGCCATGGCCTCCTCCCTGGAGGCCATTCCTGCCACGCGGTGCGGGTAGAGCGGTCAACTCACGTTTCAATTTCCGGCGGCCAACTCACGTATCCCCAACAGCCAGTCGGCGCGTGCCTTGACGGGCCGCGCACGCAGTGCTAACTGGATCGAGCATGCCTGAGGGCGTTCTCTCGGATCGCGAGCTACGCGCGGCGGTTCGCGACGGCTGGATCGCGGCGGCGGACGGCATCGACGACCGGCAATTCCAGCCGGCGAGCCTCGACCTCCGTCTTGGCCCGCAGGCGTATCAGCTGCGGGCGAGCTTCCTGCCGTTTCGCGAGACGGTACAGGGCCGTCTGGGCGATCGAGGCCTCGCCGACAGCGACCTCGTCATCGATCAGCTCACGCTGACGGGCGCCGGCGCGACGCTGCAGCGGGGCTCGGTGTACCTCATCCCCCTTCTCGAGTCGTTGGCGCTGCCCGAGGACGTCCGCGGCCGCTCGAATCCGAAGTCGACGACCGGGCGGCTCGACATCTTCACGCGCGTCATCACCGACGCCACGCCGCGGTTCGACGAGATCCGCGCCGGCTACCGGGGCGGGCTCTATCTGGAAGTCTCGCCGCAGTCGTTTCCGGTGCGCGTGCAGATCGGCGCCTCGCTCAATCAGCTCCGGCTTCTCTGCGGGCAGACCGCGCTCTCGGATCCGGCACTGGAAGCCCTGTATCGCGAGACGCCGTTGCTGTACGACGACGACGAGCGGCCGATTGCGGCCGAGCGCACGGTCTTCAACGACGGGCTCTGCATGGGGGTGGACCTTTCGGGCCGGCTGACCGACGGGATCATCGGCTACCGCGCGCATCCGAATCCGCCGGCCATCGATCTGAGCCGCATCGGATTTTACGACCCGGGGGAATTCTGGGAGCCGATCAAGCGACCGGCGCGCGACGCGTACATCCTCGAGGCCAACCGGTTCTACATCCTGCTCTCCAAGGAGCGTATCCGCGTTCCGCCCGAGTTCGCGGCGGAGATGGTCGTGTACGACGCCGGAGCCGGCGAGATCCGGACGCACTACGCGGGCTTCTTCGATCCGGGATTCGGCTGGGGCGACGGGAGCATCCTGGGCACCAAGGTCGTCATGGAGGTGAGGGCCCGCGAGGTGCCGTTCATGGTCTACGACGGCCAGACGTCGTTCAAGGTGTGGTTCGAGCGGCTGCGCTCGCGCCCCGACCGTGTCTACGGTACGGACCTGGGCTCCTCCTACCAGCGCCAGACCCTGACCCTCAGCAAGCACTTCAGGCGCTTGTGAGAGGGGGCATGCTAAGATGACCCCAGTAGTGCTCGTTCGGATTTCGCCACCCGGCTCGTTGCCCCATGGAGGGCGAGATGGCAGAACAGAAGAAGAAAGAGACCCGGCCGACGAAGCCTGCTGAAGGCGGCGGTGACGGAGCCGCCCCGAGCCCTGAGCTGGCCAAGAAGGGCAAGAAGATCAAGGAAGACATCGACAAGCTCCTCGATGAGATCGACGACATCCTCGAGGAGAATGCCGAGGAGTTCGTCAAGAGCTACGTGCAGCGAGGCGGCGAGTAGGGCGTGCCGATCTACGAGTATCGCTGCAAGCAGTGCGAACAGGACTTCGAGAAGTACGTCCCGGGGGCCGCGACGGCGGTGGTGTGTCCCTCCTGCGCCAGCGGAGAGGTCAATGTCATCGGGCGGGGGATGCTGCGGCGGCGGCTGCGCCTGCCACTGAGAGGCCTTCCCGCTCCCGGTTCCTTCTGATGGACCTTCGGCGCCTGGAAATTTTCGCGAAGGTGGCCGAGCTCGGGAGCTTTTCGCGTGCCGCCGAGGCGCTCTTCCTTACCCAGCCGACGATCTCGGAGCACATCCGCGCCCTCGAGGACGAGCTGGGCGTCCAGCTTCTCGACCGGCTCGGGCGCGGAGCCACGGCCACGCGGGCGGGCGAGCTCATGCTGGGCTATGCCCGGCGGATGCTGGCGCTCTCGCGCGAGGCGCGGCAGGCGCTCGACCAGTTCCAGGGACGCCTGAGCGGCCAGCTCGTCGTGGGGGGCTCCACGATCCCCGGGGAATACCTGCTTCCGGCGCTGATCGGCCAGTTCAAGGCGAAGTATCCGGACATCTCGATCTCGCTCCTGATCGGCGACAGCCGCCAGGTCACCGCGTGGATCGAGGACGGCCGCGCGGAGGTTGCGGTGGTCGGCGCGCGGCCGGGCGCCCGCACGCTCGTCTCACGCGAGCTGATTCCCGACGAGCTCGTCCTCGTGGTGCCGGCCGATCACGCCTGGGCCGGACGCAAGAGCGTGACGCTCGCCGATCTCCGGCGCGAGCCCATGATCGTTCGGGAGCAAGGGTCCGGCTCGCGGGAGGCGCTGGAGCACGCGCTCGGCGAGGCGAACGTCGATCTGACCGCGTTCCGGATCGTCGGCGAGATGGGCTCGACCCAGGCGATCAAGCAGGCCGTACGCTCCGGAGTTGGCATCTCGATCATCTCCAGACGGGCGGTCGAGGACGAGTGCCGGGCCCGACTCCTCGCGTGCCTGAAGCTCAAGGACCTGAGCGTCTCGCGCTTCTTCTACCTGGTGACCCACCGCGACCGGAGCCGCTCGCCGCTCGCCCAGGCGTTCGTCGACTACGTGGAATCGCAGCTCCCGGAACGCGCGTCCCAATAGCGGCAATGACCGAGCATACCCACACCGAAGTCCGACTGACGTCGTACGCCGCCTGCGCCGGCTGAGCGTCCAAGATGGCTCCTGGAGATCTCCAGGAGGTGCTGGCGGTGCTCAAGCCCGCCGGGACGCCGCCCGCTGACCTGCTCGTCGGTCTCGACGCGGCGGACGACGCCGCGGTCTACCGTCTCGCCCCCGATCTGGCGATCGTCGAGACCGTGGATTTCTTCCCGCCGGTCGTGGACGACCCGTGGACGTGGGGCGCCGTCGCCGCCGTGAACGCGATGTCGGACGTCTACGCCATGGGCGGCGAGGTGATGTTCGCGCTGGCCGTCGCGGGATTCCCGCGCGAGATGGCGAAGACGATCGTCTCGGAGGTATTCCGGGGCGGGCGGGACAAGGTCGCCGAGGCCGGCGGCGTCATCGCCGGCGGGCACACCGTCGTCGACGCCGAGCCGAAGTACGGCCTCTGCGTGACGGGCCGCGTCCACCCGGATCGGATTCTCATCAAGGGCGGCCTGCGACCTGGCGACCGGGTGTTCCTGTCCAAGCCGCTCGGCACGGGCGTCATCACGACCGCGGCCAAGAACGGCGTCGCCCCTTCGGCGGTGCTCGCGGGTGCCGTGGCGAGCATGCTGCGGCTCAACCGCGTCGCCGCTCGCGTCGCGCGCGAGAGCGGAGCGAAGGGCGCCACCGACATCACCGGATTCGGTTTCCTGGGCCACGCCGGTGAGATGGTCAGGGCATCGCGCGCCGGCCTGGCGCTCGACGCGTCGAGGCTTCCGATTCTTCCGGGAACCCGCGAGCTCGCCGAGGCCGGGCAGTTCAGCGGCGGGATGAAGCGTAACCGGCGTCATGTCGACTCGATCTTCGGCGCGGACCTGTCGATCGACCTGTCCGTTCCGGGATACCTCGCCTCGCTCCTGACGGAATCCGAGACGTCGGGTGGGCTGCTGTTCTCCGTCGCGCCGGACCGGGCGGGGACCGTCCTCGACGCGTTTCGACGGCAGGGCGAGGAGTGCTGGGAGATCGGCTCGGTGCTGGCCGAGCCCGTGATTCGCGTTCGAGCCTGATCGCCGGCTCTCGTTCAGCGCCGCCATCGGCGCGCTCCATAGTGGGCCCGCCTCGCATCGGATCTATCTATTTGCCTTCCCGGAGAATCCCGATACGCTCGGTCGCCGTCCAACGATGGGGGACAGCGGGGGAGGATCCATGGATCGACGCACCTTCTTGAAGGCCGCGATCGCAGTACCGGCGCTCGCGCAGGCGCCAGGGCTGGCATCGCCGGCCCGCGCCCAGCAGAAGGAGTTCGCCCCGCGCCCGGGCACGTGGCGCACGTTCGAGGTCACGACGCGAGTCGAGGTCCTCGAGCCGGCCGGCGTGATGCGGGCGTGGCTGCCGATGCCGTCGGTCAAAGCGGAGTATCAGAAGCCGCTCGGCGATCAGTGGTCGGGCAACGCGAAGGTGATGAAGCCGCTCACCGACGGCTCCTACGGCGCCGGCATCCTCTACGCGGAGTTCGCGCCCGGGGAGAGCGCCCCGGTGGTGGAGCTGACGAGTCGTGTTCAGACGCAAGATCGCGCCCTCGACTGGTCCAAGAAGATCGCGATCCAGGAGGATCCCGCCCTCCTGCGCACGTGGACGAAGGCCACCGAGCTCATGCCCACCGATGGGATTGTCCGCGAGACGGCGCTCGAGATCACCCGGGGCAAGACCACCGACGTCGAGAAGGTGAAGGCGGTCTACGACTGGGTTCTCGCCAATACCTACCGCGAGCCGAAGGTGCGGGGCTGCGGAGTCGGCGACATCAAGACCATGCTCGAGACGCGGAGCTTCGGCGGCAAGTGTGGCGACATCAACGCGCTGTTCGTGGGCCTCGTGCGATCCATCGGCGTCCCGGCTCGCGATATCTACGGCATCCGCGTGGCCCCGTCGGCGTTCGGCTACAAGGCGCTCGGCGCGGGCAGCGCCAACGTCAGCAAGGCCCAGCACTGTCGCGCCGAGGTCTTCCTGACGGACTACGGCTGGGTGGCGATGGACCCGGCCGACGTTACCAAGGTGGCCCGCGAGGAGACGAGCGAGTGGCTGAAGGTCGACCATCCGCTGGTGGAGGCGGTGCGCCCGAAGCTGTTCGGCGGATGGGAGGGCAACTGGCTCGCCTTCAACACGGCCCACGACGTGGCGCTGCCGAACGCGACCCAGGGCGGGAAGCTCGGGTTCTTCATGTACCCGCAGTCGGAGACGGCGCAGGGACGACGGGACAGCCTCGACCCCGACACCTTCAAGTACACGATCACCACGCGCGAGATCAAAGCGTGAGCTCGCGGCGGGCGCCGTGAAGGTCGCGGTACCCGCCGCGCTCGCGGCTCTCCTGCTCGGATGTGCGTTCGCTGGGTCAGCGCCCCTGAAGGGCGACGCGCGAGCCGACACGACGCGGTTCGTGCCCTGGAGCGGTTCCGAGACCCCGGCTCTGATGCTCAGCGATCTTTCGGGGCGGCCCCATGCGCTCACCGACTACCGGGGCTCGATCGTACTCGTGAATTTCTGGGCGACGTGGTGCGAGCCTTGCCGCGCGGAGATGGCGTCGATGCGGCGGCTGCAGGAGCGCCTCGCCGGAAAGCCGTTCACGGTGCTCCTCGTGAATCACGGAGAGGCGCGGGTGCGGGTCCGCGACTTCGTCAGCCGCGAGGCGCTTGCGCTGTCCGTCCTGCTCGACCCGAATCAGGACGCGTCGCGGACGTGGCGAGTGCGGGTGCTACCGTCGAGCTTCCTGGTCGACGCGGATGGCCGCGCCCGGTACACGGTGATTGGCGAGATGGACTGGGCGAGCCCGGAGTCCGTGGAGGCGATCCAGGCGCTCTTGCGCTAGGCGCGCGGTGGCCGTGACGCCCGCGGATTCCTGAGGACGGCCAGCAGACGCTGCTTCAGCTCGGCGGGAATCTCCACTTCCTTCAGCTTGGTCGCGGCGTTGATGGCGCCGCGGTAGGTATTGAGGAACGCCACGCACGGGCCGCACCCCTCGATGTGCCACTCCAGCAATTCGCGCGTGTGCTTGGGGAGGCTTCCGTCGAGATAGTCACTGAGGAGGTCGGCTATCTGCCGACACTCGATTGTCGAGGGGCCAGGCGTTTCAGGTCTGGACATCGGCATACATTATATGTGGACGCTCGAGCGCGTGCGAGAGATTCAGGGTTGCCACCCGCCCGCGTGCTTTACGCGCCGCGTCGGCGCCGGTATGCTCCGGCCGATGCCGGCCCGCGTGGCGATCCTCACCCCGTTCGGTCCGCCATCCCTGCGCGGCAACGCCGTGACGGTCTCTCGCGTTGCTCAGGCGCTCAGGGGGAGCGGGGTCGAGCTCTCCGTGTGGGACCTCTCCACGGGCGAGGAGGCCTCGATCGCGGCAGAGATCGAGGCGTATGCTCCGGCGCTGATTCACGCGTTCCACGCCTACCGCACGGGGCCGCTCGCCGTACGCCTGGCGCTCCGGAGCGATGTGCCGCTCGTGGTCACCTGCACGGGCACCGACGCGAATCATGACCTCGACGATCCGGACCGCGCCGACGTGGTTCGAAGAGCGCTCGAAGGAGCGGGTCGGGTGACCGTCTTCCATTCGTCGATTGCCGACAGGATCGCGTCAGCGCTGCCGGGACTTCGGGAGCGTCTGGCGGTCGTCCCCCAGTCCGTCGACCTTCCCCTGAGCGAGACGTTCGATCTCGCCGCGCGCTGGCCGCTGCCTTCGGGACGGGTCCTGTTCGTGCTCCCCGCCGGCATTCGCGGGGTCAAGAACCCGGAGTTTCCCCTCGCGCCGCTCGGTCGGCTGGTGAGGGCGCTTCCGGAAATCCGGCTGCTCTACGCTGGTCCGGTGCTCAACTCGGGTGTAGCCGATGGGCTGCAGCGCGCCCTGGCGGCGATCCCGTGGGCGCGCCACATCGGCGCGGTCCCGCACGCCCAGATGGGTTCGCTCCTGTCCCAGGCGGATGTGGTCGTGAACTGCTCGATTTCGGAGGGCGGCATGGCCAACTCGGTGCTCGAGGCGCTCTGGCTGGGCCGCGCCGTCCTCGCTTCGGACATCGCGGGGAACCGTTCGGTCATCGAGCACGGCCAGACGGGGCTGCTCTTCCGCGACGAGGCCGAGCTCGAGCGTGGCGCAGCCGCGCTCGTCCGCGATCCGGAGCTTCGAGGTCGCCTGGGCCGAGCTGGTCGAGAACTCGTCGTGCGGGAGTATCCACCCCACCGCGAGGTCGAAGGCTACCGGGAGGTTTATCGCGGGCTGATCGGAGCGCTGGTGTA
>WNFK01073838.1_pt1 | contig 16312 bp, 14 predicted proteins | sample 5400281 | NCBI WGS metagenome assembly WNFK01 (sample SAMN13153350, study PRJNA577476) | soil metagenome | isolation source: 20 cm soil on Douglas fir-dominated hillslope | place: USA:California | collected 2013-09-17 | reverse complement strand
GGTTTTAGTTTCCCCCGGTAATCCATGGCAAACGGCGCAGTTCTGTTTGTAAATGTCAGCGCCGGCAAGATAAGTCGCGTCATTCGCGGGAACTGGTGGGGGATCCGCGTGCGGGTCTTTGCCGATCCGAGAGTTCAATGCGCTGTGGGCGAGCTTCTTCTCAAACAGCATAGGCGGGTCCGCCACCGCAACCGGCGCCCATCCCGTCGTGAAGTAGAACCAAGCGCATGCCGCCACCAACAGCACGCCTATCAGGATGCCAATCACGAACGTTTTGAGCATAATCCGCTATTCTCCCGTCTAATTTGTCGATCGACCGCTCGCAGCTACGTCCAGCACCCGCTCAACTCGGCTGGCTAGCTCTGAACGCGCGATAGTGTACCGTCCGACAGCGATTTGTGCACGCCGATTTGTATCCCCCACATAAGAAAAGGTCACACTCGCTTTCGTAACCTTTTCCCCTGGTCAGCCGTCCTATTCTAGGAATGAGCAGGGTTTTCCGATAGGCTTTGGCTGGTCACCTGGAGCCGCTCGGCGTAATCTCATATAGGAGCATATGAATGGGCCATTTGAGCGCTAACCCAGCCGGGCCGGACCCTTCGGGCGAGCCGCGTCTGGAACGCGAGACTGGCTCGAGCGGCCATCGCTGGCTGTGGATCATCGGTTTGGTCCTTGCTATCGCGGTAGGAGTCTGGTATTTCCGCGGGTCGCGCGCGAGCATTGAAGCGCAGGGACCTGGCGCTCCCGCCGGGGGAGGCAAAGGACAAGGCCGTCAAGGTGGAGGCGGCGCCGCGTTCGTAGTACCTGTTGTCGCAGCCACGGCGCAGCGCGGCGACCTTCCCGTGTACTTCAATGGACTTGGAACCGTAACCGCATTCAACACCGTGACCGTCCGCAGCCGCGTGGACGGCCAAATCACGAAGATCAATTTCCAGGAAGGTCAATTCGTCCGGCAGGGCGAGGACCTAATCGACATCGATTCCCGTCCGTTCCAGGTTCAGCTCGAGCAGGCTGAGGGTCAGCTCGCCAAGGATCAAGCGCAACTGCGCGACGTGCAAGTGAACTATGAGCGCTTCCAGCTTCTCTACAAAGAGGGCGTCATCCCCAAGCAACAGCTCGATACACAAGGTTCGCAGGTCGGCATGTTTGAGGGTTCGATCAAGGGAGATCAGGGCGCGATTGATAACGCCAAGCTGCAAATCGTCTATTCCCACGTAACCGCGCCGATTAGTGGGCGCATCGGGTTGCGCCTGGTGGATATCGGCAACATCATCCACGCCACGGATAGCAACGGTCTGCTGGTGATTACACAGCTGCAACCCATCGCCGTCATTTTTTCGTTGCCGCAAGACCAGCTTCCGCAGGTTGCCTCAAAGCTTCACAACCCCGACCAACTCCTTGTCGAGGCGTATGACCGCGACGACACATCCAAGATCGAATCCGGCAAGCTGCTGACGATCGACAATCAAATCGACACAACCACCGGCACCTACAAGTTAAAAGCCGTTTTCAACAACGATCGCAACCTTCTGTTCCCGAACCAATTCGTCAACGTTCATCTTCTTGCCGATGTGAAAAAGAATCTGGTCATAGTGCCTTCCTCCGCGATCCAGCGTGGACCGCAAGGAACATACGTCTATCTTGTGCAGAGCGGCAACACAGCCAAAATTCAACCCGTGACGATCGCCCAAACGACCGCGAACAGTGTTGGCCTGAGCGCTGGTCTAAACGCCGGTGACGTCGTCGTTGTCGATGGGCAAGACAAGCTCCAAGACGGCAGCAAGGTCAATCCCACGCCTGCACCGAACGCGCCCAACGCGCAAAACGCAGCCGGCCCGCAGCCCTCTTCGCCACAGAGCAACACCCGGAGCGGTGCCAACTCCAAGCGGCGCCCACAGGCCCCGCAGCCGGATGGCTCCACAGGGAAGCGCTGATGAGTCCGTCAAGGCCGTTCATTCTACGGCCGGTCGCCACCACGTTGCTGATGGTGGGGATTTTGCTGGTCGGCTTTGTCGCGTACCGGCAGTTGCCCGTTTCCGCTCTCCCCCAAGTCGATTACCCCACAATTCAGGTCCAAACCTTTTATCCCGGAGCGAGCCCTGACGTAATGGCGTCCTCCGTGACGGCGCCCCTCGAGCGTCAGTTTGGCCAGGTCCCCGGACTGAACCAGATGACCTCCACGAGCTCTTACGGAAGCTCGCTGATCACTCTCCAATTCGATCTCAATCTCAATATCGACGTGGCCGAGCAGGAAGTGCCGCCGATCTACAGCAAGATCAATCCTGCCGATTCCCCGATCCTCACGCTCGCGATTACTTCTAACTCGCTTCCGCTCTCCAAAGTCGAAGATCTTACGGACACCACCCTCGCGCAAAAGATTTCGCAGCTCACTGGAGTAGGCCTCGTCAGCATCAGTGGTGGACAGCGGCCGGCAGTCCGTATCCAAGCCAATCCCACCGCCCTCGCTTCCTACGGATTGAGCCTCGAGGACCTCCGCACCGCGCTGACGCAAGCCAACGTCGATCAGGCCAAGGGAACCTTCGACGGCCCGCATCAGGCCTACACTATCGGTGCAAACGATCAGTTGGTCTCGAGCGAGAGTTACAAGCCGCTCATCATCGCCTATCGCAATGGCGCGCCGGTCCGCCTCACCGACGTTGCGACGGTCCTCGAAGGCGTAGAGAACGTGCAGCAAGCCGCGTGGGCCAATCAGAATCCCGCCGTCATCTTGAATATTCAGCGGCAACCCGGAGCTAACATCATCGCCGTCGTCGACCGCGTCAAGAAATTGCTCCCGCAGTTGCAGGCGGCGCTTCCTTCCGCGGTACACGTGGACATTTTGACCGACCGTACCAATACAATCCGCGCCTCCGTTTCGGACGTGCAATTCTCATTGATGCTGACCATTGCGCTCGTCGTACTCGTCATCTTTGTTTTTTTGCGTAGCGTTCGCGCCACCATCATTCCCAGTTTCGCCGTTCCGCTCTCCATCGTGGGCACGTTCGGCATCATGTATCTCCTGGGCTACAGCCTCAACAATCTTTCCCTGATGGCGCTCACTATTTCCACCGGCTTCGTGGTGGACGACGCCATCGTCATGATCGAAAACATTTCCCGCTACATCGAAGAGGGCGAATCGCCCCTGCAAGCGGCGCTTAAAGGCGCGGAGCAGATCGGTTTCACCATTCTCTCCCTCACTGTCTCCCTCATTGCCGTGCTGATTCCCCTGCTCTTTATGGGCGACATTGTTGGCCGCCTGTTCCGCGAATTTGCCGTAACTCTTGCCGTCACCATCATCGTTTCCGCATTCGTCTCACTCACCCTGACTCCGATGATGTCCGCCAAACTCCTCCGCCATATAAAGGAAGAAGATCAAAGCTGGTTCTATCGCAAATCGGAGCACGCCTTTAATTCCGTGATTGCGTTTTACGGCCCGCAACACTGGTTGGCACGATCCTCCTCTACATCTACGTGCCAAAAGGTTTCTTTCCGGTGCAGGACACCGGGGTGATTCTTGGCGTCTCAGAGGGCCCGCAGGACGCTTCCTTCGCGGCGATGTCCGCAAAGCAACGCGCATTAGCCGACGTCATCTTGAAAGACCCGGCGGTTGAGAGTCTTTCGTCTTTCATCGGAGTGGACGGCATCAATACCACTCTGAATAGCGGCCGCATTCAGATCAATCTCAAACCACTCGAACAACGCAAAATGTCCGCCTCTGACGTGATTCGCCGCCTCCAGCCGGAGGTTGCGAGAATTGATGGCATATCTTTATTCATGCAGCCCGTGCAGGATTTGACCGTCGAGGATCGCGTCAGCCGCACGCAATTTCAGTACAGCCTGGAAGATGTGGACGCGAAGGAACTCGGATATTGGGTTCCGCGCCTGATGGAGAAGCTCAAGAGTATTCCGGAATTGCGCGACGTCGCGAGCGATCAGCAGAACAACGGTTTGCTCGCCGTGCTTACCATCGATCGCGACACGGCTTCGCGTCTTGGAATTCTCCCCGCGGATATCGACAACACCTTGTATGACGCTTATGGCCAGCGCCTGGTATCGACCATTTTCACCCAGTTAAATCAATATCATGTCGTTTTGGAAGTCGATCCCCAGTTTCAGCAGAATCCGCAAGATCTCAGAAATATTTACGTACACTCGTCAACCGGACAATCGGGCCAGGCACCGTCGTCTGGCTCAGGTTCTAACATCAGCGCCACCACCGTTACGCTGAGTTCAACTCCCACAACGCAGGTCCCACTCAGTGCGTTCACCCGATACGAGCCGAGCAATACTCCTCTGACCATAAATCATCAGGGGCAATTTCCGGTCGTGACGCTCTCTTTCAACCTTGCTCCCAATGCCTCCTTGGGTGAGGCCGTCAACGCGATCAATCAGGCTAAGGACGAAATTGGCATGCCGCCCAGCATTAGCGCCACCTTCCAGGGAACGGCGGCTGCTTTCCTGCGCTCGCTCTCCAACGAGCCAATTTTGATTTTGGCTGCGCTCGTCACCGTCTACATCGTCCTCGGAATTCTTTACGAGAGTTACATTCATCCCATCACCATTCTCTCGACTTTGCCCTCCGCGGGCGTCGGCGCAATTCTAGCCTTGCTGCTGTGCCGCACGGAATTCAGCATCATCGCCCTGATCGGCATCATCTTGCTGATCGGCATCGTGAAAAAGAACGCCATCATGATGATTGACTTCGCGCTCGAGGCCGAGCGCAAGGAAGGGAAGGCGCCCCTCGACGCCATTTACGAAGCGTGCCTCCTGCGCTTCCGGCCCATCATGATGACCACCATGGCCGCGCTTCTCGGTGGATTACCCCTCGCTCTTGGCACCGGGGTCGGCTCCGAGCTTCGCCGTCCTTTGGGCATTACCATCGTGGGCGGCTTGATTTTGAGCCAGATCCTAACCCTATACACCACGCCCGTCGTTTATCTTGCTTTCGACTGGGTTGCTCGCCGTTTTCGATTTCACGTTGGCAATCCGATCGACGAACCTGCTGGCGCAACTGGAGACTAGCCCGTGAACGTCTCCTCAAATTTTTCCGTTCCCTTCATTCGGCGCCCTGTCGCCACGTCGCTCATCACCTTGGCAATCCTGCTTTCCGGCATGGTGGCCTTTCGCTTCCTTCCTGTTGCGCCGCTGCCTCAGGTGGATTTCCCCACAATTTCCGTTGGAGCGAACCTCCCCGGTGCAAGCCCGGAGACCATGGCCTCCGCCGTAGCCACGCCGCTCGAGCGGCAGTTCGGCCGCATCGCCGGCGTTACGCAAATGACTTCCTCCAGCGGCCTCGGTTCCACTGGAATCACGCTGCAGTTCGACCTCAATCGCGACATCAACGCCGCCGCCCGCGATGTGCAAGCCGCCATCAATGCCGCGCGTAGCCAGCTTCCTCCCGATCTTCCCGGCCAGCCGACCTATCGCAAGGCCAATCCGGCCGACGCGCCGATCCTCCTTCTCTCATTGACCTCCGATAACATTCCGCCCGCGCAAATTTACGATGCCGCCGATTCCATCCTGGCTCAGAAGCTGGCCCAGGTGGAGGGCGTCGGCCAGGTTTTTACCTGGGGCAGCTCGCGTCCCGCCGTTCGTGTGGAAGTGAATCCCAATCAGCTCAATGCCTATGGCATCAGCCTCGAAACCATTCGGCGCTCGCTGCAGTCCGCTAACGCCAATCTCGCCAAGGGTTCGCTATCCGATCAAACAAAAATGCGGAGTATCGCGGACACCGACCAGCTCTACAAAGCTTACGAATACCAGCCTCTGATTGTCGCCGGGCACGTTGGCGCGCCCGTGCGCTTGCGGGACATCGCCGAAGTCACCGATTCTGTCGAGGATACGCGCAACCTCGGTCTCACCAATGGGCAGCCTTCCGTCATGCTCGCCGTCTTCCGCCAACCCGGCGCGAACATGATCGAAACTGTGGACCGCATCTTCACGTTGCTGCCGCGTCTGCGCGCGTCCATCTCCCCGTCACTCCACTTGAACGTAGCCATCGATCGCACAACCACCATTCGCGCGTCGGTTCATGACGTGGAAATTACGCTCGTTATCTCCATCTCTCTCGTGATCCTGGTTGTTTTTGCTTTCCTGCGCAGCTATTGGGCCACGATCATTCCCAGCGTCGCCGTGCCGCTCTCACTCATCGGCACTTTCGGCGTCATGTACCTGTTCAACTACACGCTCGACAATCTGTCTCTGATGGCGTTGACCATCTGTACCGGTTTCGTCGTCGACGACGCCATAGTGGTCATTGAAAACATTACCCGTCACATCGAGGCGGGAATGGCTCCCTATGAAGCCACCATCAAGGGCGCGAGCGAGATCGGCTTCACCGTTCTTTCCATGAGCACCTCGCTCGTCGCCGTTTTCATTCCCATTTTGTTAATGGGCGGCATCGTGGGCCGGCTATTTCGCGAGTTTGCTGTGGTGCTCAGCGTGGCCATCGCCGTCTCGCTGTTTGTTTCGCTCACCACCACTCCCATGATGTGCGCGAGATTTCTCAAGCACGAATCCGGCCGGCACGGCCGCGCGTACCGGGCGTCCGAGCGCATCTTCAACGGGATGCTGCGTACGTACGACATCGGCTTGCGCTGGGTTTTGCGCCACCAATTTCTGATTCTGCTCCTCACCATCGGAACCGTTTGCCTCAACGTGTATTTGTTCTGGGCTACTCCAAAAGGCTTTTTCCCGCAGCAGGATACCGGCCGCATTAATGGAATGATTCAGGGCGACCAGGATCTCTCCTTCACCGCCATGTCGCAGAAGATGCGCGTCTTCACCGACATTGTCGCCAAAGATCCCGCGGTCGACTCGGTAACATCATTTACTGGAGGCGGCAGCGGTGGCAGCACGGCACGTATGTTCGCGCAGCTCAAGCCTCTTAGTGAGCGGAAATTAAGCGCCGACCAGGTCATCGGTCGTATTCGCAGGGCAAGTTCGCATGTTCCCGGCGCCGCACTCTATTTACAAGCCGTCCAGGATCTAACCGTCGGTGGCCGTTTCGGCGGCGCGCAATACCAATACACGCTGCAGGCCGATAACCTGGGCGATCTCACTCATTGGGCTCCCATCATCCAGCAGCGCATCAGCAAAATCCCCGAATTGCGCGACGTCAATTCCGATCAGCAGATGCGCGGCCTGGCCAGCAACATTGTCGTTGATCGCGATACCGCTAGCCGCCTCGGCGTTAGCGCCGCGAACATTGACAACACTCTTGACGACGCCTTCGGCCAGCGCCAAGTCTCCAATATCTACAAAGGCCTGAACCAATATCACGTCGTTATGGAGGTCGCACCAGAAGCACAACAGAGTCCCGAGGCCTTGAAAAGCATTTATGTGCCCGCAAATTCCGGCAAACTCGTGCCGCTCAGCGCCTTCACCCACTACGAATATTCCAATACGCCCTTATCCGTGAACCATCAAGGCCTCTTCCCATCCATCACCCTGTCCTTCAATCTCGCTCCAGGCGCTTCTCTCGGGCCCGCTGTTGAACACATTTTGCTGGCACAAAGAGAATTGGGCGTTCCCACCACCGTGCACGCCACATTTCAAGGGACCGCCCAGGCTTTCCAGGATTCGCTCGCCAATCAGCCGGTCCTGATCATCACCGCCCTATTCGCCGTGTATATAGTCCTCGGGATTCTTTACGAGAGTTTTATCCATCCCATCACAATTCTCTCGACGCTCCCTTCCGCCGGCATCGGAGCGCTTCTTGCCGTTTCTGATCGGCATCGTGAAGAAGAACGCCATTCTGATGATCGACTTTGCTTTGCAGGCAGAGCGGCTTGAAGGGAAGTCCACTGTCGATGCCATTTACCAAGCCTGCCTACTGCGCTTCCGTCCCATCATGATGACCACCATGGCCGCACTCCTGGGAGCCCTTCCCCTTGCCCTGGGCAACGGCGTGGGCTCGGAGCTTCGCCGGCCGCTAGGTATCACCATTGTCGGCGGCCTTATCCTTAGCCAAATGCTCACTCTCTTCACCACGCCAGTCGTTTACATCTACATGGATCGTATCCAGACTTGGCTGCAAGGCCATCGCGCGCGCCGCGCCGCTCCCGCTCCTCTCCCGGCTCACTCCGATTAACATCTCGTACCATTTATATTCATTTACATTAAAGTAAAGACGGGGGTCCCCCTTAGCTCCCATTCTGTACGCCCGTACAGTAGTCCCTGTAGGTTCCCCTGATACACAATCTCACCCATCCTGAATGTGCGCAGTTCGGGTGAATTCATTCGCGGTAATCTCACGCGGTTCTGGTCCGGCACGCTCTTTCTGGTAATTCACTCGCTTTGCGGCCATTTCTTCCGGTTGGACAGACCTGCTATTTGCGCTGCGGCTGGGTCCGCTCAGAAGCGGAACTCGTAGTCGGAGCTGTGGCGATTTGTAGCCGAAGATACCGCGTACGAAAAACAAACAGTCGGGGGTTATGAGAATGGTTTTACGCAAGGTCGTTTCTGTGTTCGCTTTGGTCGCGGCATCCTTGTTCGGGGTAGCCTCGGCCAACGCCAAAGCCTTCTATATTTCAGGGACCTCGAGTCGCACCACTGGAGGCACCAGTTGCTCCGATACGCTCTCGGTGGCGTGGTTCAATAATCCTTCAAGTTGGGGCACTGCTTCGCACCAGATTAGTGCCGGCACTACCGTGTTTCTTTGCGGTAGGTTCCAGGGGAGGGCGGGTCAGCAGCTATTGGTTGCCCACGGCGACGGCACGGCGACGGCACCCATCACCATCAAATTTACGACCGGTGCAATCCTCAGTGCTCCGTACTGGTCAGGGTCGGGCGCGATTTACATCGCAGGCCGCAATCACATTACGGTGGACGGTGGTACCAACGGCATTATTGAGAACACGGCGAACGGTACGGGTCGCGCCTATCGGCAAAACTCCATTGCTATTTACGCGCCGTCGTGCAGCAACTGTACTGTGCAAAACCTGACCATTCAGAATCTTTATGTCCGCACATCCGCAACCGACACCGCGGCGACTCATTCCGTCAACTGCGTTTACTCGTTGAACGCCAACAACTTCACGATTAATCACATCACCTGTCACGACGCGTCTTGGGCGATCGCCAGCAACGGAAACAATTTCACGCTTGAAAATTCGGATATCTATCATGTCGATCATGGCCTCGCTTGCGGGGTTACCGGGACCATGGGCAACTACAGCATCCACAATAATCATTTCCACGATTTCGCCAACTGGGATTCGCCCTCTAACACCTACCACCACGACGCCATTCATATCTGGGGGCAAGGCGGTAACAAGTTCAGCGGAGGCGCCATTTATAACAATACTTTTGACGGCGACTTCGGCGTCAACGTGACTGCCCACATCTTCCTTCAGGACTCCGTATCGCACGTCGCCGTATACAACAATGTCTTTTCCACGCCTGCCACCCGCACCATCAATTCCCTTTGGTTTGCTGCGTCCTCCACGAGTCTGCCCGGCGGCCCCGCGACAGGGAACTCCGCATACAACAATTCCATTAATGCTGGCGGCCATCGTAGTGGCACTGCTTTGTTCGTCGCGAGTCAGTTGTCCTTTACCGCGGTGAATAACGTCCTCGCAGGTGGGTCGTCCAATATTACGATTCAGGGCGGCGGAACACGCTCATCCACTGGAATCAACAACAATATCTACAGGGATCTGTTCGCAGAATTCGGAGACTTGAACACCTTCGGCTTTCAGGGCCACACCTACTACGTCTTGTCAAAATGGCGGGCTGCATGCGCCTGTGATGGTGTCTCCAAGCTCATCACTGGCGCGCAAACTACGGCTTTCTCGTCTGTAACTCTAGGGGCCGCAGTCACCGTAGCCGGCACCACTTCAACGGTCGACGTCGGTGCTTCCGACCCTGCTTCTGCCGATGCGGTCAATCTGGCCGTTGTCTCCACTCCGACTACCAAGGAGCCAGACCTCGAGCTTCTCTATACGGTGGGCGAAGGCAATGGCCTCAACCTATCCGATTTGGCCGTTGACGATCTAGCTCCTTTGGCCCTCAGCATAACCGGCGCCGCTCGCCCCGCTAGCGGCCCTTGGAACGTCGGTCCCTTCTAGCCTTAACGCTTCTCACCCTACCCCTGCATGGTGCCGCGGCTGCATCCTCCTAGGATGCAACCGCCGCCTTGTCTGCACGTGTTACAACAATCCTTATACAAAAGGCGTTACGTACAGTATTTGCCCCATAGATGGACACCCAGATATACACCATACTCGCCGGCCTGAATCCTCCTATTGCGCGTTGCGGCGAGGGCAAGCGGTTTCGACTGATCGGTTTGGCCGCACAGTAAGGGCCACCAAATCATGACAACAAGCCTACGCGACGTACTCGTCGGCCTCCCTGTTTACGTTCCAATTCGCTTCGTTTATCAATCGCTGTTCAATCGCGATGCTATTCTCCGGCGCAAGGCCCGCCGGCAGTTTTATTCCAGTTTTCTCCAGCCAGGAGACCTCGTTTTCGATGTCGGTGCAAATCTCGGAAACTACGCCGAAGCATTATGCGCGGTCGGCGCGACGGTGGTGGCAATTGAACCAGATCCGCGCAACGTGAAAGTTCTGAAAAGAAGGCTCCAGAGCGATCACGTTCATATCGAACCTTGTGCGCTTGGCAGGAGTCAAGGCACTGCCGACCTCCACATCGCTTCCGATCGCGTCGACATCAGCACCCTTTCCAGTCGATGGGTGGAAACCCAAAAGGCAGACTGGCAAGGCACCGTGCGGGTTCCCGTGCGAACGCTGGACGCCATTGCGAAGGAGTACGGAATTCCGAAATATGTGAAGGTGGACGCGGAAGGATACGATGCGGAAGTGCTGCGTGGCATGTCGTCATTTCGACCGGAAATCGTCAGTTTCGAGTTCCTGCCTGACGATATGGGGGTAGCCCGCGAATGCATCCAGCTCTTCCCGGAATGTGCGTTCAACTATGTTATTGAGCAACGGTCACGGTTCGAACTGAATCGGTGGGTTAATGGCGAAGAGATTCTCCCGGCGCTCTTGGATCTCCCCAAGACAGTCCTTTACGGCGATGTCTTCACAATGAGCCCTAAGCAGGCAGTGGGGTAGCGATAGCCATCCGGAAACTGCAGACTAAAATCTCAAGACTGCTCCGGACATTCCAGCTTCTACGCCTCCTCCTACAAGCTTTACCCTATTTCCCAAATCTGGACTTCGGCTGACAATCTGGGCGCCCGGGAGAGAACCGTGCTTGCTCCGATTTTGCCAAGCGCTTCCGTCGACGTCACTATATGAGTTCTACCGAGATTTCTGCTCTGACCGCCGGGAGGACTGCTTCGGTCCCCGAGCCAGCGCCTGTGCCACACTGGCATGACGGCGACTCGACCGGCCATGTCGTTCAGTTCTACTCCGACGACGCCTTTCTTCTAGAAGCCCTGAGCAAATTGATCGGCACCGCGTTGGTCGCGGGCAATGCGGCGGTCGTCATCGCCACGCAGTCGCACCTCGATGATCTTGCGGATCGTCTCGCCAGCCGTGCCTTCAGCGTCAGCAAGGCCGCTCGAGAGGGCCGTTATATTCCCCTCGACGCTGCGGAAACACTCGCCAAGTTCATGCGCGACGGCCAACCTGACGCCGATTTATTCGCCGCTGTAATTGGCCCCGTCCTTACCCGCGCCGGCGCCGCCGCCGTTAGCCAAGAGCCTCGCGTCGTCGCCTTCGGCGAAATGGTCGCTCTGCTCTGGGCGGAGGGCAACATCGACGCTGCCATAAGACTCGAGCAACTCTGGAATGATTTGGCTCGTCGCCACGCCTTCTCTCTCCATTGCGCCTATCCCATAACTGGCTTTCATGACAAAACGCATGCCGCCCCGTTTTTGAAAATCTGCTCCGAACATTCGGCCGTGATTCCTGGCGAAAGCTACACCGCTCTCGCCAGCGAACAGGATCGTCTGCGTAATATTGCCGAGCTGCAGCAAAAGGCTCAGGCGCTTGAAACCGAGAAGGCTCTTCTCCATGCGCTGCGCCAGACCAAGGAAGCCCTGGAAAGGGAAGTTGCCGAGCGCCGCGAAGCCCAGCGCAAGCTGCACAATTCAGAGCTGTCCCTGCGCGAACTTTCTGCGCATCTCCTTCGCACCCAGGACGCCGAACGCCGTCGCCTCGGCAGAGAACTGCACGACACCATCGGCCAATACCTCGCAGTCCTCAAGATGGGTCTCCATTCCCTGAACTCTCGCAACGCAGTGCAGGATGATGTCGCCGCAAGGCAAATGGCCGATTGTCTCAACCTCGTTGATCAATCCATCCAGGAACTGCGCACCATGTCCTATCTGTTATATCCGCCGATGCTCGAAGAGATGGGCCTGAAGACCGCGATTCTCTGGTATGTAGAAGGCTTCGCCAAACGCAGCGGCATCGACCTTCAGCTTGATATTTCCCCCGACCTTCGCCGTCTCCCTCGCGAGCTTGAACTCACAGCCTTCCGCGTCCTCCAGGAGAGCCTCACCAACGTCCACCGCCACTCTGGTAGCGCTGCTGCGCAGGTTCGCCTCTATATAGAAGACGGTTCGCTTCAGCTCGAAATCAAGGATTCCGGTAAAGGCATGCCCTCAAATATTCTGGAAGCTTCTCCCGACACCAGGGGCCTTATAGGCGTCGGGTTGCGCGGCATGAACGAGCGGGTCCGCCAACTAGGCGGCACGCTTGCTCTGTTCTCCGACGGCGGCATGGCAATCAAAGCTTCGTTGCCCTGTGCGGTCGAAAGCTCCGGTTCTTAGCGACTCCCTAGATGACCCTCCCTACGGCAGCTTCATGTATGCTGGGGAGCATCGCTTTAGCGATTAAGCAGGTGACCACTCGATGTCCGCGAGAATTTTGATCGTCGATGACCACGACGTCGTGCGCCAGGGACTCAGGTCTTTACTAGCCGCGCGCTCGGATTGGGAGATCTGCGGCGAAGCGGCCGCTGGTGAGGAAGCGGTTCAAGCCGTCGCCAGTCTCAAGCCGGACGTCGTCATCTTGGATGTCACCATGCCCGGCATGAGCGGCCTCGAAGCCGCGTCTCGCATAATCGCTCTCGGCACCGGAACCCGCATCCTCATCTTCACTATGCACGAGTCGCAGCGCATAGCGGTTGATGTGCGCGAAGCCGGCGCTCACGGCTTCGTCCAAAAATCGCAAGCCGCTCGCGATCTCATCCTCGCCGTGGAACGCCTCCTGGCCGGCGGCACATTCTTCGGTGGCGAGCCCACAGACCAGCCTGGAATCAAGAAGTCAGACAACCCGAAGTCTGCGGCCAAAGCTGCTCCCGACTCTGGCTTTAGCTTCTGCAGTGTTTTCGCTTTTGCCTGATTGCGTTACGAGCTGCCGATCAGATAGCCGGCTAGGAACACGAGGAATCCTCCTACAACCACTTGGAACGTGGCCTGCAAGAAGGGCGTATCCATGTAGCGGTGTCGGATGTAAGCAATCGCGGCCAGTTCGAAACACACCACAATGATTGCCACCAGCGCCGCGGCATGAAAGTTCCCGATAAGAAATGGCAGCGTATGCCCCAACCCGCCCGCCGTTGTCATCAGACCGGTTATCGCCCCCCGCAGCCAGGGCGACCCCCGGCCGGTCAGCGATCCGTCGTCCGATTGCGACTCCGAGAAGCCCATGGAAATGCCCGCGCCGATCGAGGCTGCCAGCCCAACGCGAAACGCGTCCCAGCTATTGTGTGTCGCAAAAGCCGCAGCGAAAAGCGGTGCCAGGGTCGAGATCGACCCGTCCATGAGCCCCAGAAGCCCCGGCTGTACTACCTGAAGCAAAAACAATTTTTTGTGTGAGGCTTCTTCCGCGGCCTTTGCACTCAGCGTAAGGTGTTTTTCCTCCAGATCGCCTGCCGTCTGCGTATGTTTCCGCTCCTCATCCGCCAGCTTGTTCAGCAATTCCCGCGTCGAAGCGTCCGTCGTCCGCGCAATCGCTTTCTGGTAAAAGCGCTGCGCCTCCATCTCCATCACCTCCGCTTGCCGCCGCGCCACGTTGACGCCCAGCGGTCGCACCAGCCAAGTCGGATTTCGCCGCAGAAAGCCTTTCACGTTCTCCCGCCGGATTAGCGGAATGCGATCTCCGAAGCGTTCCTTAAACATCGCCAGCAGCCGGTCGCGGTGTACCACCTCCTCTTCGCGCATCCCCTCGAACATTTCCGCCGTAGCCGGATAAGATTCGCGCAACGCGTCCGCAAACTCGCCGTAAATTCGCCCATCCTCCTCTTCTGACGAAATCGCCAGCGCCAGAATCTCCCGCTCCGTCAAATCCTTGAATTTCTTCAGCATCCGTCGCGTCCCTCACACGTTCGAACCCGCAGCATCGCATAAACCCACATCCAAGTCATCTTGCTTTGCCTGCCTGGCGCGTGGTGCACAGCAGTAATGACCTCTGAATCTTACGTCATTGGCCGATTTCTGGGAGGCGGGGTTTTATTCAGTGAACAGCTCGCTGTAACAAGCGGTAGGGAATTGTAGAAACCAGCATGCGCTTAATGCACGGTGATTAGGTGCTCGGCTCCAAGTGATTGTTTGGAGGGAAGAACGTCTGCTTGTGAAGAAGCGCCTTTATAGCATTCGGCAGCATCTCTACAATTTTTTCCTTCAGTATGAAGCCATCTCCCACCAGACGTGCCTCTTCTAAAATATCGTTTGTATCGTAGATCGAGAAAAAGAGGATAGGAATTTCGGGATGGTGTTGCTTGATTAACCTTGACACTTCAAAGCCAGAGAGTATTGGCAGACGGATATCAAGCAAGACTAGGTCCGGCTTCCATTCTAGGGCTTTCTCAACCGCTTCTGTTCCGTTCGTTGCCTCCGCGCACTCCTCAAAGTCATCACGGGATTCGAGGACCCTGATGACACTTCTCCTTATGACCTCGTGATCGTCAGCAATTAGAATTCGCACTGGCTCCCCTCTGGTGTCCATCCCCAATGTACTGGTACACGAGTAATGGGTTCCCAGAGAGACCAAAAATATAGGCCGCCCACGATGAATTTCTTTGCTCGTCGCGATTCATATGTTGCCGCGGCGTTGTGAGGCGCTCGCGACTCGCAGCGTTGTGTAAGATTTATTCCCCCAGCGCCCAACCGGCCATTTTGAACATCTTTCCGTTCGCCTTGAACGTATAGCCCGGCTGTTTTCTCCATTTCTTGAACAGTCTCGGATTGTTTTTCAGTTGCAGTAATGCCGACGCAACCACCTCCGCACTCGGCATGTTCGGTTGCGAGGCGACTGAAAAGCATGTCGATTTGCCGCGGCGTGAGATTAGACGCACGAAACGGTAGTTGACTAGGAATGTCCTGCTCCCGGCCGCCAGACAGTAGCTCTCACCATATATCTGTTCAGCTCCGGTTAATTTGGCGACACGCTTCAGGTACGCTGCGGCGCGCTCCGCGGGCGTTTCTTTGGTTTGCATTCTCATCGTCGATCGCTGCCGGCGCTAAAGGCCCGGCCGTCGGCCTTAAACGCCCCGCACTGAGCGGCCCACCTGTCAAACAACGCAGGATTGTTCTTCAGTTGCAGCAGCACGCTCGCAGTTTGCTCGGCTTTCGGGATTCCTTTCTCCGCGGAATAGAAACAAGTTTCCTCGTACGTGCCTTTGCGACTGCTCGTCTCGCGCAACCGTCCGACATATCCGTCGCGCACATGGAATTTAGTTGCTCCAACATTCAGGTCATAACCGTTGCCCATCTCCTTGGCCCCGGTGAGGGCAACGACGCGGAGCAGAAAATCTTTCGGACGATCGCTGTCGCCCACTATTACGAGGCGCGTCCGCTGCAGGATGTGGAGGCCGTGCCCTAACAAACCATTCTCTTGCGCCCGCGCGCCGATGCCCCTGGCCACGGGCCGGCGCTGTTGGGCGCTGAGCACAAGCCTCCACACGAAGAGGACGAGGAAGGCAGTCACAGATAGAATCGCGGGCGCCATACACGTACACTCGGGCAAGAATGGATTACCGCCGCAGTCCCTTTCAGTCCGACGGCGGAGAACGTCTTACCCGCACAGTCGCCGTGCGCTCGGCCAAGCGGCCGTTTAGCCGCCCGCGATAGGATGAACCATTAACACTTCGTTCTGGTCGCGCGTGACCTTATCGATGCGTTCACCGGTTGCCATGTCAAACGGCTGCGCCCCGGTTTTGGCTTCGTACTCGGCGATCACTCTGTTCACTTCCTCCATGTCAGCGGTTGCCGGATCATATTCGAGCAGTGTCGTATCACCACGCAAGGAAAATGTCACAACCTTGGCGTTCATATTTGGTCTCCTGAGGAGTATCCATTTCGGCTTTCTGCGGAAGAGAAGCTGGGGAGTTCCTGCGC